>Ga0209536_100000321_pt1 | contig 76508 bp, 72 predicted proteins | sample DeeMarSeWOR28_12_FD_187461 | JGI IMG/M metagenome (GOLD analysis project Ga0209536, IMG submission 187461) | Marine sediment microbial communities from White Oak River estuary, North Carolina - WOR-2-8_12 (SPAdes) (version 2) | ecosystem: Environmental > Aquatic > Marine > Intertidal zone >...
GGAGGGCCCACCCCTCCGGACGCTCCTCCCTGTCCGACAGCGCCCGCAGCTCGTCCGGACTCCGACCGTTGATCGACGAGATCCTCGACGGCACCAGAGGGGAAGCGTCGAACTCCACTCCGTCGCCCAGAAGGTCCCGAATGCCGGCAAGCTGATCCGTCTGGATGTCGAAGAGCAGGAGATTCGGCTGCCCGCTTCCGAACGAGAGCGTCAGGTCGTCCCTCAGGCTCCGCTCGATCTGGACCACGGTGCCGATGACGAAGGCGCCGAAGCCGAGCGCCAGGGTGACCGACATGGTCTGGTTCTGCGGGCGAAACAGATTCGACACACCCTGCCGGATCGGGTACGACGCGCCCGCTGGAAAGAACCGACGTGTCAGCACCATGATGGCCCGACCGACGCCACCGATCATGGCGACGGCGAGCCCGAGCGCCGCGGCGAAGCCGATTCCGAAGCGGACGTCGGGGGCTTCGATCGCGCACAACGCCACCACGCTCACGGCCAGCAGCGCATAGGCGCCGATGCGAGCCGGATCGCGTCGCCTTCTGGGCGGCTCGAAGTCCTGGCGCAGCGCGGCGAGGGGCGGAACGTCGCGAACCTGCAGGAGCGGAAGCAGCGCGAAGACCACGGCCATCCAGACCCCGACGCCCAGCCCGGCCAGGATCGAGGAAGCCGAGAGCCGGGTCGTGACCTGCACCGGAAGGAATCCGGCGAGCGCCAGGGGCATGATCTCCTGAAGCACGACGCCGAGCGCCGCGCCCCCCGCGGCGCCCAGAAGACCCAGGAGCGCGGCCTGAATCAGGTACACCAGGAAGGCGGTCTTCTCCCCCGCGCCGAGGCATCGGAGCACGGCGATTCCGGGGCGCCGCTCGCGCACGTACACGTGAATCGCGCTCGCCACGCCCACTCCGCCGAGCAGGAGCGCGGCGAGCCCAACCAGGGCGAGAAAGCGACCCAGGAAGCGGACGCCGTTCGAGAGCCTCCGCGCCTGCTCTTCCGCCAGTCGGAATCCGACGTCCGACTCCTCCAGCACCTCCCGGTACCGCTCCCGGAGGTCGCGTCGGGCCTGCTCCTCGGGAAGACGAATGTACGCCTCGTATCGGGCGAGGCTCCCGAAGCCGAGCAGGCCCGCGGCGTCCATGGTGGCGTGCGACACCAGGACCCTCGGCCCGATCGCGGTCTGGAAGGCCACATCGGTGGGCAGACCCTCCACAGTCCCCGCGATCTCGACGCGCGTCCGCCCGAGGTCGAGGGAATCCCCGACCTGCACGGCGAGCTGCGTGAGGACCGCCGGATCCACGAGGGCAAGGCCGGGCTCCAGATGGGCGCCCCACCGTCCTTCGGGCACCGTCGCCACGGTGCCGTAGTAGGGGTATCCGGCGTCCACCGCCCGGACCTGGAGGAGCCGCACGGTCTCGGTTCCGCTCGCCAGGACCATGGACGAGACGGTGGTCACCCGTGCGACCGGCACCTCGGCGGACCTCAGCGAGTCCAGGACCGCGACGACGGTCTCGGGAAACGCCACGTCCGCCGAGAAGCGTGCGTTCGCGCCCATCAGGACGTCGGCCTCTTCCTGCACCGAGCGGGCGAAGTCCTCCCGAAACGAGTGGATCGATACGAGCGCGGCCACCCCCAGCGTGATGGAGGCCATGTAGACACCGACCCGGCGAAGCCCGTGCCGCCCCTCGCGGAGCGCGAGGCGGAAGGCGAAGCCGATCCGGAGCGGAGCGCCGCCTCTCCGTCGTCCGGACCGCATCTCAGGGACCTGCGGCGGCTGGACGCCGGGTGGTCCCCCCGGGCTCACGGACTCCCTCGTCCCCGCCGCTCGACGGCCCGGGGCGGGCGGAAGTGCCCGTCCGGTCGGAGGTGATGCGCCCGTCGGCAAGCGAGATCACCCGATCGCCCCGCTCGGCGAGGGAGAGATCGTGCGTGACGAGCACGAGCGTGGTGCGCGCCTCCCGATTGAGCTCTTCGATCATCTCGACGATGGATCCGCCCGTCGCCTGGTCGAGATTCCCGGTGGGCTCGTCGGCGAAGAGGATCCTGGGGCGGTTGGCGAACGCTCGGGCCAGGGCCACCCGCTGCTGCTCACCGCCCGAGAGCTGTGTCGGATAGTGGTCGAGGCGATCGCCGAGTCCGACCCTCTCCAGGAGCATCACGGCTCGCGAGCGCGCCTCGGCCGCCTCCCCGCGGAGCTCCATCGGTACCAGCACGTTCTCGAGCGCCGTGAGGGTCGGCAGGAGGTGGAAGGTCTGGAAGACGAAACCGACCTTCTGCGCCCGGAACTCGGCCCGCCCGTCTTCGCTGAGGGCGAAGATGTCCTCCCCGTCCAGAAGGACGCGACCGCCGCTGGGCTCGTCGAGACCCGCCAGCAGCCCGAGCAGCGTCGTCTTTCCGCTTCCCGACGGTCCCACGATCGACACGAACGACTCCGCCTCGATCTGGAGGTCGATCGAGCGGAGCACGGGTAGAGGTCTCCCGCCACTCTTGTAGCTTTTCTCCAACCCCTCGGCCACGATCATCATGTCGCGCTTGCTCGTCGCACTGACGCTGCCGGCTCTTGCCGGCTGCTGGACATCGGACGCCCCTGTGGGCGATTCCGCCTCTCTGGATTCCACCATGGTGGTCGCCACGGAGGCCAGGGTTCCCTCCGACGACCGACCGACCGTGGTGTTCCTCGGCACGAGCCTGACGGCCGGACTCGGGCTCGAACGGGACTCGGATACGTACGTTGCGGTCCTGGCCGCCCTGGCGGATTCCGCCGGAACGCCCATTCGCGTGGTCAACGCCGGGGTTTCCGGAGAGACGAGCGCCGGCGGGCTACGCCGGCTCGACTGGGTGCTGCGCAACCCGATCGACGTCCTCGTGATCGAGCTCGGCGCGAACGACGGACTCCGCGGTCAGGACCCCTCCGTGATGGAGTCCAACCTCACCGAGATCGTCCGGCGGACGCGAACGCGATATCCGGACGCCCGGATGGTGCTGGCGGGGATGGAGGCCCCGCCGAACCTCGGGGACCGATACACCGCGGCCTTCCGATCCGTGTTCTCCTCCGTGGCGAAGACCGAGGGGATCGCGCTCGTTCCGTTCCTGCTCGACGGCGTGGCCGGCGTGCCGGAGCTCAACCAGAGTGACCGGATCCACCCTACCGCGGAGGGGCACCGGAGAATCGCGGCGACCGTGTGGCCGATCCTCGCGGAGGCCCTCGCGGAGTCGGGGGCGAGCGGATCATGACACGGGGACTCTTCGGGCCGGGCACCATCGTGCTGGGCGGCGGCGCCGTCCTGCTGACGGTCTTCCTCCTGATCGGCTTCCTGCTCCCGACCACGTGGGAAGCGCAGGCGGAAGCCACGGTTCCGGCGCCGCCGGCCGCCCTCCTCCCCTTCCTCGATTCACCCGAGGGCTGGCAGGCCTGGACGCCCTGGCCCGATTCGACGTCGCGCTCCGGCCCGGAGCGTGGCGAGGGGGCGAGCATCAGCTGGAGCAGCCGGGAGCTCGGATCCGGGGCCTTTCGCATCGAGTCGTCCACTCCGCTCGCCTTCTCGTACACCGTCTCGGTGGAAGGGGCCGGTGGGGCCGTCATGGAGACGAGGGGGTCGGTGACCCTCTCCCCGGAGGGTGCTGGAACCCGCGTCGTGTGGCGTGAGTCGGGAGACCTGGGCAGGAATCCCCTGATGGGCTACTGGGCGCTCTCCATGGATCGCGCGCAGAGCACCGAGATGCAGAAGAGCCTCGGCCGCCTCACCGAAGTGGTCGGCGAAGCGGCCGAGGAGGGTTCGCCGAGGCTACCCGATGGGGCCGCGGACGTCCTGGACGGGTCGGTCAGACCCGATTCCGCGCGAACTCGATGAGGTCCCGGTTCGACCCGGTCTTCCGCATCACGCCCAGGAGCTCCATCATCGCCTCCGCGGGCTGCAGTCCGGAAAACTGCCGGCGCATCGCATGGGAGATCCACAGCTGGTCGTCGTCCAGCAGCAGCTCTTCCTTCCGCGTGGCCGAGCCGATGATGTCGATGGCCGGGTAGATCCGCTTGTCGGCGAGGTCCCGCGACAGCACCAGCTCGCTGTTCCCGGTGCCCTTGAACTCCTCGAAGATCACCTGGTCCATGCGTGAACCGGTGTCCACGAGCGCCGTCCCGATGATCGTCAGAGAGCCACCGCCCTGCTCCGGCGCGATCTTCCGCGCGCTTCCCAGGAAGCGCTTCGGCTTCTCGAGCGCGTTGGAGTCGAGTCCGCCGGACATGGTCCGGCCGCTGCCCCCCTTGAGAGAGTTGTAGGCGCGTGCCAGCCGCGTGATCGAGTCGAGGATGATCACGACGTCCTCACCCTGCTCGACCCGACGCCGTGCTCGCTCGAGAGTCATCTCGGCAACCTGCACGTGCCGCTCGGCCGGCCGATCGAACGTCGAGGCGATGACCTCCCCGAAGCCGCACTGCTCCATCTCGGTGACCTCCTCGGGACGCTCGTCGACGAGGAGGATCAGGAGGTGACACTCGGGGTGGTTCTTCACGATCCCTTCGGCGACCGACTGCATCACCATCGTCTTTCCGGCCTTCGCCGGTGCGACGATCATGGCCCGCTGCCCCTTACCGAAGGGGCAGAAGAGGTCGATGACGCGATTCGTCATCTCGGGCTCGCCACGCCACGTGCGCCCGCACTCGAGCTTGAGCTGCTGGTCGGGATGCATCGCGCTCAGGCGATTGAAGTCCGGTCTCCGAGCCGCCTCCTCGGGCGGATGGTCGTTGACCAGCGCGAGATACGCGAGCGGAGGGCTCTTACCCGCCCGGGCCTGTTCTGCGACGATGCCGTAGAGCTCGTCGCCCGTCCGAAGGCCGTACTTCTGGATCACGCGAGACGGCACGTAGATGTCGTCGTCTCCAGGCGCATACTGGGACTCGCGCCGCCGGACGAATCCGGAGCCCGAGCCGAGCACCTCGAGAAGCCCGAGGGGCCGGGACATCGCCATGAGCTCCTCGGGGTCTTCCGGCAGCCCTGCCAGGAGCTCCGCCTCGCTGGGCCCGCCTCGATCCCCGCCGTCCCGGCGCTTGCGACCCCGTCGGCGGCGGCGATTCCGCCGCCCCTTGCCCCGTCGGTCGCGACCGTCCTTGCGACCCCCGTCGGCCTTGCCCGACGACTCGCCGGTGCTCTCGCTGCTGTTCTTGGATTCCGCGGGAGGCGCGTCCGTGCTGGAGGCCTCGACCGGCGGTGCTTCGTTCTTGTCTGATTCGGCTGATTCGGGCACGTATCCACCCAATGAGTCGGGCCTTCACGCCGAATGCCATTCCTTCGGCGGAGCCCGTCGAGATTCAATCCCCGACCGGATGTCGTGGGTCTCGTCCGATCGGCGGACCGGAGGGCCTCGCCGCGGCCGACGGCGATTGCCAGTCGGCTGGACGTGTTCAATGTTCCACGAACTTCGCCACGGATCAAGTCGGGCTTTCCATGGACCGTCGCCAGAGTCATACGCGAACCAGCCGCAGGAGCTTTCTCCGGACCCTCGCGGCCGCAGGCGCTGGAGCCCCTCTGCTGACCCGGGCGGAGCGCCTGGAGGCTGGTGCGGCTTCCCGGGTCTCGTTCGACGGCGCCAGCGCAGAGTCCGTGCGGCGCCTTCGGGATCAGTACCTCCTTTCGAGCGACCTGATCTACCTCAATCACGCATCGATCGGCACGGTGCCCGAGCCGGTCCACCGCGCGCATGCAGGGTATCTGGAGCTGTGCGAGTCGTACCCGTCCCTGTACGTGTGGGGCGCCGTCTGGCGCGAGGTGACCGAGGAGACGAGGCGGGCGGCCGCGACGCTCCTGCGGTGTCGGCCGGACGATCTGGCCGTCACGCACAACACGACGGAGGGCTTCAACATCCTCGCCCACGGGCTTCCGCTCGAGCCCGGCGACGAGGTGATCTTCAGCTCGCTGAACCATGCGGGCGCTTCGGTCGCGTGGGATGCGCTCGCGGCGCGGAGAGGCTTCACGGTCCGACGATTCGACATCCCGATCGAGCGAGCTCCGACGTTCGACACCGACGAGGTGGTGGCGCTTCACGTCGCGGCCGTGGGTGCGAAGACGCGTGTGCTCGTCATTCCGCACGTCGACAACATGATCGGCATGAACCATCCGGTGCGCCGCATCGCCGACGCCGTTCGAGGACGGGGCGTCGAGTACATCCTCGTAGACGGCGCCCAGTCCGTGGGCATGCTCCCCGTGGACATGCAGGGCCTCGGCGTGGATGCCTACGCCATGAGCCCCCACAAGTGGCTGCAGGCGCCGAAGGGATTGGGGCTCTTCTGGGTCGCCCCGTCCCTCCAGTCCGAGCTGCCGCGAATGTGGCACAAGACGGATGGCGCGCGCGTGGAGGGCTCGGCGCGAAAGTACGAGGACTACTCCACCCGAGCCTGGCCGGCGGTGGTCGCCCTGGGCGACGCCCTCGACTTTCAGGCCGCCATCGGGCAGGCAGAGAAAGACCGCAGGTACGCGGCCATGTGGCAGCGGGTGTACGCGCAGGTGGAAGGAGATGGTCGGCTTCGGTGGAGCTCTCCGGTGGAGGAGGACCTCCGGTCGATGATCATGGCGGTCGGCGTACGGGGGACGCCCGCACCGGACGTCGCCTCAGCGCTCCTCCGGGACGTCGGGGCGGACCTGCGCGCCTTCGGAGCTCCGCTCGACGCGCTCCGAGTCTCGCCGAACCTCATGACCACCGACGACGAGCTCGATCGCGTTCTCGGTGCGGCTGCGGAGGCCTCGGCATGACCGGGACGTTCGGGGTGTCCACTCCGGTGTCCGGTGTCCGCCGAAACGGACACCATGTGACTCACGTGTCACATCACACACAGGACCCTTTATCGTTGCAGTGCAACACCTTGTCGCGCTTTGCACACTTTGGCACGCCGTGTGCCCTTCAGAAGGGTGGATTCAGCGAAGGAGGACACGGTGCGTAGCGCAGGCCGAGCATTTCTGATTCTTGCGACCCTGGCGGCGTTCGGCGCGTCCGAAGCCCGCAGTCAGGCGTCCTTCTCCCTGGGCTTCTCCACGGGACCGCTCTTCGCGGGGGTTTCGTTCGGGATCGGAGGGCCGGCATACTCGTCGGGCTCCGTGTTCATGGGCGCCTCGTTCGGGAGCGCGCACCCGGCGTACGGGGGCTACGGCATCTACTCCGGCGGCAGCCACTACTCCGGGAGCTGCTGGGACTACTACTACTGGTATTACGACGGCTGCGTAGTGACGGCCAGCTACTACCCGTATTCGGGGTGGTACGGCGGCTGGTATGGGTCGGGGTACTGGGGGCCACGCTACAGCTACGCGTACATCGGTGATCCGTATTGGGCCCCGTGGGGTCCGTACTGGGCGTACGATCCCTGGGGCTCCTACTGGAACGGGTACTGGGACGGCTATTACACGGGGTACTACGGCCACCGCTACTACTATGCGTACGGCAGCTATTACCACCCCGGCCGCTATCCCAGCTACGGATATCCGACTCCGTACTACGCCGGAAACGCTCGCTACAAGGAGAGCCCGACGGGCTACACGCGCACCGGTCGTAGAGCCCAGCCGCGATCCGCGGTCGCAGCGCCTTCCCGCACTGCCGTCGCCGCGGCGGCGACGAGCCGGCCCAACGGCGTGACCTCCGTGAACCGGAGGGCTCCGCGGGTGGGGCCGTCCACCACCGCATCTCGGGGTGCCCGCCCGTCCGCCGGTGCGGCGCGAGGGGGTGTCCGGTCCGCGACGCCGGCCGTACAGAGGTCCCAGGGCCGACCCTCGGAGGCCGGTACGCGCACTCCCACGGTGGGGCGGACCCCCGTCTCGGTGGGCCGTACCACGCGCGGGGGCCCGGCCAGCCGCCCGTCGTCCGTCCTCCAGCGCTCGCCCCGTAGCTCGAACGCGGGGGCGGCCCGCTCGGCCGGACCGCGCTCGACGGGTCAGGACCGCTCGGCCCGCAACCAGGAGCGCCCGTCCGATCGCGGACGCTCGGCTCGAGCTGCGCCGGCCTCCGGGGCCCGTGGCGCCCCGTCGGCGGCTCGCGGCTCCGGCAGGCCGTCCGGTTCCTCCGCCCGACCCACGCTGAGCCGTCGACCGGGCGAGCGCGCCGGAGAGGCGGGAGCCGGCAGGGCCACCCCGCAGCGGACGTCGACCGATCGCAGTCGGGCGGCTCCGACACGGAACCGTCCGAGCTCCCAGGCCATGCCCTCGCGGTCGCCTGCCCGCGCCCCGGCGGCCCGCTCGGGCTCCGGTCGCTCACCGTCCGGCAGTGCTCGCTCGGCACCGGGAGGCTCGCGGCCGCAGGCTCGTTCCGCCCCGGCGCCGTCGAGTCGTCGCGCGCCCCAGGCTTCGGGAAGTCGTCCGCAGACCCGGTCCGCCCCGTCGCGCGGCCCCGCAGCGCGATCCGGGCCCAGAGCTGCACCTTCCCGCGCGCCGGCAGCGCGATCCGGGCCCAGGAGTCAGCCCAGGGCCGCGCCGCGTGCGGCTCCGCGAGGGGGGCGAGCCGCGCCGCGTGGCGGTCGGAGCGGAGGCGCGCCGGCCCGTCGCCCCGGCGGACGCTGACCCCGGCCCCGACGAAGGCTAGCGGACCCTGACTCCGCCGCTCACCACTGCGGTGCAGGTGTTGAACCCCATCCAGTAGGGGAGCTCGGCCAGGGACTCGACGTCCCAGCAGGCGAGGTCGGCCCGCATGCCCTCCCCCACCCGTCCACGGTCCGGCAGGGCGAGCACGCGAGCCGCCTCCCGCGTCATCCCGGCGAGCGCCTCCACCGGCGTGAGGCCGTAGAGCGTGCAGGCGAAATGCATCGCGAGCAGCGGTGAGCCGAGGGGGGAGGAGCCCGGGTTCAGGTCGGTCGCGACCACCATTGGAACGCCGGCGTCACGCAGGGCCTGGACGGGCGGCTTGCGCGTCTCGCCCAGGAAGTGGAAGGCGCCGGGAAGGAGCACGGCGGCGGTTCCGGCCTCGGCCATCGCACGGACGCCCTGCTCGGACGTGCACTCCAGGTGATCGGCCGAGCGGGCACCCACCTCCGCCGCGAGAGCCGCTCCACCGGAATCCGAGAGTTGATCCGCGTGCAGGCGCGCCTGCATCCCGTGGGCGATCCCGGTCTCCAGGACGCGCCGGCATTCGCTCGGGGTGAAGGCGATCGCCTCGCAGAATGCGTCGACCGCTTCCGCGAGGCCCCTGCGCGCGGCTTCGGGGATCATCTCGTTGCAGACGAGGTCCACGTAGCCGCTCCGGTCGCCCTCGAACTCCTGGGGGATCGCGTGCGCCCCGAGGAGCGTCGTCGACACGCTCACGCCGGCGCGCCGACCCGCTTCCCGAGCGACGTCGAGCATGCCGAGCTCCGTCTCGACGTCCAGGCCGTACCCGGACTTGACCTCGATGGTCGTGCACCCATGGTCGACCAGGACTTCCATGCGGCGGTGGGCCGTCGCGATCAGCGCGTCTCGCGCGGCCCCGCGGGTGGCCCGCACGGTGGAGAGGATGCCTCCACCTGCCCGGGCGATCTCCTCGTAGGTCGCGCCCTCGAGCCGCCGCTCGAACTCCGCGGCTCGGGTGCCACCGAACACGATGTGCGTGTGCGCGTCGATGAGCCCCGGCGTGATCCAGCCCCCGGCGGCGTCCACCGACGGGGCTCCTGCGGCGCGGAGCTCCTCCGGAGCCTCGCGCTCCGGGCCTGCCCACACGATATCCTCGCCACGGACTGCCACGAGGCCGTCGTGCACCACGCCCCAAGGGTCCGACGCCGTGGGCACCATGGTGGCAATGTGTCCACTGCGGACGACGAGGTCGGGCGTATCGGGCATCGTGCTCCGCGTTGACGATGGGTCTACGCGGAATCTACACTCACGCGCCATGGCCGACCTGTTCTTCGACAACGCGTACATCGACGGGCACTGGGAGCGCGACGTGCGTGTCGCCATCGACGCCGGCGGGTGGATCCGCGCGGTGGACACGGACACGACGCCCCGCGGTGCTCATCCCGTTCCCGGCGTGGCCGTTCCCGGCGTGCCGAACGTGCACTCTCACGCCTTCCAGCGTGCGCTGGCGGGGCTGACGGAGCGCGGCTCAGCGGAGGGCGACACGTTCTGGTCGTGGCGTGAGCGCATGTACGCGTTTCTCGCCACCCTCGATCCGCCGACGGTCGAAGCCGTCGCCGCGCGCCTGTACGTGGAGTTGCTCCGGCAAGGCTTCACCTCGGTCGCGGAGTTCCACTACCTGAGGAACGATCCGGACGGGCGGCCCTACGACGACCCTGTCGAGATGGGCAGGAGAGTGGTGGAGGCGGCAGGGCGCTCGGGGATCGGACTCACGATCCTGCCGACGGTGTACCGAGCATCGGACTTCGGGGGCGTCGCACCCCTGCCGGGGCAGCGTCGCTTCACGGCGTCCGTCGAGGACCTCATCGGTGACATCGCCGTCCTGGGTGCCGGCGCGCCTGCGGCCACGGTGCGGGTGGGGCTCGCGCTCCACTCGCTTCGGGCGGTCCCTCCCGAGGACATGGCCGTCGCGGTGGAGGCGGTTCGCAGCATGGATCCGGAGATTCCCGTGCACGTGCACGTGGCCGAGCAAGAGCAGGAAGTCGAGCGGTGCGTCGAGTGGTCCGGCGCCCGCCCCGTCATGTGGCTGCTGGATCACGCCCCGGTCGACGCGCACTGGTGCCTGGTTCACGCCACGCACGTGGATGGGAGGGAGATCGACGGGATCGCCGCCTCCGGTGCGGTCGTGGGCCTCTGCCCGACAACCGAGGCCAACCTCGGCGACGGGATCTTCCCCTTCGCCGAGTACGCACGGTGCAACGGTGCCTGGGCGGTCGGGACGGATTCGCACGTAGGACGAAGCCCGGCAGGAGAGCTCCGGATGCTCGAGTACGGGCAGCGGCTGTTCACGCGGACGCGAAACGTGGCGGCCGGCCAGCGGCGGCGCTCGACGGGGCGGGCCCTTCTGGAGGGCGCGTGGTCGGGCGGGGCTCGAGCGTGCGGTCGACGCATCGGGCGGCTCGCGCCCGGCTACCGGGCCGATATCGTGGTGCTCGATCCGGATCACCCGACGCTGCTGGGCCGGGTGGACGACGAGCTGCTCGACTCCTGGGTGTTCTCGGGCGACGAGACGCCGGTGCGGGACGTGATCGTGGGGGGAGAGCGAGTGGTCGAGGACGGACGGCACGTGCGTGAGGACGAGATCGCCGCTGCCTACCGCTCGGTGGCGCCTTCCATTTCCGAGGCTCCGCCCCAGCTGGCGCTCGACCTCGAAGGTTGAGCCGCCGCCACTCCTACTCGCGCATCGGGATCCGAAGGCCCTCCCGCTCCGCCGTCTCGACCGCGATGTCGTAGCCCGCGTCGACGTGCCGCACCACGCCGATCCCCGGATCGTTGGTGAGCACCCGCTCGAGGCGGACCGCCATCTCGGGCGAGCCGTCCGCCACGATCACCTGCCCCGCGTGCAGGGAGTTCCCGATCCCCACCCCCCCGCCGTGGTGGAAGGAGACCCAGCTCGACCCGGAGGCGGTGTTGAGGAGGGCGTTCAGGATCGGCCAGTCCGCGACGGCGTCGGTCCCGTCCTTCATGGCCTCCGTCTCCCGGTTCGGCGAAGCGACGGACCCCGTATCGAGGTGGTCGCGCCCGATCACGATCGGGGCGCTGATCTCACCGCGCGCCACGAGATCGTTGAGCGCGAGCCCGAACCGGGCCCGCGCGCCCTGCCCCAGCCAGCAGATCCGTGACGGCAAGCCCTGGAACGCCACCCTCTCCCGCGCCATGCGGATCCACCGGCACAGGTGCTCGTCTTCCGGGAACATCTCGAGGACGAGGTCGTCGGTCCGGTGGATGTCCGCCGGATCACCCGAGAGCGCCGCCCAGCGGAACGGCCCCTTTCCTTCGCAGAAGAGGTCTCGGATGTACGCAGGGACGAATCCCGGATAGGCGAACGCGTCCTGGAATCCCGCGTCGTGCGCGTAGCCGCGGAGGTTGTTCCCGTAGTCCACGGCCACCGCACCTGCCTGTTGCAGCTCCACGATCGCCTGACAGTGGACGCGCATCGACTCCATCGAACGCCGCACGTACTCGTCGGGATCCGAGGCCCGGAGGGCTTCCGCGTCGGAGAGCGAGAGGCCCGCGGGCACGTAGCCGTTGAGAGGATCGTGCGCCGAGGTCTGGTCCGTCACGATGTCCGGAACCACGCCGCGCCGCACGAGCTCCGGAAGGACCTCGGCACAGTTCCCCACCAGGCCGATGGAGACGGCTTCTCCCTCGGACGTTGCCGTGCGCACCCATCCCAGGGCCTCGTCGAGATCCTCCGTCATCCGGTCGCAGTACCGTGTGTCGAGCCGCCGCTGGATCCGGGACGGATCGACCTCCACGCAGAGCATCACGCCCTCGTTCATGGTCGTGGCCAGAGGCTGCGCACCACCCATGCCGCCCATGCCCCCGGTGAGCACCCAGCGCCCGCGCAGGCTTCCCCCGAAATGGCGTTGGGCCATGGCTCCGAAGGTCTCGTAGGTGCCCTGCAGGATCCCCTGCGTGCCGATGTAGATCCACGACCCCGCCGTCATCTGGCCGTACATCATCAATCCGCGGCGCTCGAGCTCGTGGAAGTGCTCCCAGGTGGCCCAGCGGCCCACGAGGTTGGCGTTTGCGATCAGCACGCGCGGGGCATGCTCGTGGGTGCGGAAGACGCCGACCGGCTTGCCGGACTGGACCAGCAGGGTCTCGTCGTTCTCCAGCTCCCGCAGGGTCCGAACGATCGCGTCGAACGCCTCCCAGCTGCGCGCGGCCTTGCCCGTTCCTCCGTAGACCACGAGGCGCTCGGGATGCTCGGCGACATCCGGATCGAGGTTGTTCATCAGCATCCGAAGCGCCGCTTCCTGTGTCCATCCCTTGCAGCTGAGCTCGGAGCCCCGAGGGGCCCGAACGACGCGGGTGGGAACGTCCCTCGTCTGGGTCGTCATGACACTGCTTCCTCTGCGATTTCGTGAAAGGTGCCCGAGCGGACCAGCTCGGTGATCCTGTCGAGGTCCGGCCCGAGAGGTCGGTCCCCCGTGAGCCTCGGCACATGCGCGCGAAGGCGCTCGTGGGCAGCCTCCACGCCCCGGCCGGCCCGCATGGGACGACGATATTCGATGCCCTCTGCCGCGCACATGAGCTCGGTGGCCAGGACACGCTCCAGAGACGCCACGGCGCGACGCGCCTTTCGGGCCGCCGCCATCCCCATGGACACGTGGTCCTCCTGATTCGCGCTGGTGGTCACGGAGTCGACGGACGCCGGGTGGGCGAGGATACGCATCTCGGCCAACAGGTCGACGGCCGTGACCTGCGCGATCATGAACCCGCTCTCGAGCCCGGGGTGTGCGGTGAGGAATGCGGGCAGGCCCATCGAGAGGTCCGGATTCAGGAGGCGCTCGATTCGGCGCTCGGCGATCGAAGCGAGGTCGGCCACGGCGATCGCGAGCAGGTCGAGTGCCTGGGCCACGATCTGAGCGTGGAAGTTGCCGCCGCTCACGACCACCTCGGAGTCGGGGAAGACGAGCGGATTGTCCGTGGCGCTGTTTGCCTCGACCTCGAGAATCCCTCTCAGGTACGCCAGGGCGTGCCGTGCGGCTCCGTGCACCTGCGGCACGCACCGGAGCGCGTAGGCGTCCTGAACACGGGGGTCGTCGTTCCGGTGGGACTCGCGGATCTCGGAGCCCGCCAGAATCCCGCGCAGCGCTGCGGCGGAGCGGCGCTGGCCTTCGTGCGGGCGGGCATCGTGGATTTCCTGGCGATACGCCTCGGGCGTCCCCAGCAGGGCCTCCAACGACATGGCCGCTGCCACCTCCGCCGTGCTCAACGCGCGCTCGGCCGCAAGGAGCGCGAGGATCCCGAGCCCCGTGGTGGCCTGCGTCCCGTTGATGAGGGCCAGGCCTTCCTTGGCCTCCAGGGTCAGCGGTGCCACGCCGACGCTGTCCAGGTGCTCCGCCGACGGTGCCCACGAGCCCCGGTGCTCCGCCCATCCCTCACCGATGAGGGAGAGCGCGACGTGCGCGAGAGGTGCGAGGTCCCCGCTCGCCCCGACCGAGCCGAACTCCGGGACGCGCGGGTGCACCCCGGTGTTGAGGAGATCCAGGAGTCGCTCGACCACACATGAGCGACAACCTGAGACCCCTCGTGCCAAGGCATTGGCACGCAACAACATGATGGTCCGCACCGAGGGTGTGTCCAGGGCGTCTCCCATCCCGGAGGCGTGCGACCGGACGAGATTGGTCTGGAGCCGCGTACGATCCGCGTCCGGGATCGAGACGTCGGCGAGGCGCCCGAAGCCGGTGGTCACGCCGTACACGCGCTCGCCCGACGACACCTTGGCCTCGATGAACGCACGAGACGCATCGACGCGCGCACGCGCATCCGGCGCGAGGTCCACACCCACGTCCGGACCGCGCGCCACCCGCTCCACGTCCTCGAGACGTAGGGTGTAACCGTCGATCTCCACCCGCCTCACGGCTGCCCTCCAGGGAGGGCCTCACGGTGGCGGACGGCCTCTTCGAACTCGACCCGGTCCATCGTCAGCTCCTCCGTTGTCCAGGCTTCCTCCAGCTCGACGCCGAGGCCGTCGGCCAGTCGATTGACGTAGTTGTAGTACGCCGTGACCTGACAGATGTCGAGGATGGCCCGATCGTCGAACCCGACGCGACGAAGGCGTTCCACGTCCCTCTCCTCGATCGTGGCCGGCGCCCGCGTGAGCTTCACCGCGTAGTCGAGCATTGCCGCGTCCTGCTCGCTCAGCTCGGCCGCGCGATGATCGAACGCGAGGGCGTGCGGCAGCGCCCGCGATCCCGTCAGCTTACGGAGGCCCGCCCCGTGATGGTTGACTCAGTAGAAGCAGTCGTTCCAGGCGGACACGGTGACCGCGATCATCTCGCGCTGTACACGGGAGAGCGGAGAGGGTCCGCGCATCAGGTGGACGTAGAGCTCGGCGTGGTCCCTCATCGACCGCGGGTTGAGCGAGTGGATCCACAGGATGTTGTCCACGCGCCCGTCCTTGTCCCGATACCGGTCGCGCAGCTCCCCGAGGAGGCCTTCGGCCTCGCCGGGCGGGACGTAGGGGATGTGCGCCATGGCTGAAAAAATGGTCTGCAAAGCTATGGTGCAGCAAGGCTTTGCGCGCTTGCGCCACATCCGTCCTCTCCACCATGTTCGCGGCCCACCCGGCGCGTCCCCGCACACGACCCCCACCCGTCTCGCATGGACCTGTACGAGCCTTCGGCACAACAGTGGGGGCGTGACCTCCGGGACTTCGAGCGGAGGATGCTCGGAGCCCTCGGCCTGATCGTGGTGGTGACGGTCGTCGGAATCCTCGGCTTCCTGACGATCGATCCGGATGCCGGCGTGATCCGCGCCTTCTTCATGACGGCCATCACCCTCACGACGGTCGGGTACGGGGAAGAGATCGCGATCGACACGGACGGGGCGCGAATCTTCACGGCGGTGCTGATCCTGCTCGGGATGGGGGCGACCCTCTACTTCGTCTCGGTGGGCACGGCCTTCCTGCTCGAGGGTCAGCTCGGACACGTCTTTCGGAGAAGAAGAATGCAGCGTGAGCTCTCCAAGCTCTCGGACCACCTGATCGTCTGCGGCTCGGGCCGCACGGCCCTGTATGCGGCGGCCGAGCTGTCGGCCGTGGAGCGCCCTGTCGTTCTCGTCGTGCGGGATCGGGAGCAGGCCGAGGCCGCCGCCGCTTCCCTGGGGGACGTCCTGATCGTTCTGGGAGACCCGACGGACGACAGCATCCTCGAGGCGGCCGGGATCGACCGTGCGAGCGGTCTCATCGCCTGTAGCGAGTCCGACAACGAAAACGTGGTGATCACGCTGACGGCCCGTCAGCTCAATCCTGGCATCCGCGTGGTATCGAAGCTCCAGGAGATCGAGCAGGAGCGGAAGGTGCGCAAGGTGGGTGCGGACTCGGTCGTCTCACCGCAGCACATCGGCGGTCTCCGGATGGCATCCGAGCTGATCCGTCCCGCCGTGGTGAGCTTTCTGGACATCATGCTGCGGGACCGGGACCGGAACCTCCGCATCGACGAAGTAGGCGTACCCCCCTCCTCGAGCTTCGTCGGGAAGAAGCTACGGGATCTGGAGCTCGACAGGGTCCCCGGGGCGCTCCTCGTAGCGGTGCGCTACCAGAGTGGACAGTGGGCCTACAATCCGAGCCGTGACGAACGAATCAATGCCGGCGACACCCTGATCTTCATGGGCTCGCCCGCCGACGGGCGCACGCTGCGGTCCCTGGTCGCCGAGTCCTCCGGCTGAACGATTCTGGACGCGGGTCCCCGAAGAACTCATCTTCGAGAATCGGGGGTCCCGAACCGCACGAAGGACGGCTCATGCTGGTGGAACGCGTATCGCAGCGACGCAGTGGCGTGGATCGGCGCTCCGGCCAGGAGCGCCGCGCGGCGGAGCGACGCCTCCATGAGCGTCGCACGCGGCACGACCCTCCCCCGGAAGAAAGGCGCGTTCACGAGCGCCGTGCCGGCCTGGAGCGGCGTGGGGACTCCGACCGCCGCATCGGAGATCGACGCGCGGTGCCGGACAGACGGCGGGTGGTGCTCGCCTGAGCCACCCCACGCTCCGCCGAGACCGGTGGAGGGTCAGAGAAGGCGGAGGACGACCTCCGAGACAGCCCACACGACCACCGAGCCCAGCGCCGTCAGGGCCGCCACCGTCGTGACCGGCTGTACGGCGAAGAGCTTTCGAATCAGCTGGTCGTCGTCGGAGAAGATCTTCCGAAAGCTGTCGACCACGAAGTAGCCGACGATCGGGCTCGGAAGCAGAATCCAGAGGGCGCTCATGATCGTCGTATCCCCTCGGCGCGGGTGGAGATCCCTCCTCGGCCTGTCAGCTCCGGGGGCGCCACGCCGTCACTGGCGGGGGTAGGACCGTTCGATCTCGAGCTCGCAGAAGGTCCCGGTGACCGGGATCTGATCGATGCCGAGCACGCTGCTTCCCACCGCCTCGAACGTGAGGGACAGATCGCACGACCCGGCCTTGGACTCGCCCTCCCACGCCAGACCGCCCTCGAGGAACCCGGTGACCTGCGCGTCCGAGGCCCCGTCGAAGCGGACGCTGGCCTGACCCGTCACGTACGGGGGCGTGGTGATCAGGATCTGGGCCCAGTCGAGCTCCTCCACCTCGACGACGCACTCCCGGAGCTCGTGGCCCAGCTCATAGTCGACGAAGCCGGGCTGGGTCAGCGGGTTGCCCTCCCCGACGGCGGCCGCCTCGAGGAAAAGCGACCCCCCGCCCGCACAGGGCAGGTCGTAAGCGAAATCGACGTTGAAGAGATTGTGACCGCTCGGTAGAGGACCCGAGACGATTTCGAAATCGTGCACGAACGGGCCCCCGATCGGATGGCTGTGGGCCCCGAGGGGGCCGTGCGAATGCGTGAATGCCACCTGCCCCTCCGAGAAGACCGTGCTCTCCAGCGAGTTGAGCACGAGCGTTCCCACGATCGCCTCCGCCTCGAGCTGCTCCAGCTGGTCGGGCTCGTCGGCAGGGAGGTCGGTCCCCACGCGGCAGGCAGCCGCGCTCACGAGGGCGGCCGTCAGGGCGATGGGGGAGAGCCGGCGACCGAACGGCATGAGGCTACTGGCAGGTCAGGCAGTTGTTGCTGTTCGCCGAGCCGAGGCTCTCGAGCAGTGCCACCGTCTCCGGGATCGGAGACACGCGCGAGACGGGACCGTTGGCCATGTCCGCCGTGGTCTGTCCGCGGCGACTGATCACCGTGACGTCCCCTCCCTTGTCCACGAGATAGAGGATCATCTCGTTGTCGCCGCGTGCCGCGGCGTGATGGATGGCGGTGTATCCGTTGTGGTCGCGGAGGTTCACGTCCATCCCCACTTCCTCGATGAGGAACGTCACCGCGGCGAGCCATCCGTCCTCGACATGACGGTGCGCGTTGCCGGCGAACCCTTCGCCGTAGCCGACCCCCGAGGCCGCATGGATGGCGTACACGGCCGGGCCACCGACAGGCACCGGCGGGAGTCCGGAGGGGTCGGGCCTCAGCGCGTTCACGGAGTCCTGCCGGAGCGCGTGCTGCAGCACGATCTGGCGGAAGTCGTCCGGAGCCTCCCGGACCTTGTCCTCCGGCAGTCCCGCCTTCACGGAGTCCGGAAGGTCGCTCCATACGGTGATCACGGCCGTGGCCCGCGCCGAGTCGCCGAGCTCCTCGAACTCCTCGACGTCGTCGAGTCGCTCGACGTAGCCGGCCCGTATGCGCTCCTGCGTCGTCTGACGCTGGCGGCGCTCGGGCGACTTCGTCGCGATGAACGGGTCCGCTCCCCACTCCTTCAGGAGACGCATCGCGGCCACGTCCGTGGCGTAGGCGGCCCGCAGGAAGGCCGTCGCGCCATCGGTGTCGATCAGTCCACAGTTGCTGTTTCCGCAGCCGGTGTACTCCATGTACCACGGATGGAGCGTCAGGCGCGAATCGGGGTCGGCCCCGGCCGCGAGCAGAGCCTCCATGACCTCGAGATAGCCGTACTGCTGCTGCTCCCGCTCCTGCGGCTGCGGATACCGGGTGCGAGGCTGCCACTCGGAGTTCACGGCCGCGAACAGCGGAGTCACCCCGTTCAACGAAGAAGCGATGTTCGGGTCGGCGCCCCGCTCGAGGAGGAGCATCGCCGCGTCGAACTGGCCGTTGATGGCGGCGATGAGGAGGGGTGACGTACCGTCGCCCCCTCCGACCTGGTCGATGTCGGCTCCGCGGTCGAGAAGGGCCTCCAGGGCCGGAACGTGCCCCTGACGTGCCGCGTGAAGGAGCGGTGTCAGCCCGCCCTTGGTGGTGATACGCACCGGACGACGGAAGCGACTGGCCCGCGACCGGGTCCGCGTCTTCGGAGGCTCTCCCTCGTAGGCCGCCCGCCCCGCCCTCACGGCTGCCTGGATCTGGCCCGACGTGGGTGCCCACTCGCCTTCGTTGGTGAACGCGTCCAGAACCTCCGTCCGCCGCCGATCGGCCTCGGCGTCCAGCCGGCCCATCGCCGTGAGGTCCATCGTCCTGGCGGCCAGATTCGGATCGGCGCCCCCCTCGATGAGGGCCACGATGGCATCGACACGATTCCAGGCCGCCGCGAAGATCAACGGCGTCTGCTCCCACTCCGCCTCTCGGGCGTTCGGGTCGGCGCCCGCGGCGATCAGCGCCCGCACGACGTCCCCGCTGCCGGAGGCCGCCGCCAGATGGAGCGCGGTCGAGCCACTCGGATCGGTCACGGCCCGCACGTCGGCTCCGCCACGGAGCAGCGCGTCGACAGCCCCGAGCTTCGCGTTGCGGGCGGCGATGTGGAGGGGGGTGTACTGGCCGATCCGCGTCACGGCCCGGACCTCGGCTCCGGCGTACAGGAGGACGTCGATCATCTCCACGTCCCCCCGCTCCGCAGCCCAGTGGAGCGCGCTCATGCCGTCGCCCTGGGCCGCGTTCACGTCTTCACCCTCACGGAGGAGGGCCCTGACAAGCTCGATGTCCCCCTCGCGCGCCGCGTCGGCCACCGGCGCCTCGGCCGGGGCCGCTACGAGGAGCGCGGCAGCCAGCAGGCTGCCGACCAGTCCCATCAGTAGACCTCCTGCGCGGTCGTCCGCCCCGCCGACGTGAGCATGAAACCTCCGGTGCTGTCGCCGAAGCTGTCCATGTTCGTGTGCCCCAGCTCCTGGAGGAGCGTGAGCATCACGTTGGCCATCGGGGTCCCGTCAGCCGCCTTGAGGTGCAGGTTGCCCTCCAGGATACCGTTGCCCTTGCCCAGGAAGAGGAGCGGGCAGCGACGATGGTTGTGGAGGTTCGCGTCCGCCATGGGCGAACCGAACATGACCACCGACTTGTCGAGCAGGTTCGACTCACCGTCCTGCGTATTCATGAGCTTCTCGACCAGATAGGGGAGCATGCTCACGCGGTACTGACAGATCTTGTTGAACTCGAGGATCGCCTCCTCCCTGCCCCCGTGGTGGGAGGCCGGATGGAAGGGGCGATCGGAGCCCGATTCCGGGAAGACCCGGTTCTCGGAGTCGCGGCCCGTCTTGAACGTGATGACCCGGGTCATGTCCGTCTGAAGCGCGAGGACCTGCAGATCGAACATGATCTCCATGTGCTCGCGGTACGAGTCCGGGACCCCTGCCGGAGCCTCGGGGATGGCGCGCTCCTCACCACTGCTGTTGTGCGCTTCGACCATCTGGATGCGCCGCTCGATCTCGCGGACGTTGTCCAGATACTGCTCCATGCGCGCGCGATCCTCGGCCCCGAGCTGACGGTTCATCGTCGTCACCTCGCCGGAGATCCAGTCGAGGATGCTCGAGCGCATCCTCCGGCGCTCCGCGCGCTCCTCGGGCGTGCCCCCTGCTCCGAAGAGCATGTCGAAGGCGACCCGAGGATCACGGATCATCGGAAGCGGCTCGCTCGGAGATGCCCAGCTGATCGAGTCGGTGTAGGCGCACGAATAGTTGTACGTGCATCCACCTGCCTGATCGATGTTGGGGATCGTGAACTGCATCGACGGCAGGGGTGTGTCCTGCCCGAATCGCCTCGCGTGGAGCTGGTCGAGCGACGTGCCGACGAAGAGGTCCGACCCCTGCGTCTGCTTGGGGTGGGCCTGCGTCAGGAAGACGGCGCTCGAGCGGAAGTGATCACCTCCGATCTCCGGAGCGGTGAACGCCTCGGCCATGCGCACGTCGGTATTGCTGACGATCGTCAGATGCTCCTGATACGGCTCCAGCGAGACGAGCGCGCTGTTGGGCACCATCTCGAAGTCCTTCCCGATGATCTCGGGCGCGAACAGATGCTGCGTGGCGCCCCACTCGTTGCACCCCGCCAGCCCGTGCACCTCCTCGATCGCGATCAGGGGCGTGCGTCCCGCGTTGGCCCGGGCCACCATGCCACTCATCCGTCCGGCCGGGATCATCGCGTCCAGGTACGGCAGGGCGAGCGAGGCTCCCATGCCACGAAGGAACGTGCGCCGGTCCAGGTGCTTTCCGGTGATGAACTCCATGGTCCCGATTCTCCTCGAGGTGGGTGCTTCGGATCTCAGTGTTGGCCCTGCGCCTCGGCCTGCTGGGCGGCGACCGGGGAGGCCGCCTTCATGCGGAACGCGTCGCTCTGGACGACCCCCAGTATCAGCGACTGCATGCGGTACTGTCCGTTCTGCTCCGCGTCGGCCACGATCCGCCGGATGGTCGGCTGATCGTAGTATTCGACGCGTCGTGCGAGGGCATACGCCATCAGATTCTCGGTGAGCGACCGCATCAGCGGCACAGGCCGCCGCAGAAGCGCATCCGCGACCTCTTTCGGCGACGTGATGGGCGTGCCGTCGTAGAATTCACCGCGCGTGTCCAGGGCCATCCCGTTCTCGCGGACGCGCCACGTTCCGGTCACGTCGAAGTTGTCGAGCGCGAGGCCGATCGGGTCCATGAACCGGTGGCACGCGTTGCAGGTCGGATTTGCCCGATGGATCTCCATCCGCTCGCGCGTCGTGAGTCGCACACCCTCCTGGGTGCCCTCCGTGTCGTCCAGGTCGGGGACTCCGGGCGGCGGCGGGGGCGGCGGCGTGCCCATGAGGACCTCCATGACCCACTTCCCACGCAGCACGGGCGAGGTACGGTTGGCCAGGGAGGTCAGGACGAGGACGCTTCCGTGCCCCAGGAGGCCACTCCGTACACCGTCGGTGTACTCGACCCTGCGGAAGTCGCGGCCGGCCACCCCGGGCATTCCATAATGCGTCGCGAGACGCTCGTTCACGAAGGTGTAGTCCGCCTTGAACAGCTCGAGCGCGTCACGATCCTCCTGCACGAGATGATTGAAGAACATCTCGGTCTCGGTGCGCATCGCGTCGGCGAGCGTCTCGTCGAAATTCGGGAAGAAATTCGGATCCGGACGGACCTTGTAGAGATCCTGCAGTCGAAGCCACTGCGCCGCGAACCGGGTACCGAGCGCCTGCGCACGCGGATCGGCCAGCATCCGGCGCGTCTGACGCTCGAGCTGCTTCTCATCGTTGAGATCTCCGGATCGCGCGACTTCCAGAAGCTCGTCGTCCGGCGGCGTCCCCCAGAGGAAGAACGACAGTCGGGAGGCGAGCTCGATGTCACCGAGACGGTAGACCTCGCCCGGCTTCACGTCCGTGGGCTCACGCTCCAGGCGCAGCACGAAGAACGGGCTGGCGAGCGTGGCCTCCAGGGCATCTCGAATACCTCTTTCGAAGCCACCCTGCTCGTGGCCGGACCGGTAAAACTCCATCAGCCCGTCGATCTCGGCCTCGGTCGCCGGCCGGCGATACGCCCGCGTGGCGAGGTTCTCGACGATCTGGCGGGCGCACCCCACTTCCTCGGATGGGGCCGTCGGCCGGCAGATGAAGATCCTCTTGCGGCTCGGAGTGTCGGAAAGGCCGGTCACCTCATGGGGTCCGCCGACCATGAGATCCTGGAGATGCGGAAGCGTCGTGATGCCGGAGCCGCCGGAGCCGCCGCCCGCCATGGACCAGTCGTGCGGACGGATCAGATCCTCGTACGGACCGTCCGAGCGTCGGATGAAGGCGGCCGAAACAGTGCGCTGGCCGGCGCGCACGAAAATCGGCTCCGTCCACATCGCGCCCCCGCCCCGACCGTCCGCGGCCTCACCCGATCTCGTGTACGCCATGAGCGCCACCCGCTCACCGTCGATCGAGATGTCGATGTCTTCGAATCGGGTGTTGTTACCCGACGCGAACGTCATCCCGATCGTGTACATCCCGTCGGCAGGAAACGTGTGATGGACCACCATGCCGCCGCGGGTCCCGTAGGGCGCGCCCTCGACGTGGTCCCAGGGGTGCTGAGACTGGTACTGGGAGTTCTTGTAGGCGACGTTGATCGCCGGCGCGCTCCGGTCACCCACGGCCATGCGGCTGATGTCCGCCGCGGCGTTCAGGTAGGCCTCGAGCAGCAGCGGCGAGAGCGCCTGCACGTCTGCGATGTTGTCGAAGTTGGCCGACATCTGATCGAGCGGAAGCCAGTCGGCCGCATCGACTTCGAGGTCCAACAGGTCGCGGATGGCCTGCTCGTACTCGGGGCGGTTCAGCCGCTGGAAGGTGCGGCGACCCGGGTTCGGCGCATCGCGCCAGGCCTCGTCCATGACGGACTCGAGCTCGTCGACGAACAGCGCGAGCGTGTCGCCGCCGGGCGCACGGACACCGGGCGGGGGCATCATGCCGGCGCGCACCTTCCGGATCATCCGCTCCACGACCTCGGCGTTGTCGACCGCCTCGCGGATGTCGAAGCTCTCGAGGGAGAGGTTTCCTCGCAGTCGGGCATCGCTGTGGCAGCGCACGCAGGAGGACGACACGATGTCGTTCGGGTCGACGTCGGCGCGTGCCGCCGGGGGGTGGGAGGCCGCCAGGGCGGTCTCGCGGCGCTCGGCATCGTTGACTGCGAAATCGCCGACCAGCATGAGCGACATGCCGAGTACGGCGGACGTGACGACGACAGACTTCATCCGGGCCGACCCCCATGGGAGAGCGAACACGTCAAGGTAGGCGCGTGTTCAACTATGCTGCAAGACAACCCTCGGTGCGCAACTGTTGAAGATCGGGAAGCCGCCGGAGCTCCGGACGGAGGGCGCTACGGGGCCTGCGGAAGGGGTCAGCGGCGTCCTCGGAGCGTCCAGAAGACGAGGAGCCCGCAATCGTTGAAGGCGCCGAATTCGATCGGTATGCCCGTTACCCCCCGGTGTACCTCGATCGCGTAGAGCGACTCGAGGGGTACCAGCTCGTCGAGCTCGACGTCCATGTTCGAATACTCGGTGCGCATTCCGTCGACCAGCACGGTGGGAACGCAGAGCCCCCGGCTCCCTCGCACGAGGATCCGCTCGATGCCCGACCCGTCCACCGTCATGCGGAGCCCGGGCAGGCCCACCAGCATGTCGACGGCCCTCAACTCCTCGGCTTCCCGGATGTCGGAGGGGCTGATGAAGGTGCCGACCCCTCGCTGCATGCGCCGATAGAAGCCGTTGCGCACGAGCTCCGGCTCCTGCACGAGGCTCTCGACGACGAGCCCGTCGAGCGTGAGGGGCGCTGGCCAGAGACGGAACTCCACACTGATCTCCCCGCCCCGTCCCAGCTCGAACAGGCCGACACGCGTCTCCCGATATCCCAACGCAGCCGCCGTCAGCATGTAGTTACCGGGCTCCCGGGCGGTGACCTCGAAGAAGCCGTTGGACTGCGTAAGGGTCGACGTGACCGAGTCGCCGAACTCCGAGACCATGATGATGAGCCCGAGGTCGATGGGGCTATCCGACCCGAACTCCATCAACGTGCCCCGGATCGTCTGCGCTCCGGCGCCCGGAGCCAGGGGCACGAGCAGAAGGAGCGCAGCGCCGAGGGAGCGCACCGTGACTCCGGCTCTCCCCCGCCGCCGCACGCCCCGCGCGCGGCGGGCCGGGCTCGAATGCGCTCGCGCGTTCTTCACGTCGACCTCAGGCTCCTGGGCGTCGCAGCAGCTCCTCCACGGTGTGCACGCGCCCGTCTGCGATGACGATACGTACGTCACGGACGGCTCGAATGTCCCGAAGGGGATCCGCGCCCAGTACGATCATGTCAGCGAGCATACCCTCCCGGATCGCGCCGAGTTCGTCTCCGTAGCCCATGGCGGCGGCGGAGATCGACGTCGTGGCGCGCATCACGTCGATCTCGGTCATCCCGCCGTAGGCGACCAGGATCTCCATCTCGGCGATGAGAGACATGCCCTGCGGGAAGATCGGCGCATCCGTCCCGACGACCACCCTGCCTCCCTGCTCCACCACGCGGCGGCCGAGCGAGGCCATGTCCCGCACCAGAGGGCGCATGAGCTCGGGATCGCCCCCGCGACGCGGTGCGAGGCGGCTCTCCGGCACGAACACCCGGACCCGCGGGTCGTCCAGGAGCGACGGATCGTCGTGCGTCAGGAGCGAGTACCCCCCGTAGATCCCGACCGTCGGGGTGATCGTCATGCCGGAGTGGGCGAGGAGGGCCACCACGTCCTGATAGCTCCGGTTGAGTTCCGACACCTTGGGAGAGTAGCCGCGACGGCTCGTCCCCTTCACGTGCTCCACGCCGTCGGCGCCCACCGCCGCGGCCGGATAGAGCTCGTGGGAGGTCACCGGCAGCCCGAGCGCGTGCGCTTCCTCGATCACCCTCCGCTGCATGGGGTCGGACAGCCGCACGTACGTCTTCATGAGGTCGAACTCGAGCGCCTTCGCCTGGGCCAGCTCGAGCTCGATCTGCCCGTTCGAGGTCAGCGCGGGTGCACCGGCGTAGTAGATCCGGCTCCCGTCGATCGTATTGCCCGTCCCGAACAGACGCGGCTCGAGCCGACGACCCGAGGCGCGTGACTCCCGCGCCTCCACCATCTCGAACGGATCCGCGGCCGGCGTGCGCACGCTCGTCACCCCGAACGCCAGCCACTGCCTTCCCACGGACTCGCCGGCGGCCAGGGAGCCATGCATGTGCATCTCGATCAGGCCCGGCGCGACGACGCCCTCGGAAGCATCGACCACTCGACCCGCGTGCATGGCTTCGTCGTGATCCACCACGCGCACGATGCGGTTTCCGTCGACCACGATGTCCACGTTGCGCCGCAGGCGGGAGCTCAGGCCGTTGAAGACCTGCCCGGCATGAACCGTGTAGCGCTCACCGGAGACGGAGCGCTCCCAGCTCAGGTCCACGCGGACGTCATCGATGCGACCGTCGGTCAACCAGGCCCGTCGGAGGCGATCGTCGGTCAGATACAGGATCGAACGCCCGTCGGCAGCCCAGGAGGGATCGGAAGAGCGCTCGTTGTTGAGCCTGCGCGAAGGACCCGTCGGATTCCCGTCCGGTCCCACCGGGACGGCCCAGAGCACCCCGGATGCGACGTATGCCATCATCGTGCCGTCGCGTGACCAGACCGGGCCGTCCGTGCCTCGGCTCGCCAGGGAGGCGTGTGGGGCGAAGTCCAGCCAGCGCTCTCCTTCCTGCAGCAACGGGGGCGGTGGAGCCGAAGCGTCCCCGCTGCCCCCGTACCGGAGCGCCGTGCGCTCGCCCTCGGCCGCATTTCGATCTCTCTCGACCGAGCCCCCCGTCAGCTGCCCCTCGTCCTGCTGCGAGATCGGGCGCGCTGCAGGCAGGAGGAGCGGTCGATTCACACCCTCCCGGAAGCGCGTCGAGTAACGCCAGTGGGCGGAGACGGCGATGCTCTCGCCGTCGGGAGCCCAGGTGGGCCGCCCGGGGCTGTTCAGGCCCGTCCGCACGGTGCGGGATGCACCACCGGCGACCCCGACTACCCTCAGGCCTGCCCCCGGTCCCTGTCCGCCGAGGTAGGCGATCTCGAGCCCGTCCGGAGACCACGCGGGCATTGCGGCACCGTCCGTGGTCAGGCGCCGGTCCACGCCTTCGGCGAGGTCTCGAACGTAGAGGTCCGACCCACCCTCTCGATCCGAGACGTAGGCGAGCCTCGAGCCGTCCGGCGACCAAACCGGGTCCGCCTCGACCCACGGGTCGTCCGTGAGCCGGCGCGGCCGCCCGCCGATCTCCATGACCCAGAGATCTCCGAGGGCCGAAAACGCCACCCGGTCGCCGTCCGGTGCCAGCGAGGGGGAGACGATGCCCCGGACCGGCTGCGCACCCTCCGGGTCGAAGCTTCGCAGGCGCTTCCGGTACGACGGACGCTCGAGCGTGACCGTGGCACGAAAGCCGATGTCCGCTTCGCGCCCTCCGTCTGCGGTGACGCTTCGGACGTGCCCGTCCCCCGTGTAGACGAGGCGGCCATCGCGCGCCCAGCTCGCCCGGAAGGGGAACACGTCCTCGTCGGTGCCTGTCACCGTGCTCCCGGTCCCCGCGCTTCCGTCCGCGGCGGTCACGCGGAGCTCGCTGCGCCCCCCGGAGATGGTCACGTAGGCCACCATGCGACCGTTGGGGCTCCAACTGGACGCATAGCCCGTGGCACCCTCCAGCTCGACCCGGTGGGTCACCCGGTCGGCGCCGTCGCCGAACGCCACGGCCCCTCCCTCGTCGTCGGTGACCCAGGCGAGGCGCTCCCCATCCGGGGCCACGGACGGACTGTACTCGTTTCCCGGGCCATCGACGCGCCGTCGAGCGACCCCGCTCCCGACGTCCACCTCCCAGATACCGTACGTGCCTCCACGGTCCGACGAGAACGCGACCCGCTCTCCGTCCGGGAACCATGTGGGTTCCCGGTCGTCGTAGGGCCCCGAGGTCACCTGCCGAAGCCCCGTCCCGTCCGCGTTCACCGTCCAGACGTCGTAATCGCCGGTCCAGTAGGCCTGGAAGGCGATTCGCCGACCGTCCGGGGACCACTGGGGCTGCCGCGCGTCTCCGAACGGGTCGGTGATGGCGGTCGCTTCTCCTCCGCCGGCGGGTACGATCCAGATCCTGCCGAGGAGGTCGAGCGCGAGCTGCTCCCCGTCGGGCGAGAGCGCGGCGGCCATGTTGGTGCCCTCCGTGAGGGTGACCTCGATCCGGCCGCCCACGACGACCTCGTCAGGGTCCGCACCTCGGGCGCCGCGGAGCTCCGGCCCGGGCGCGCCCGCACTCGGAGGCGGTCCCGCGAGCTCTCCGGGCGCGAGCGTCAGTCCGGCGAGTCCGAGGCAGAAAAGAGGACGCATCGGCATCGGGGGTCTCCCGTAGAGGGTTTCACTGCATCCTGGTCCAGAAGAGGATCACGCCGCACTCCTGGTTACCGGTGTACTGCTGCGGCACGCCGAAGGGCCATTCATACACCTCCACGGCCAGCAACTCGTCCTTGGGAACCGCGTCCGCCAGCGACTCCCCCGCATTCAGCTCACGCAGCCAGACTCCGTCCACGTAGATCGACGGGCTGCAATACCCCGATCCCACCCGGCTCGGGATGACCAGAACGTCGTTCCATGGGCCGACGCGATCGACCGCCCACGGATCCTGCGCGGGGCGGGGCCGGGTCGGGTCCCGCGGGAGCAGCGTGGGAGGGCGCGTCTGGTGGACCCGCACCGTCTTCAACCCCCAGAAGAGCGCCTGCGTGTATCTGGCAGGGCTCGCCTCGATCTGGCCGGGAAAGATGAACTCTCCGCGCCCGCGCGTGATGCCTGCAGCCGCCCGGTCGTAGAAGCCGGTGCCGACCAGCCCGGGACGCTCGGGTGCGTCGAGGTCGGCCGGGACGAGCACCCCTTCGATCGGGACCGGACGCGCCAGCATCGTGAGCTCGACCACCTGCATCGAGCCTTCTTCGACCTCGATCGGCTCGGATTGGATTGCGCGGTAGCCCAGCGCCGAGGCGATCAGGAAGTACGTGCCGACCTCGGGAACCCGGAACTCGAAGTAGCCCTGCTCGTTCGTCAGCGTCTGGGAGAGCGTGTCTCTCTGCTCGGTGGTCAGGTAGACCGAACCGAGTCGAATGGGGACGTAGGTATCCCGCTCGGAGAGGATTCCCCGAAGCGTCTGGGCCTCCAGGGGGGCCGTGAAGAGCAGGAGCGGCGCCACCGCGGCAGCCACGGCCCACGGGAGTGCCCCGCCGGCACGCGACCGGCGTGGGCTACACGACATCGACGGAGGCTGCCCCGCCGGCAGACTCGTAGCGCTTCCGCAACGCGCCGATCGCCTCCGGCTTTCCGAGCACGGTCAGGCGGTCCCCGGCCAGGAGCACGGTCTCTCCCTGCGGAATGATCATCTCGTCGTCCCTCCGGATCATCGCGATCAGCGTGCCGGAGGGGAGATCGACCTCGCGGACCTTCAGGCCCGACAGCTCCTGTCGTCGGCCGGTCCCGTCGAGTGTCATCACGAGCAGGCGCTCGTTTCGGAACAACGCTTCCTTGAGCTGCGCGTCTCCCTCCGCGGCAAGCCACTCGGGCATGAACGCGTCCTGATCGACGCGCCGTGCGATCTGCGCGAGGATGCGGAGGTGACGGCCCGGATCGTCCTGCGGACCGGCGAGGAAGAAGACTGCGCGCACCGGCTGTCCGTCGGCGGGGCGGTGCGAAGGGTTCACGTCCTCGAATCGCACCCCTTCCCGCACCCTCGCGAGGAGCATGCGAGGCTCGTCGATTGCCGACAGCCGGACATGCGGGAGCGCAGCACCGTGTGACACGGGCGTGGCGCCCAGCCGGGTCCCCTGGAGGAATCCCTCGACCAGCTCGTCCGCGGACACGGGAAGATCGAGCGCAAGCCGGTCACCGGCCTGTCTCGCGAGGGCTGCGAAATCGACCGGGCCCTGCAGATCGATGACGCGAGCACCCGTGAAGAGCCGATCGAACGGGTCGGCGGCGCGCGGCCCCCGGTCCTTGATGATCTCGCGCAGCTCCGTGTCCAGTCGATCGTCACGCTGTCGGCCGAGCCGCTCGAACACGTGGAAGATGGCGCCCTCCCTGTCGACGCGGTCCTTCGCGAAATAGGTGAACCACGTCGCACCGAGGGTGATCAGCGCGAAGCTGAAGAGCGTCGGGAGGATGCCCATCTCCACGATGAGCCAGAAGGGCGCGAGGATCCCGAGGATCTGGAGCCCCGGATAGAAGGGCGATCGATATCCGGGGTCGTAGGATTCGATCCGGCTCTCGCGCATCACGATGACCGCCAGGCATCCGAGCGCGAACATCACCAGCTTGAACGCGCTGGCGAGCTTGGCGATGCCCGTCGGGTCGAAGACGGTGACGCAGAAGACGATTACGGCCACCGTCGAGAGGATCCCCACGGTCGGGGTCCCGCGCGCGCCCACCGCACCGAAGAACTCCGGCAGCAGGCGGTCCCTGCCCATGGCGAGGGGATAGCGGGAGGCGCTGAGAATCCCGGCGTTCGCTCCGGACGAGACGGCGAGCAGAGCCGCGATCGTCATCACGAGCGCCCCGTTGGGGCCGGCGAGGTCGCGGGCCACGGTAGCCACAGGCGTCAGGTCTCCGTGCCCGTCGTCCGCGGCCGCGAGGACGTCCGCTCCCGTGACCCCGATCATGACGGCCGTCCCGACGACGTAGACCAGCACCACCGTGGCGAACGCGAGGAAAGTGCCCAGTGGGAGGTTCCGCTCCGGATCCTTCACCTCCTCCGCCACGCTGGCCACCTTCGTGAGCCCCATATAGCTGATGATCACCAGCCCCGCCGTGCTGATCAGGCCGGCGGACTCGGGCTCGAAGATCCCCGCGAGGCGCCCCACCTCGATCTGCATCACGCCCACGCCGCAGAACCAGAGCAGGAGAAAGAACAGGGCGATCAGCAGGAAGACCTGCGCCGAGCCGCTCTTCTTGGCCCCGAAGTAGTTCACCACACCCAGCAGAACGGCGAGCACGGCCGCGATCGGGCCGAACTGCAATTGCGGAAAGAAGAGCTGCAGGTACGCCCCCACGCCGATGAGGGCGAACGAGGACTTGAGCACCAGGGCGATCCAGGTCCCGAATCCCCCGATCGTGCCCACGAGGGGCCCCATGCTGCGATCGAGGAAATAGTAGATGCCCCCGGCCTTGGGCATGGCGGTGGTGAGCTCGACGCTGCTGAAGAGCCCGGGCAGCACGATCAGGGCGGCGAGCAGATAGGACAGCGGCATCGCGGCCCCGGCACCCGCGGCGGCGAGCCCAGGCAGCAGGAAGAAGCCCGAGCTCAGCGTCGCGCCCGTTGCGAGCGCGTACACGTCCCAGAGGCCAAGCTGCTTTTCCAGCTTGGTCGGCTTGGCAGGAGCCGAGGGGATCGTAGGTTCGACGGCGGGCATGCGCGACGGGTGCAGACGGAAGACTGGCCCCGGTGCGCCCGCGGGGCGCACGGGACGAGAACGGGCGGGCCTCCGAGCGCCCCGTCACAACGGAGGCGCCGTCAGCCGATCATGCCGCTTGTTTCGGGCCGGGGCAAGCGCCCACGGGTCCTCGTACCCCGGCGGGGTACCTCGAGCGCGCCGCCGTCAGAGCGGCCAGTCGCGGAGGATCCGTTCCGTTTCCTCGGCGTGAGCGCTCTCCTCGGCGACCATGTCCTCGAGCTGGACTGCGAGGCCCTTGTCGCCGAAGGCATCCGCGTCTTCTGCCCTCTGCGTGTAGTCGGCGATGGCTCGGCGCTCGGCTTCGAGAACGGCCTCCAGCATCTCGCGGTTGTTGGCAGCGGCCGGAACGTCTCGGGCGACGGTGGTCGGCTCACCGCCCAGCGCCACGATCTTGTTGGCGAGGTACTGGGCGTGGCCCTGCTCGTCCGGGACCTCGGCGAGGAAGAACTGCGACAACTGCGGCCGATACGGGCCGGTGGCCTTGGCCGCGTAGACGATGTACTGGGTGATCGCCGAGAGCTCGCCGGCGAGATCTTCGTTGAGCCGTCGAATCAGCTCGTTCTTGTCCACGGGATCCCTCGTACTGATGTGAGTGCGTCGCTCGGGCGCCGGTGGCGGGTATTCCCGGGCGGGCTAGAAGTTGCGCTCCCCTCAGGTCGACCGCCTCAGCGGCGGCGTCTCCCCCCTCGGGACGGAGGCCCGGTGGGGGCTCCGGCCTTGTGCCGGTAGGTGATCCGACCCCGCTCGAGATCGTACGGGGACAGCTCGACCGTGACCCGGTCTCCCACCAGCACGCGGATGCGGAATTTGGACATCCGGCCCGCCGCGTACGCGAGCACCACGTGATCGTTCTGGAGCTTGACCCGGAACTTCTGGTCGGGCAGCACCTCGGTCACGACTCCCTCGACTTCGATTGCTTCCTGCTTTGCCACGTAACCTCTCCGTGATCGGGAACCCGATCGGATTCGACGGCGTGAAAAACGGCGGAGACCTCAGGAACGAGACCCCCGCCCTCTCGCGCGCCGGTCATCCTTCGAATGACTCCGTAGGGTGGCCAGATGGCTCGGCCTGGTCAACTGCGGGTCCCGTCGGCGCTCAGCTTCCGATGGCCACCGCCTCGAAGCGCGCGCGCATCTCGACCGCCGACGGCGGACGTGCGAGGTCGAGAGCGATCGGATATCCGGTGGCTGCCGCCCGGGCCGTGGCCCGGTCGACATCGTAGTCCGTGCGTCGGAGCGTGATCGCGTCGGGTTCCATCAGCGCCCAGCTCGCGGCGGGGTCTCCGAAAGGCAGTCCGACGCTTCCGGCATTCACGATCCGGATCGCTCCGACCGCCCGATCGAACGGCATGTGCGTGTGCCCACAGATCACGACGGAGGCTCCCGTCGCCTCGAAAACGGGCAGGAGCCGCTCGGTGGGAGTCCGTTCGGTGAAGATCTCGTTGTCGTCGCGCGGTGTGGCATGACAGAAGAGGACCTCTCCCCACGGTGATTCGGGGAGGGATGCCGTGAGAGGCCAGGACGCCAGCCAATCCCGCTGACTCCTCGACAAGCGCTCCGCGACCCAGCGGATCACACCGCGAAAGGCATCGGGCACGCGCGTCGGGATCTCGCCGTCGTACACGGCCACCACATCCGCCTCCCCGTTCCCGCGGATGAAGCGCGTGGGCAGCTCCTGTGCGGCGATCAGGTCGAGGCATTCCGACGGCATCGGTCCCGGAACGACGTCCCCTCCGATCAGGAGCGTGTCCGCTTCTGCCTCCTTCACATCCGCCAGCACCGCCTCGAGAGCGGGAAGATTGCCGTGGATGTCGTACAACGCCGCGATGCGCATGCGACCGGGACCGAATTCGCCTCAGTCGTGGAGTACGAGAGCCCGCCCGACGATGCGACTCGGGTCGGCTCCGGGCCTGGGCACGAACTTGTCGACCCATCCGCCGTCCCAGCTCGCGACATAGAGGTTGCCCTCCTCGTCCACGTCCATCTGGTGGGGACGGGACAGGCCCCCGGGAAAGCCCCCCCGCGTACCCCCGTAAGCACCGAAGTAATCGAGCAGCCGCCCGTCGGTGTCGTACTTCAGAATCCGGTTCAGGCGCGCCGAGATCACCCACACCGCGTCGTTCTCGTCCACGAAGACCCCGACCGGGTCGGAGATGTCGGGCCACTCCTCGATGAAGGTGCCATCCTCGGTGAAGACCTGGATTCGATTGTTCGTGCGATCCCCCACGTAGACCCTTCGGTCACGGTCGACGGCGACGCCGTGCACGAGGTCGAACTGCCCCGGCCCATCGCCCAGCTCTCCCCACTCCATCAGGTGCGCACCGTCGGCATCGTATTTCACGATCCGCGAGTGCCAGTAACCGTCCCCCAGGAGGAAGCTCCCGTCCGGCAGGAAGGCGAGCACAGCCGGGTCCCCATAGGTGTAGGGCCCCGGCTCGGGGTTCGCCCGCGCCTCGGCCCGGGTGCGCGGATGATCCGGATCCACGAGGCGCATCACCAGCTGGCTGCCGTCGTTCGTGAACTTGAGGATCTGCATGTTCACGTCACGCCCGCCACCACGCTCCACGACCCAGACGTGTCGCTCGGGATCGTAGGGGCTGATGTAGACCTGGTGGGGCTTGTTGAAGATCGAATCCCACTGGGTCCAGCGCTCGACGATGTTCCCGTCCCGATCGACCACCACGAGGTAGTTGGTGCCATCGGGCCGCTCGTTTCCCTCCGCGTCGCGGTCACCCCATATCGCCACGATGATCCGGTCCGGCGTGTCGACTGCCACACCGGATACTTCTCCCCATGTCCACCGCTCGTCGTGGTCGGGCGCGGGCTTCCACCACCCGGGCACGGCCTCGTACGCACCGGTCCGATCGTCCCCGCCCTTGACGATCGTGCCCGACGCCGCGGTCGCCGCCTCCGGCTCATCTCCGGTACACGCGAACACGGCCATGGAGGAGCCGAGAAGAAGCAGTAGAGTCGCAGCGGTCTGAGATCTCATCGCGCATCTCCGGAGGAACGAAGCGTCGCGGCAACTTGGCGCCCGGCCCGACTCCTGGCGAGAGGCTCGATCCGGCAGGGATTACCCGGCGGGGCGCTCCGGTAGGCGCGCGAGGATCATCTCGCGCCGATCCGGATAGGCCTCGACCAGCGCTTCGCTTCCGTGCTCGTAGTCGTCGTACTCGAACCCCGGGGACATCGTGGTGCCCATGAGGGCGTACGATCCTCCGGCGGTGAGGCGGGAGCCCTGCCAAACCCCTCCCGGCACCACGAGCTGCGGGCGACACGAGCCGAGGTCGGAACCGAGGAGCACGACCTCGCTGGTACCGTCCGGCGCCAGCAGGAGCATCTCGACCGGGTCCCCGAGATAGAAGTGGAAGATCTCGTCGCCCGGAAGCCGGTGCATGGCCGAGAACGTGTCGGACGTCAGGAGATAGTAGATCGCCGTCCCTACGGACCGCCTCCCGTCGAACGGCCTTCCCGGCTCGAAGCGCGCCTCGGAGCGATACGTCTCCCGGAAGAACCCACCCTCCTCCGGGTGCGGCTCGAGCTTCAGTGCCTCCACCACCTCTTCCCAGGTCATCCGGCCTCCTCCGGTCTGCCTGTCGGTCGCGTCGCGTCGCGTCCGATGGGGGACTCGTGGACCAACAGGCTCGAAACGGGGGGCCAAGCTAGCCGCCGCCCGCAGACCCGGCGAGCGGAGGCGTGTGCAAACCAGCTACATCCTGCCGGCTGCGGGAACTCGTTGCCGGGCGCGCGACCCGTGGGCAGCGGTCGCCGCCATCACGTCCGGGATCGCGTCAGCGGACCACGTCCATGAGCACGTCGTGCACCACCGCTGTGGCCACCTCGACGAGCAGGACGTCGAGCCCGACCTCCACGATCTCGTAGCCGGGGGGCACGCGGAGCATGGCGTGCAGGTCCTGGGGCACCATCTTCTTGGCGATGCCCGGGGGAAGCGGCTTGCCCCGCTCCAGGCGCTTACGGATCCCGGGAGGCAGTGGCTGGGCCGTTCCCGTGGCATGGACCGCGTAGAAGTCCCGGATCTGGGTGCTGAGCTCCACGGAGAATCCGGCCCAGCCCCCGGCCTGTGCCGCCCTCTCGGCCTGACCGCGACCGTTCCCCCTGCCCTGTGCCTCGACGGCCTGCGGGATCAGAGAAAGGGACATCAGAACCATCCAGCCGGCCGTGACACGGGCGAGCCAAGTACTCATCGGACCTCGTCTCGAAGAAGTCGGACACTCCTCCTTCGGACTGGCAATTTGCGGACCAGGGCCACGGCACCGCCGGCCCGGGCGCGCAACCCCTAGCGTCCGATAACGCCGTGCGACGGACCCCAGTCGCTGTGCGGGCCCTCGGGGCCCACCATGACCTCATGCCCGCCGACCCCTGCGGGGATACGGATGATCGCGAAGTCGACCACAGCGGGCTGCGCCGTCCGGTGAGGGGTCGGAGCGACCGGAGGCGAGGGGAGAACGCCCGAGGCAGCCGGTGGTTTCGGCACCCCGGCCAGGAGGGCCGCCGTCAGGGCCAGGCCTGCCACTCCCCCAAGCGTGATTCCGCCCAGCGCTACGAGATCATCGGTGCTCATGTCCGCCTCCTGCCGAGCGCACGATCGTGTGATCCTGCTGCTACGATGCGGAGACGCCCCCGTACGGTTGCCCGCCCGAAGATGCTACCCTCCGAAGATCAGGCGCAGCCAGCCGAAGGCGAACCATACGAAGGCGAGGAAGAAGACCACGAGCGCGACTTCCTCCGCATGGGTCGTCAGGCCCGTCAGCAGGCGCACGATCAAGCCCCGCTCGCGACCCGGGGTCCGAAGCGCTTTCTTCCCGGGACCTCGAGCACGCCGGCGAGCGGGCTTCCGGACCTCCGCACCGGAGGATCCCGAGTCCCACACCGCTCGCACCCTGCGGAACCGGCCGTGCGCCACGTGCGGGCCGGAGTGCCCGCGGGGACGTGTGCAGAGGAAGGAACGACCCTGGAACACGGCGCTGCACCGAGTCTTGCGGCTCCCCGCCGGCTTGACGTGGGCATACCGTCGCACCGCCTCGGGGTGCTCCGCCGAGGTCAGCTTCACCGGATGCGCCGCCCGGCCCCCGGAGACGGGCCCGCGAGGGAGCGCGCCGGGTGCCGGTTGACCCTCTCGTGCTCCCGCCGAGTCGCGGTGCCCGGCACCGCCCACCGCACCCGGCAGCTCACACCGGGGGGGCGTCCTTCGGAGCCCCACCGAGCCGAACGATGGCCGGTCGCTCCTCCGCGTGGACGCGGAGCTCGAACACGTCGGGTCGGGCGTAGTGCCCCGCCCCGTCGAGCTGCCAGCGCGGTCCCACGAGCTGATCGGGCTCGACGTCCGCGTACAGGATGCCCTCTTCGGAGTCGAGGGGGCCTGCGACGATCTTCCCATCGGGATCGACGATCAGGCTCAGCCCCGGATTGACCCATCCCTGCACCTCGGACATGTACTCGCTCTTGAAGTCCAGGTCGTCCGGGATGTGGTCCATGTGGAACGCCTGGCACGTGCCGAGCACGAAGCAGCGGCCCTCCTTGGCCACGTGCCGCATGCTCGAGATCCAGGGCTCGCCCCGATCCCACGTGGGTGCGACGTGAATCTGCTCCCCGTCGGCCACCAGCGTGTACCGGGCCAGCGGCATGTAATGCTCCCAGCAAAGCAGGCCTCCGACGCGGGCGAAGGGGAGATCGAGAACCTCCAGGTCGCTCCCGGCGGCTCGACCCCACACGAGACGCTCACCGGCGGTGGGAATCAGCTTCCGGTGCCGACTCAGGACCCGGCCGTCGCCCAGATAGAGGAGAGCGTTGAAGAGCGTCGAATCGCTCGCTTCCGAGTTTCGCTCGTTGACCCCGATCGCCACGGTGACCGAGTGATCCGACGCCGCCTCGACCAACCGGGCCACTGCGGGTCCATCGAGGGTGACGGAGTTCCGGTGCAGCCGACTGTAGAGGTCCCGGAGTGGGTGCGTCTTGCCGGGGGGTATGAACCAGACCCAGAGGGGGTAGCCGGGCACGAACGCTTCGGGGAAGGAGATCAGCGTGGCGCCGGCCTGCGCAGCGGTCTCGATCAGGCTGCACGCCTTGTCGACCGTCGCGTCGAGGTCCAGAAACACGGGCGCAGCCTGAACGGCCGCGATTCGAAACGATTCGCTGGTGCTCACCCGAGGGATCCGTGGCACGAGGAGGGTATCGGCGCTCCTTCCCCGGCCGCCCATGGGCCGACCGGTCGGAGCGCTGCGTACCGGGGGATGTTGCGGCGCCGCCGGGTGAAAGACAACGGACGACACCATCAGTGTACACCCTGCCGGCGTCCGGCCTACACCTTCCGTGTATTTCGAGCGCCGGGGGGCTTCAGGTCCGGATCCGCTTCCTCGGGACGGGGAGCCCCATGGAGAGCATCTCACGGCTTTCGTCCCAGATGCGGTAGGCGACGGAGCGCAGCTCCTCCGAGCACTCGGCGAGCCCCCACACCTGCTGCTGGTCCTCGGTGATCTTCCGGAACGCAGGCGGAAGGGCTTCCCGACGCTGGACCATTCCACCGATGGAGTCCGCCGAGACGTGGAGCACGGTCCCGATCCCCGCGACGATGAGGCGGGTCATGCACATCGGGCAGGGTTCGAGCGAAGTGATCAGCGTGCACTGCCGGGCGATGTCGCGGGACCACGTGCCGGACTCGAACCGATTCACGACGACCATCTCGGCATGGAGGTCGGACCGGAAAGAGCCGACATGCACCTCATTGTGTCCTTCGAAGAGCACACCGCCCTCGGCATCGAGAAGGACCGCGCCCACCCCGTAGGTTCCGAGCTCCGTTGCGGCAGCTGCCATGCGGCAGGCCCGCAGGGCGGCCTCCTCGTGCCGGTGCGTGTCCGAAGGCACGAAGCTGTCGAGGTATTCGGTCCAGTCTTGCACAGCCACTCCAGGATACCCGGGCAGGGTCGGGCCTGCGGGGTGCCTTCTCGGGGGGTCCTCGTCGACGCGACACGCGCTCAAGACGGCGATTCTGTAGAGCCTTCCGCCCGCGCACAAGGGACTTCCCTGCACCGGGTCTGTTCCGGGCCCGCAGGGGCCTCGCGACCGACGGCGTCCGGGCCCTCTCCGGAGGTCACTCCACTTCGAGCAGAGCGTCGAGGTCGAGGCGGCGCGTATACATCGCCAGGCCTCCCTCGGCATCTCGCGGCCACTCCACCTCGGGGCGATCCCAGTACAGCTCGAGCCCGTTCCCATCGGGATCCGACAGATAGAGCGCCTCGCTCACGCCGTGATCGGCAGCCCCGTCGAGCCGGACCCCGTGCGCGATCAGGCGGCGAAGCGCTGCAGCGAGGTCGGCGCGTCGAGGATAGCGGAACGCCACATGGTAGAGCCCCGTTGTCCCTCGTGCGGGCGGCGGTCCGCCGCGCGACTCCCACGTATTGAGCCCGAGGTGATGGTGGTACCCGCCAGCACTGAGAAACGCCGCCGAGTCGCCGAGCCGCTGCTGAACGTCGAATCCGAGCACTTCGGTGTAGAAGCGCACGGAGCGCTCCAGGTCGGACACCCTGAGGTGCACATGCCCCACGACGGTTCCGGGCGGGATCGGGGACGACGCGCTCGGGTCGCTCATCCCCTGCCACCCGGTGCGTGCTCGGACTCCGCCTCCGCGAGGTACGTGAAGTCGTCGGGGAACCTGATGGAATCACGCCACCAGCTCTCGGCCTCGGCCGGAGTCAGGGCGGAAAGGTCCGGGGCGTCCCAGACGAACGCCTGCTCCATCTGCAGCCCCAGTGACTCCAGGCGCTCGCCGCGCAGGGTCTGCTCACGACTCCATTCCTGGAGCCCCTGCTCGAGGGAACCGGCTTCTCGCAGGGCGGAGGCGAGCTCTACGGCATTCATCATCGCCTTGAAGACGCCGCTTCCCGTGAACGGTGGGGCGACCGACCCCGCGTCGCCGAGGAGGGCGACGCGCCCCTCGGCATAGGCCGGCACCGTCGCCGTGTAGATCGGCTGGGCGAAGGTCTCGACGGACCTGGAGACGATCTCCGAGAAGTAGCCGGGCAGATGCCTCGCCATGAGCTCCTTGAGTCGCCGTTCCTCGGAGAGACGCATCGCCCCCGGAGGAATCGAGGACCCCCGCGCCTCACCGTGGCGATCGATGAGGAAGTCGGGAAGGTCCGCCGGCCCGATGGGGATGTAGCATGCCCAGTTCACCCAGCGGTCTCCCCGCCGCGTGGACCCGTCGGCGCCCGGCACGAAGTAGAAGACCGCGTTGCCCGGCAAACCCTTGAAGTGGAGTCGGTAGAGGGCCGTCTCGAGGGGCCCGGCATCGGAAAGCCTGGCTTCCTCGAGCACGCCACGCCACAGAACGTACCCCCTGTAGTTCAGCTCCACGTCGGGAAAGAGCATCCGCCGCCCGAGGGACCGGTAGCCATCCGCGAAGAGCACGAGATCCACCGCTCGCCGCTCCCCCGTTCCCGCGACCAGGGTCACCCCGTCGCCGTCGCCCTCGACACCGACGATCTCCTCACCTTCGCGGTAGGCCTCATCCGGGATGCGGCGCCGGAGCTCCCCCCAGAGGTCGCCCCAGTTCAGCAGCGCCATGTTCAGGGGCAGCGTGAGGGCGGTCCGACCCAGGCGGTCCGAGGCGGAGCTCCGCCCCGCGAGCGGGTGCTCGGAAACCCGAAAGTGCGGGATATTCCGTCCGATGAGACCTCGGTCGATCATGAGCTCCAGCGTGTCGACCGGGGTCCCGATCCCCGCGCCCCGACCGGTCAGCCCACCGCGCGAGCGCTCGAAGACCAGGACTTCGTGCCCGGACCGCAGAAGCTCCATGGCCGCCGTGCAGCCGGCGATCGAGCCGCCGACCACACCGACACGGAGTACGCCCCGCACGGGATCCGACCCCGTAGCCGTCATCGCGCGGCCGCGGAAGTGTCTGCCTCGGATCCGTCCGTCCGTCGCCCCCGGCCGGGCACGCCGGGCCACCCGCCCAGCAACCCTCGAGACGGGACGATCTCCTGGTGAAACGAGAAGACGGAGCGCTCGGTGGGATCGACACGCACCCGGACCCAGTGGATGTCGGGCTCACCGAACGTTTCCACACGCGTGAAGTTCTCCACGACGGAGCCGTCGGCCGCGTAGAGCGGCTTGTCCACCCGGAAGACGTGGGTATCACCCACGGCCATCACGACCTGACCGTCGAACGCCGTCGCCTCTTCCGCCAGCACCGAGTAGAGAGACTCGAGGCCTGGCCGGGGCAGGGTGCACACTTCACAGTGTTCCGCGATGAGTCCGGGGCGACCGGAGGCGATCCACGGGTCCGCCTGGGTCGCGAGGAACACGCCGACGCTGCCCGATTCCCGGGCAACCTCGAACGCCCGGCGAACCCACGACACCGCGGCATCCTGCCTTCGCCTGGCCGTCGCCGGGTCGGTCGGCTCTCGTGTCAGGACGACGAGATGAAGGGTGGCGTAGACGACCCCGCCGTGCACCCACAGCCCGTTTTCGACGAACTCCCGGTACTCGGGGTCCTCGCTTTGACTCTGCACGGTCATGGTGCGACCGCCGGTGGTGCGACCCGGATCCGGAAAGTAGAGCGAGCGCAGGAAGGCCAGACGTTCGTACTCGTCGACGCCGTCTTCCGCGCCCGGGCAGTCGAACCAGTCGTTGTCACCCGGCGTGAACACGAACGGCACCGCGAAGCCCTGATACAGCTCGAAGCGGCTCCGGAGCAGCTCGTCCGTGCAGGCCTGCCCACCCGCTTTCGTGTCACCGACGTGGATGGCCCACTCGATGCCCCCGCGCCTGTTCACGTCCCGGATGAGTGCCTCGACTCTGGCAACGCCATCGGGCCGATAGGGCGCGTCACCGATGAGAGCGAAGTCGTAGAACGGAACGGGTTCGGGCTGGCATCCCCACAACACGACGAGCAGGGCCGACACCACTCCGTCGGCCAGGAGCCTTCTTGCGCCTCGCATCGCCTCTTCCGGTGACGGGTCCCCGACTGATGCGACGCTACCACGCACGAAGCGCGGCCCACAAGTCTGTCGACCTCGGCGCGGCGACGTACGACAGCCCGCCCCGGCCGCCTCACGCCTCCCGCCCGGGTCGATCCCGGGCGGGAGGACATGTCCCCGGGCTACGGGATCGGGCAGGCCTTGCCGAACTTGTCGACCATGGGCAGGCGCGCGTACTCCCACGCCTCCATTCCGCCCGTGACGTTGTACAGACGGTCGTACCCCTCCCGTAGCAAGAGCCCGATGGCCGTGCTGGAGCGGTTCGCGGTCGCGCACGCCACCGCGATGCTGGCACCCTTGTCCAGGCCCAGCTCCTCGAACCGCGGCGGTTTGCCGAGCTGAGGCGCGAGATGCGTGTACGGCATGACGACCGACCCCTCGATGTGCCCGTCGTCCCACTCGTCCTCTTCACGGACGTCGAGGATCTTGAGGCCGTTCTCGGAGAGGTGCTTGTGGAGCGTGAATACGTCCATCTGCGGGGTCGTGAACACCGGGCGACCCGAGTTCATCCAGGCCGTGAGCCCCCCTTCCAGGAAACCGACCACGAACTGATCCAGACCGATGAAGCCCATGTTGTAGATGCAGGTCTGTGCGTCTTCGTCGTCGTCGGTGAGCAGCAGGATCGGCGAGTCGTCGGGCACCACCCAGCCGACACGCTGCTCGAACTCCGAGCTGCTCATCTGGACGTTGATCGAGCCCTCGATATGGCCCCCGCCCCATGCCGCGGAGGATCGGGCATCGATCAGGTAGTGGCCGTCCTTCAGGAGAGCCTCGACGTCCTCAGGGCTCAGCGCCTTGGCTTTCGGCGTGCCCCGGGTCAGCTCCCGCTTGCCCTGATTCGTAGCGACGATGTTGAGGATGTTCGCCGGCTTGATCGGCTGGTCTTCATCCATGTACGCCGTGAACCGCTCCCGGTCCTTGATGTTGAGCGCGTCGTTGAAGCGTCGCTCGTATCCAACACTTGTGACAACCTTGCCACTGGAGACGCGGCCTCAGGTGGAGCCGGCCAGGTGACCTGGATACACCTCCACGTGATCTGGGAGGTCGAGGAACCTCGGAATACTGACGTCGAAGAGTACCGGAGCCCCTTCGGCACCCGGCTGGGCCAGGTCGGGTCTGGCCACGTCGCCTACCATGACGAAGTCCGCCGTGAGGATGAACCACGGCTCGTCCCCCCGCGGGTAGTCGTACACGAGGAGATTGATCTGCTCGGGACGATGCCCCGGCACGTGCACCACCTCGAGCCCGACGCCGCCCATGCGAATCAGGTCGCCGTGCTTCACCCTCGTCGCCTCGTACGTGATGTCGGCGAGCTCGGGAAGGATCAACTCCCCTCCGGTGGCTTCGGCCAGGGGACGGGCACCGGAAATGTGATCGGCGTGGCTGTGCGAGTCGATGATGTACCGGATCTTCGACCCCTGCTTCTTGGCCATGTCGAGGTAGGGCTGGATGTCCCACAGCGGATCGAACACGGCGCACTCGTTGGTGCGCTGACACCCGATCATGTAGGCGGCACAGCCCGTCTCTTCACGGACGATGGTCTCGAACCACATGCTTGCGTTCCGTGCGAAGTTGACGTGAATCCTCATGAGGATTTTCGAGAGGGGCCGGCCCCGCGGCAAGTCTACGATCGACCCGATCTTTTGTAGGGTTTTTCCCGAGCCGGCGAACCCGGTCCGTGCTCTTTCCCTGCTGGTTGCCGGATGCACGTGAGCGAGCGACGTTGCCGCCGCCGGCTTCGCCCGGCATCCGTCCCAAGCCGGAAAAGGAGGGCCGGAGGGCCTGCCGTCACACGGCCCCGCTCATGGACCTCCAAGTACGGGTGGAGGACCCGACGAGCCCCGAGCTCCGGACGCTGCTCCAGGAGCATCTCGCCGACATGCGGCGCCGGACTCCCCCCGGACGTGCGCACGCGCTGGAGGTCGATGCGCTGCGTTCAGCCGAGATCACGGTCTGGGCGGCCTGGTGCGGGACGGAGATCACGGGCTGCGGAGCCCTCAGGGAGCTCGACGAGCGGCACGGCGAGATCAAGTCGATGCGGACCGCATCCGGCTACCCTCGCCGTGGCGTGGGCGCGCGCATCCTCGCGCACATCGTCGCGGAGGCGCGCTCACGGGGATATCGGTCGCTCAGCCTCGAGACCGGTTCCACACCCGCCTTCGAGTCGGCGCGGAGATTCTACGCGCGTCACGGCTTCGCGCCACCCCTTCTTCAGCCGGGCGCCCCGAAGTACATCATGTTGCGAGCCCCCGACCGTGCCATCCCGATGTCGAGGAAGCCATCCTCGTCGACGTCACCGACGGCGAAGCCGTACGCTACCCCCTCGGCATCCCCGAACTCGACCGGGACGAACCCGGTCGGAGCGTCGTTGAAGAAGACGACGGGGCGGGCTTCCACGTACCCGACGATCACGTCCGGTCGCCCGTTGCCGTCCACGTCGGCGACCTCGATCGCGTACGGCCGAGCACCGGTCTCCCCGAGCGGCACCGGAGTCGCGAAGGTACCGCCCGGCTGCCCCCGATAGACCGCCGGGCCGCGTCGCTCGTCGATCACGGCGAGGTCGAGAATGCCGTCCGCGTCGAAGTCCGCGGCCTTGGCGGCGCGGATCTCGGCATCCGGAGGACCGAACGGCGCGCGGTCTTCGAAGCCGCCACTCCCGTCGTTCAGGTAGATGTGCCCCTGACCACCATCCCGATGGGGCACGATGAGGTCCAGCGACCCGTCCCCGTTCACGTCGGCGGCCGTGATCGTGGTCGCCGACTCCCTCGAGAAGCCGTAGCAGGGGTCCTGGAACCGCCCCTGCGGGGCTCCGAAGCAGACGTAGTTCAAGCCGCTGTCGTCCCCGGTGCGGTTGGCCAGGACGACGTCCGGGAGCGAGTCCCGGTCGAGGTGATGGATGCCGATGTGCCGCGTCGACCAGTCCGGAAGGCCGAAGGTCGATCCGACCTCGAAGTGGCCATCACCGACATTGAGATGCACGACCTTGGGATCGGGATCATCGTTGCTCACCACGAGGTCGAGGTCGCCGTCCCCGTCGAGATCCACGAGCACGCCCGAATAGGACCGGTCCGGGGTGTCACCGACCGGGCGAGCGGGTTCGAATCCCCCTGCCCCGTCACCCATGAGCACGAGATCGAGAAGCGGCCAGTGACGTCCCTTCACGAGGACGACGTCCAGATGCCCGTCCCCGTCCAGGTCGCCCAGGCTCACGTTCGCAGACGTCTCGGCTACGTCCTCCAGGGCGACGCTCCGCTCGAAGCTCCGGGATCCGCCCAGATCGGAATCGCGCTCCGTGCAGCCCGATGCCATGAGGGCGATCAGCCCCCCGACCGTCGAGCGTAGCAACCGCGTGCTCCTCGTGGACTCGGGCCGAGCCCGCCGGGGCCCCTGGGCCGTGTTCGACATGCGCCTCCCTTCGTCCTGGCGATGACCGGGTGCCGCGGCAGCTTAGGGCCGGGAACAGGCTTCGGAAAGCTGGTGCCGCGGTCACAGGAGGCCGGGGCGGCCCCGCGCGTGGCGTCGCCACGGGGCGACGCATAGCTTGGCCCCGGTCCATCGAACGCGGGGGACGACCGAGGATGGAGAGCCTCAGGGGCCAGCTGCTCATCTCAAGCGGAGGGCTGTACGACCCGAACTTCCGCCACACCGTGGTCCTCATCGGCGAGCACACGGCAGAGGGCGCGCTTGGCGTCGTTCTGAACCGCGCGCTCAACGTCTCGGTGTCGGACGCGGTGCCGCCCCTGAGCGACCTCGTCCCGACCGGAGAGCCCCTGTTCCAGGGAGGCCCGGTGCAGCCCTCCAGCCCGGTGCTCCTCGCGGAGCTCGTCCGCCCGGACCTGGCGGACGTGCTCGTGTTCGGATCGGTCGGATTTCTGGTGGGCGAGGTCCCGGAGGACATCGGTGGACGAGTCCTTCGGGCACGCGTTTACGCCGGCTACTCGGGATGGGGGCCGGGCCAGCTCGAACAGGAGCTGTCGGACGACAGCTGGATCATCGAGCCGGCCCGGGAGGACGATGTCTTCACCGAGCAGCCCGACTTGCTCTGGAGTCGAGTCCTGGGGCGGAAGGGGCCGGAATACCGGCGATTGTCACGCATGCCCTACGACCCCTCGATGAACTGACCGAGCAGCTTAACGAGCCGCTGTGGAGCGGCGTCCAATCGTAAGAGGTGAAGCGGTTCCGACCTGGGGGTCGGAACCCGATGCACTCCGAAAGGAGGCAATCATGCGGAAGCAAGGAAACGCCCGAAATACGTGGCTCCTGTCCCTCCTGACCGCCGCCGTGACAATGGCATGCGGGGCAGACGAAGGGCCCGTCGCGCCGACTGTGACCGACACCGAGCTGGCAGGCATCCTCCTGGCCGCGATTCAGGACGAGTACCACGCCGAGGCAGTGTACGAAGGAGTCCTCGACGACTTCGGCCAGGTCCTGCCGTTCGCGAACATCGTCAACGCCGAGATTCGCCATTCGACGGCGATCGCGAGGCTCTATGAAAACCGAGGCTGGGACGTGCCTCTGAACGAGTGGACGCCCGTCGACGTGCCGCACTTCCGAACGATCGTGCAGGCCTGCGCCGTCGGGGTGGAAGGGGAGCTGGCAAACATCGCGCTGTACGACGACCTGCTTGCCGGCGTCACGCTTCCGCTCGACGTGCTGCAGGTCTTCAGCACGAATCGCGCGGCGTCGCTGGAGCACCACCTGCCGGCGTTCGAGCGCTGCTCCGAGGGTGTCTGGACTTCAGGGTGATTCACGCGGGAGGTGCCGCCACCGTTCGGCACCTCCCGTTCCACGAGCGGGCGGACCGCTGGCGTCTCGTGCCTCGGGACTTCGCCGATCACGATGACCGGGACCCTTCCGCCGCCTATTATGGCCGGCATGGCTCCGTTCACATCGAAACGGGAGGGCCGGCTCTGGGTGTCCGCGCTGGCCGTTCTGGTCGGCATCTACGCCAGCGCTGCGGCCGCCGGGAGCCTGGTCGAGGTACTGCGCGACGAACGGCTCCTCGGCATCGGATTCGCCGCAGCCTTCGTGATCGTGATCGCCGCCGTCTTCGGCATCGCCCTGAGCCGAGCACCGAGGGCGAGCGAGATCTGGGTGGGGCTGGGCGTCGCGGCCGTCTACGGGATGATCGTGGTTCGCATGGGCGTCTCCCCGATCGAGCGCACCCATCTCTTCGAGTACGGCCTGCTCGCGGCCATCGTCTATGCGGCGCTGGCCGAGCGACAGCGAAACGGCGGCCGCGTTCCCGCTCCGGCGGCGATCACCGTCGCGGCGACCGCCCTCGCCGGCTGGATCGACGAGGGCCTGCAGGCTCGACTCCCGGACCGGGTCTACGATCTTCGCGACGTCGGGGTGAACGCCCTGGCTGCACTGGTTGCCACGGCAGCCTCTGTCCTCCTGGCACGTCTGCGGCAACGAGCGCCGTCGGGGGAGCCCCGTCGGCCCGGCGATCCCGGGGCGCGCTAGGCCCCGACTGCACGGTCTCCCCGGTCGAGCCGGATCGCCTATCCTTCGCCCAGTGGCCCTTCGCCCAGTGGCCCTTCGCCCAGCAGTCCTTCCTCCCGGTACCGCCTCAGCTTCCGGTGGATCGTCCGCCGGTTGATCCCGAGCCTCTCGGCGGCCTCGGACTGCTGCCAGTCCGTTCGCTCCAGCGTGGCGAGCAGATACTCGCGCTCGAGGCGCTCCAGGGTCCACGTTTCGGAGAGCGCTTCACCCAGCAGCTCGGTGCCGGCATGACCCGGTCGGGGCCGAGGCAGGTCGAAGGGGAAGGTGTCGCGCCCGGCGTGCATGATCACCGAGCGCTCGACGAAGTGCTCGAGCTCCCGCACGTTGCCGGGCCAGTCGTACGCCATCATCCGTCGCACGGTCGTCTGCGTCAGGCGGGGCGGCTCCAGCCCGTGCTCCTGCCCGTACATGCGGAGGAAATGGGCGGCCAGCAGCGGAACGTCCTCCCGACGGTGACGAAGGGGTGGAACGTCGATGGGGAAGACGTCCAGGCGGAAGAAGAGATCTTCTCGAAACGAGCCGCTGGCGACCAGGTTGAGCACGTCGTCGTTGGTCGCGGCCACGAGCCTGAAATCCACAGGTCTCGCCGCGTTGCTGCCGACCCGCTGTACGGTCCGATCCTGGAGCACGCGGAGAAGCTTGACCTGCACGTCTCGTGTGAGGGTGCTGATCTCGTCGAGGAACAACGTTCCACCCTCGGCTTCCTCGATGAGACCCTTACGGCTCTGAACCGCACCGGTGAACGCGCCGCGCACATGCCCGAAGAGCTCCGACTCCAGGAGCGCTTCCGGGATCGCCGCGCAGTTCAGGGCCACGAAGGGCCGCTCCGCTCGAGGCGACAGGCGATGCACCGCTCGTGCGACGAGCTCCTTCCCGGTCCCGGTCTCGCCCGTCACCAGGACGCTCGCCCGGGTACCGGCCACGCGAGAGACCAGCCGATAGACGCGGTGCATCGCGGTCGTCGCACCGACCATGTCCTGGAACGCCTCGACGCGGCTCTGCCCCCGTGCGGACCCCTCCTCGACCCCCAGAGCCCCCAGCGACCGCGCCATGGAGCGGCGGAGATCGTCCTCGTCGCACGGCTTGCGGAGGAAGTCGTGCGCGCCGAGCCTGATCGCCTCGACCGCCTCCTCCACGGTGGGAGAATCGCTGAACAGAATGAAGCGGGCATCCGTCGGCAGCGAGGGGCGGGCGCCGAGTACGTGGGGTCCGCTGACCCCCGGCAACGCCACGTCCAGGAAGACGACGTCGTAGTCGTTCGTGGCCAGCGCGCGGAGCGCCGCGCGGCCATCAGCCACCAGATCGACGTCGCACCCCAGGCCCTCGAGGATTTGGCCGCACACCGTCCTCGACGCCGCCGGATCGGCAACCAGAACTCGGGGCGGACGGGCACGCACGCTCCCATCGGCGAGGAGGACCTCGCCCCGTTCGTCGCTCACGGGTGCTGTTGCTGCGCTCATCGTCGGACGCCCACCATCGTTCCGAACACCCAAAAAATAACACCGCCCGCCCCTGCCGCGCGATCGCGGGACCCGAGCAGGCGCATCGCGCGCGAGGATGCGGGCGATGCTTCAGCGCAGCACGTCGCCCAGCGACAGCACGCCGACGACGCTCCCTCCCTCGTCGACCACGACCAGTCGCCGGACCTCCTCGTCGGACATGAATTCGAGCGCCGTCTCGATACGGGTGCCCGCAGTCACGGAACAGACGCCGTGCGTCATGATCCTGGAAACTGGCGTACCGTCCACATCCAACCCCTTCGCGACGCAGCGCAGCACTACGTCACGGTCGGTCAGCACACCTTCCGCCTCCCGGAACGGGTTGGTGACCACGAGCAACCCGACTTCACGAGCAGCCATCCGCTCGGCGGCTTCCCTGACGCTCGCACCCGCGGAGACCGTCTCGGCCGGGCGGGTGCAGAGGTCCCCGACGGTGCCCGCGCCGACTGCAGGGCGCGGGCCCGCGGCCTTTTCTACCACCGAGCGCATCGGCACCTACGAGATGTCGATGTGGCGCGCCTTGGTTTCCTCACCCTTCGGGAGGTGAACCTCGACGATGCCATCGTGGAACTCCGCGCGAATCTTGTTCTCATCCACGTTGCGGGGCAGCGTGAAGCACCGCTCGAACGAGCCGTAGCGACGCTCGCGAATGTGGGCGCGGCCTTCCTTGCGCTCTTTCTCCAGCTTCTTCTCACCGCGCAGCGTGAGAACGTTGTCCTCGACCGTTACGTGGACGTCGTCCTTGAAGATGCCCGGAAGCTCGGCGGTCAGCAGATACTCTCCGTCGTTCTCGACGAGCTCGACGGCCGGCATCCAATCCTCCCGCTCGGCCCAGTACGGCATCCGGAAGAAGCCTTCGGGGAACAGCGGCTCCAACATCATGTCGCGGAACCGGTTGGTGGCGAGGTCGAATTCCCGCCAAGGGGTGATGTCCTCGCCGAAGCGTTTTCGAGCGAGCGCGGGTTTCATCATTCCTCCTGCGTTCTCGGTCCTCGGAGGGCCGCCCCCCGGCCCGTCCGGTGTCACCATGCTTCTGCATCACCCGGGCCACACTCCGCCTGCACGGCCGACTGCCGAAAATGCGCCTGGATGGCCGATGCCCGGGGGCGGAGCCCGGTTCCGACACCGGGGGTGCGCCGAGGTGATGTCCCCTCTCGTCCCTGATTCACGGACCGGTGGCCGACAAAGTGTCCCAGGCCCGCTCGGCCCCTCCGTGGCCGATTCGGAATCGCCCTCACGCTGGCGCGTCCTGGGGTGGACTCCGGCTGGTGCCCTCGTGGCATCCGAGTTGCTCCGAGACGTCCGTGGGCGCGCTGTCGACAGCTGCGCCGTCACCCTCCACCGAGGAGGTAGGAAATGTCGTTCGCCAAAGTGATCGAGCTCACGGCCGACTCCACGGAGAGCTTCGAGGCTGCCGTTCGGGAAGGGGTCCGCAAGGCATCGGAGTCCCTCGACGACGTTCGCGCCGCGTGGGTCGAGAACCAGGAGGTTCTCGTGGAGGGAGGTAAGGTCAAGGCCTATCGGGTGCACCTTAAGATCACGTTCGTGCTCAAATAGGGCCGCCCGGCGCAGCGGCGCCGGCGGGTGTCGCTGTCGCGAACGGGACTCGTCCCCGAGATTGAGCGGGGATGAAGACTTCCCCGAGAGCCTGGTACGTCATCCTCACAGCGGCGTTCGCTCGGTGGCACCGCCACTCCGCACCGACGCTGAGCGCCGCGATGGCGTTCTATGTGCTCGTGTCCCTGGCACCTCTGACGGTGATCGCCGTCGGCCTGGTCGGCAGTGTGCTCGACGAGGCCGAGGTGCACGGCTACATCATGGAGACCTCGGAGCGCCTCTTCGACCCCGAGACCACCGAGCTTCTCGCGGAGGTTCTCGCGACCGAGTGGGTGAGTCGGTCCGACCCGGTCGGGGGGGCGCTCGCGGTGCTCATGCTCGTGTTCGCGTCCACGGCCGGATTCAACCATCTGCGAGGCTCACTCAACCGCGTCTTCGAGAGCCAGCCGCGGGAGCGAGGAGCCGTTAGCGGGCTGATGCGGGGCCGTGCCCTGGCGTTCGCCGTGGTGCTGGTCTTCGGGGCGACCATCCTGATGTCGCTCATCCTGCGCACATTGCTCTTCGCCCTGAGCACGATCGTCGAGAGCGCCCTTCCGCTGCCCCTTCCCCTCTTCAACGCGATCGAGATCGTGGTCTTTCTCACCATCATCACCGGGCTCTTCGCCTTCGTCTTCCGCGTCCTGCCGGACCGTCGGCTGCCGTGGAGGCCCCTCTTCGTGGGCGCGGCCATGACCTCGGTGCTATTCCTGGTGGGGATCTGGCTCATCGGTGCCTACCTCGGGCGGGTCGGCCTCGGGTCGGCCTTCGGGGTCGCCGGTTCCACCGTCGTCCTCGCGGCCTGGGTGTACTACTCGTCCATGGTTTTCTTCCTGGGAGCGGCCGTGACGTGCGAGTACACGGAGCGCCGTGCCATCGACGAGGCACCTCTCCTCCCCCCGGGGATCGTATGAGCGGCCGCGCTCAGCGGCCCGACGACGCGTCTCCACGTGTCATTCGGGCTCGGATCGGCCACGGCGTCGCCATCCATGGCGGGGTCGGGACGATTCCGCGGGCCGCCATGACGCCGGAGACCGAACGCGACTACCGCGAAGCACTCGGAGCGTCTCTTCGGGCCGGCCGTGACGCCCTCCAGCGCTCCGGCCATGCTCTCGACGCCGTCGTGGCCGCCGTTCGCGTCATGGAAGACTCGCCGCTCTTCAACGCCGGGAGGGGGTCGAACTTCGACGAGCGCGGCGTGATCACGATGGATGCGTCGATCATGGACGGGTCGACCCTCGACGCGGGCGCCGTGGCGGGGGTCACCGACGTGCGATCCCCCGTGGAGCTGGCCTGCCTCGTCATGGAGCGCTCCAATCACGTGATGCTCATCGGAGACGGCGCCGAGGCCTTCGCTCGCGCGCACGGTATCCCACGCACCGAGCCTTCGTTCTTCCATACCGATCGGCGATGGCGTGCACTCGAGCAGGCCCGCAGGGAGACGACGGATCGGCCCGACGTGCTGGGAGACGCCCCGCCCTCGAGACCTTCGGACCCGTCGGACTATTCGGGGACGGTCGGGGCGGTCGCGCTCGATACCGAGGGTCGCCTCGCGGCTGCGACGTCCACGGGGGGCATGACCAACAAGACCTGGGGTCGTGTCGGAGACTCACCGATCATCGGTGCCGGAACGTACGCCTCGGGCCGGTGCGCGGTCTCCAGCACCGGGTGGGGAGAATACTTCATACGCCACGCGGCGGCCCACGACGTGCATGCCCGGATGGCGCATGCGGGATCGACCCTGGCGGAGGCGGTCGAGCGTGTGATCTTCGACGTCCTGCACGAGCGGGTCCGCGGCTCGGGCGGCATGGTGGCGCTCGATGCGGAAGGCCACGTCGCCCTGGCCTTCAGCACGCCGGGGATGTACCGCGGCTGGGTCGGTCCGACCGGCGCGCCGAGCGTGGCCATCTATCGCGGCGAAGGGGTCTGAGGAAGAGCATCCTCGGCGGCGTCCATGGACTTCGACGCGAACGCATGTTATCTCGTCGGTCCCCTGCGATCACCGCTCCGGCGAAGGAGGTGCCTGATGGAGATCGCCATGACCGTGGTGGGACTCGTCGCCCTCTCCGTGGGCGCCGCGCGACTCATCGCCCTCGAGAGCAGAGATGCGTCCGAGAGGCCCTGGAAGGACGGGCCGCTGCTCGTCCTCGGCCTTCTGGGTTTGAGCGGCGTCCTCGCCTTCATCACGGTGGTTGTTACGCTGCTCGGCTGACGCCCTCCGAAAGCGAGCAGTGTCGGCAAGGCGACAAGGAGATTCCCGAGGCTTGCCACGATACGGGTAATCGATTCTTTTGGCTTCAACCTTCGACGAGCGCGCCTGGCGTGCCGCGTATGGTTCACGTGGCTTCGCCCTGGGGGGGCGCGGAAGCCATTTCGCGAACCCGGCTCCGTTTCGACGGAGTCGGGTTCTGCTTTTTCGGGGCTCTGCCCCGATCTCACGGTACTCGAGCGCCCCTTGCCACAGCCCTCCCCCTGATCGCACATCCGGCCCTGACTCGCGTGGCCGGGCCGGGCCCCGTACAATGCGACCCCCCAACACGTGCCCACGTGGGCCGAGGACGGCAATCTCAGCAAGGAGCAGACGTGATCGCGGTGTTCTCCGCGTTCGGCGACCTCTTCGTCGCGAGCGCCATCATCGTCCTGGTGCTCTTTGCGCCCATCTGCGTATTCCTCGGCCAGCGGTACGCAGACGCTCGGACTTGGGACACGCGGCCCGAGGGCCGGAGGCCCGATCCGTAGGTGTGATCGGGCCGTGACTTAAGTCACGGGGCCGGCCTTGCCAATCCAGAGGCGCCGCCCGGATCGAGCTGCGGTCGCTTCGCGATCCTCGCTCCTCTCGGTGAGGGCCGCACGGGTCCGCCTTCGGCGGTCCGTCGTCCGGGCATCTCGAGTCGAACCTGCGGTTCTGGTTGCGCATCAAGCGCAACCGCGCCCGCGCTCCGCGCGGTCGCTGAATCCGGGCGGCGCCGCTGAGACCAACAAGAAAGACCCCGTGACCGAAGTCACGGGGCCTGCCTGATCGACTCAGAGGCGCCGCCCGGATTCGAACCGGGGATAAAGGATTTGCAGTCCTCTGCCTTACCACTTGGCCACGGCGCCATATTCAGCGAGCAGGAAACTGCTGCTCAGACCTCTAACGTAACGAGTCGCGACGGGCCGACAAATAGTGTTCTGGGGCCTCCGGCCACGCCCTGTCCGCGCCGCCCGCGACGGGCCCCCTGGTTACCCCGGGGCACGAAGAAGCCCCGTCAGGGTCCGAGACCTTGTCGGGGCTTCCGTGCATCCGAGAGCGGGAAACCGGACTCGAACCGGCGACCCCAACCTTGGCAAGGTTGTGCTCTACCAACTGAGCTATTCCCGCACGATATGCGACTGGGAAGCTAGAAAGAAGGTCGAAGGCGGTCAATGGTGCGCGGCCCCGGGAACCGTGTTCCTCGGGTTCCCGTAAACCCTTATGTTCTCAGGCCGAACGCGGCTTCGGGCCGCCCGGCCCACGGCTCCGAATGGGGGCTCCGCCCTCCCCTTCTCCTCGAGACTCGATGCATCCCAGCCCGTTGGTCGTGACCGCTGTCGCGGTCGTGATGACCACCCCGCTCACCACCGGAGCCGCGCATGCGCAGCAGGCCAGGACGGGCTCCGTCATGGACCACACCATGGTCCCGCGGGGACGTGTCCGCCTGGGCGTGGAGGCGATCTACACGAGCTGGGACGAGCGCTTCGGCTGGGCACCCGACGGGACAACGCAGCTGGAGGAGTTGGGCTCGGATCTGACCGATCCGACCTCCCTGTCCCTCTACCCGGGCATGCCCACGCTGCGCGGCGCCGTCCGAGACCTGACCGGACTTCCCGGCTACGACCCGGTCCTGGGTTCGACGGACGGTCGCATCAGCCAGTCCGTGATCACGGCGGATCTCGGTCTTCATGTCGGCGTCTTCGATTGGCTGACCGTGGGCGCAGTCCTGCCAAGGGCCCGGACGCGAACCACCGTCGACCAGTATTTCGCACCCGATACGGTCGCCGGAAACCTGGGACTCAACCCGACGATCACCGACGGCGGGGCCGTCGACGCATTCCTGGGCAGCACGATCGCGGCGGACGCGAACGCCACGCAGTACGCCGCCACGGTCTGTGCAGCGGGCCCGAGCCTCGCGTGTTCGGACGCGCAGGCCCTGGCCGGCCGCACCACCGGCTTCTCCTCCTCCATTCAGGGCGCCTACGGCGCCACCCCGTTCTTCCCGGCGACGGGCTCGACGTCGGGGGACGCGCTCCAGGCCGAAGCGGCGGCCCTGAGCACGGAGCTTCAAGCGCTCGGGCTCGGTGCCCTCCCGTCCCTGCCCCTCGCCACGGACCCCGTGACCACGGAGGGCTACGCGTCCATCCCGGCGCTGCGCGGAGGGGGCATCGAGGCCTCGGAGCTGGAGACACGCAGGGGTCTGTGGGGCATGGGGGACCTCGAGCTGAGCGCTCGGGTCCGCGTGCTCGACAACCTCACGCCCGGCTGGTCCCCGGAGGAGACCTACCTCGTGGACCGTCAGGCAGCCGAGCGCGCGGGCCCCTGGTTGCGCTACCGGGTCACGGCGAGCTTCCTGGCGCGCCTCCCCACGGGGCTGAGCAAGGATCCGGACGTCCTGCTGGACATCGGCCGCGGCGACGCCCAGACCGACTTCGAGGCCGGCGCCACCGCCGAGCTGCGCTTCGGCCGCCTCCTCGGGCTGGTGGCCGGAGGCCGCTACGGTATCCAGGAGTCCACGACGCTCGTGAGGCGCGTAGCCCCGCTGGATCTGGTGATGCCGCCTCTCTCGACGCGCCGCTCGGTCGTGTACGATCCTGGATTCTACCTGGTGGTCGGGGCGGCACCCGTGGTTCGAATCACCGACGGACTCTCATTGCACGGTGAATACCGGTTCTTCCACAAGGGCCGCGACCAGTTCGAGCTCGTGACGCCCGACCCCGAGGTGGATCCCACGGTGCTGGAAATCAACAGCGGTATCAAGCAGCACCAGGCCGGAGCCGGCCTTCGCTACGACACCGTGTCTCCGTGGATGGCCGGTGCAGGTGGCTTCCCGATGGAGATTCACCTGCGCCTGCTGCACACGTTCGAGGGCAGCGGAGGCCACGCGCCCAAGGTCACGCGCGTCGAGGCGGGCGCCCGGATCTTCCAGCGGATTTGGGGCCCCGACCGCTAGGGCAGTCCTCTTCGATCACGCATCGTGAGGGCCCAGGAGCTCCCGGGCATGCTCCCGTGATGCAGCCGAGTCCGGGTCCCCGCCCAGCATGCGTGCGACCTCCTCGATCCTCGCCTCCCCGTGAAGGACTCGGGCATGGGTGGTCGTCCGACCGTCCCGCTCACCCTTCTCGACGAGGAGATGCGCTCCGGCGCGCGACGCCACCTGCGGCAGATGGGTGACGACGAAGACCTGATGCCGGCGGGCGACGTCCGCCAGCTTGCGGGCGACCGCGGTCGCGATCACGCCCCCGACGCCCGCGTCGATCTCGTCGAAGATGAGCACCGGAACACGATCGACGGACGCCAGGATCGACTTCAGAGCCAGCATGATCCGCGACAGCTCTCCACCGCTGGCGATCCGGGCGAGCGGCATCGGCTCGAAGCCGCGGTTCGGCGCCACGAGGAAGGCCACGCTCTCGGCGCCCCCCGCGGAGACGGGATCGTGTGACGTGAGGCGCACCTCGAAGGAGGCTCCTCCCAGCCCCAGCTCCGGAAGCAGCGGCGTCATGGCGTCCGCCAGCCGCTCCGCGGCCGCGCGCCGGGCGGCGCTGAGCTCCGCCGCAACTTCCTCGAGGGCCTCCCGCGCCTGCGCCATTTCCCTGCGGATGCGGTCCAGATCGTGGTCGGCGTCCTCGAAGTCAGCCAACTCCGTGCGCACTCTCTGGGCGGTCTCGAGCACGTCGGCCAGCTCCGGGCCGTACTTGCGCTTGAGACGGACGATGCGGTCCAGTCGGACACGGACCTCCTCGAGCCGCTCCGGATCGTGGTCGACGGAGCCGGAGTAGTCTCCCGCCCGTCGGCCGGCGTCCTCCACGAGATGGAGCGCCTCCGTGACCTCATCCCGCAGAGCTCCGAGCCCCGGATCGAAGTCGGTGAGGCGCTCGAGAAGTCGGCGGGCGTCCGCGAGCTGATCCGACACCGACCCCTCGCGCTCGTACAGGAGATCGTGCACCTCCGAGGCCCCCTGCACCAGCTCTTCGCTGTGCTCCAGTCGACCTGCCTCCCCCTCGAGCTCCGCGTCTTCTCCAGGGGCCAGACGCGCCTCGTCGATCTCGGCGAGCTGGAAGCGCAGGAAGTCGGCGCGCGCTTCCACCTCGCGCCGTCGCTCCTCCCTCGCTTCCAGCTCCCCGATGAGGTCCTGGACCCGCGCGTAGCGCTCGGCAACCGCCCCGGCGAGCGAAGTGCAGCCTCCGTACGCGTCGAGGATCGACCGCTGATCCCGGGAGCGCAGGAGGGTCTGATGCTCGTGCTGCCCGTGCAGGTCCACGAGGGCGGACCCGAGCGCCCCGACCACTCCGGCCGTCGCGGGGGAGCCGTTCACCCATGCACGGTTGCGGCCCGCCGCCGCCACCTCGCGACGGAGGATCAGGAGATCGTCGTCGATCCGGAAACCGTGCTCATCGGCGAGTGCCCGGACGTCGGGCAGGCCGTGCACGTCGAATACGGCCTCGACCGTCGCGCGCTCCGCTCCGGTCCGCACGACATCCGAAGAGGCGCGCTCACCCAGCAGGAGCGAGAGCGCTCCGACGATGATCGACTTTCCCGCCCCGGTTTCCCCGGTGAGCGCGTTCAGGCCGGGCTCGAGCTCGAGCGTCAGGTCGTCGACGACCGCGTAGTCTTGAATGCGAAGCTCGACGAGCATGGAGCATTCCGTCTGGAGAGCACGTGGGCCACGGCCCCGCGTCGGCACGAGCCGCACGCGGACGAGGAAGCTACGCAGCCAGCCCCGGGCAGCTCAATGGTGGGTTGCCGCGACGGGCTTCCCGGAGCTATGCGCGCTCCGGCGAGCGGGCGGCCCAGTTGAGCTTCCGACGCATCGTCCGGAAGAAGGTCTGCCCCGGCATGCGCACGAGCCACATCGGCAAGGCGTCGCGCGCGATGACGACGCGCTCGCCCGGCGCCATGCGGTGCACGACCTGCCCGTCGACGGTGACCTGGTGATCGGCATCCGGGTCGAGAGAGCCGACGCACACGGTCTCGTGCGCCGGAACGACGAGGGGACGGACCGCGAGAGAGTGAGGGCAAATGGGAGTCACGACGACGGCCTCGACCTCCGGTACGATGATCGGTCCCCCGGCGGACAACGAGTAGGCGGTCGAGCCCGTCGGCGTAGAGACGATGACGCCGTCCGCCCCGAAGCTCCCCACCTCCTCGAGATCGTCCCTCTCCCCGATGGAGAGCGTGAGGGGCGTCACGCGAGCCGCCCCCGAGGTATGCACGACGATGTCGTTGAGGGCGAAGAAATCGCGCTCGTGCACGGCCGGCGTCAGGGCCGAGCCACGCCGCTCCTCGCTCCCGGTGTCGGCTTCCTCCCCTTCCGCGTGGGCGCTCGCAGCGCCCGGCGGTCGTGCAATCCCGCGAGCAGGGTCGATACGGGCACGGAGGCGGAACCGGCGCTCCAGGAGCGCTCTCCCGCTGCGGACCGTGTCCAGCCCGGCCTCCAGCTCGGAATCCGGAACCGCCGTCAGGAACCCGAGACGGCCCAGGTTGACGCCCAGGACCGGGATCTCCGTGCCCACGGCGAGCCGGCTGGCGCGCAGGAACGTGCCGTCGCCGCCGAGCGCGACGACCAGATCGACCGGGTCGGCCACGAGGTCGAGCGAAGGCTCGGGGCCCCTGCCGGCGTTCGGCTCGACCCGGACTTCCACTCCCTGGGTGTCTGCCCAGCGCTGCACCCGCTCGAGGATCGCGAGGACCTCGGCGGTATGCTCCCTGTACACGACGCCGATGCTTCGCACCGGATCCTCGAACGGACGCGGTCGCGACATCTCAGGCCTCCGGGGAGCGCCGCCGCCCGCGATACCGGATCATCGGCCGCCGTCTCTTGCGTCAGGCAGATTCGACCCGAACACCCCGCCCCACGCGCGCGCGAACGTGCCGCGTGATGCCGGCGGCATCCAGCCCGAGCTCCGCGAGGAGTTCGGATCGTGTCCCGTGCTCGATGAAGGCATCCGGGATCCCGAGCGTCGAAACCGTCGGTGGGTGATCCACATCGAGCTCCGCGATCTCCCGCGCCATGAACGCGCCGAAGCCATTGGAGACCTGCCCCTCCTCGATCGTCACCACCGTGGGATGACTTCGAACCATCTCCTCGAACACTTCGCGATCGTACGGCTTCAGGAAGCGGCAGTTGACCACCGTGCAGTGGATCCCTTCCTGGCCGAGCACCTCGGCCGCCTCGAGCGCAGGCAGGACCATCGTGCCGGTCGCCAGGAGCACGCAGTCCCCTCCGTTTCGGAGTACCTCCCACGTGTGAGGCTCGATCTCGGGGATCTCACTGAGATGCGGCACTTCGTGCGGGACCGCGGCCCGGGGCCAACGAACGCTCCACGGCCCGTCGACGGCCCGGGTGCCCAGACGGAGCAGCGCGAGCATCTCGGCACCGTCCTTGGGCGCCGTGACCGTCATCCCCGGCACGGACAGCATGTACGAAATGTCCAGCGTTCCGTGGTGGGTCGGACCATCCTCTCCGGCGATCCCCGCGCGATCCATGCCGAAGACGACCGGAAGCTCCTGCAGGGCAACGTCGTGCACGATGTTGTCGAAGCCCCGCTGCAGGAAGGTCGAGTAGATCGCCACGATCGGCTTCACGCCCTGCGTCGCGAGCCCGGCGGCGAACGTCACACCGTGGCCCTCGGCGATCCCCACGTCGAAGTACCGATCCGGATGCGCCTCGGCGAACATGTCCGTGGAGGTGCCGTCCGGCATCGCAGCGGTGATGGTGACGACCTTCGGGTCGGCATCGGCCAGCTCGATCAGCCCCTTGCCGAACACCTTCTGATAGCGCGGCAGGCCGCTGGACTTCTTCGTGCCCTTCCCCGTCACCTTGTCGAAGGGCCCCGAGGCGTGCCAGGTCCACGGATCGTCCTCGGCCTTCGCGAAGCCCTTGCCCTTCTGCGTGAGCGCGTGCACGAGAATCGGGCCCTTCATCTTCTTCACGCGCTCGAACGTCTCGACCAGCTTGTGCACATCGTGCCCGTCGATCGGGCCGACATACCGGAAGCCGAGCTCCTCGAAGATCAGGCCCGGCGTCAGGAGGTGCTTGAAGCTCTCCTCCATCCGGCCGGCCAGCTCTTCCATCACGTCCCCGACCGCGGTCGGCGTCCGGTGGAGCACCTCCTTCACGAGGCCCCGGACCTTGTTGTAGGCCGGGTTCGTGATCATGCCGGTCAGATACTTGTTCATCGCTCCCACGGCCGGAGCGATCGACATGTCGTTGTCGTTGAGCACGACGATGAAGTCGCGCCCCGTATGACCCGCATTGTTCAAGGCCTCATAGGCCAGCCCGCACCCCATCGCACCGTCGCCGATGATGGCGACGACGTCGAAGTCCTCTCCATTCAGGTCACGCCCGACCGCCATGCCCCAGGCGGCCGAGATCGAGGTCGCGGCATGCCCGGCCCCGAAGGCGTCGTACTCGGACTCGTCCCGACGGCAGAATGGCGCCAGGCCCCCGCGCGTCCGGATGGTCGGCAGCTCGGCATTGCGACCCGTGAGGATCTTGTGGATGTACGCCTGATGACCCGTGTCCCAGATGAGCTGGTCCCGCGGCGTGTCGAAGGCGTAGTGAAGCGCCACGGTGAGCTCGGCGACCCCCAGGCTCGCACCGAAGTGCCCGCCCTTTCGGGCCACCACGTCGATGTGTCGCTCGCGGACCGCGTTCACCACGGACTGCAGTTCGTCTTTCTTCAGCCGGCGCAGGTCGGCAGGGTATTGGATCTGATCCAGCAGGGACACGACGGTCCGCTCCTCCGTGTTCGTTCGACCCCGCGACGCAGCGCCGCGGTCAGCTAAGATAGAGACTGGAACCGCGCCGCACAGGGTGGGCGGATCCGTCGTTGCGTGTCTACCCCGATCCCGGCGACGATTTCCACGGGACCGGTTACTTCGCCCGCTCCACCACGAAGCCCGCAAGCGCCTCGAGGGCGGGTGCATCCAGCCCCGCGTGGCGCAGCGCCGCGCGGGCCTCGTCGACCTGGGCTCGAGCCCTCCGGCCAGCCTCGTCCAGCCCGTAGAGCGACACGTAGGTGGACTTATCGAGCTCCGCGTCGCTGGGGTTCTTGCCGAGCGTCTCGGCCGAAGCCGTGGCATCGAGGATGTCGTCGGCGATCTGGAAGGCCAGACCGATCGCGCGGCCGTACCGCTCGAGCGCGTCGACGACGTCGGCGGGAGCTCCCGCAGCGATGGATCCCACCACGAGCGAGGCCGCCAGGAGGGCGCCGGTCTTTCGTCGATGGAGGTCATTCAGCTCGTCCGGGCCGAGCGTCTCGTGCTCGCCGAGGAGATCCAGCCACTGGCCCCCGACCATGCCGCCGGCTCCGGCCGCCTCCAGAAGCGCCCGCGTCGCCGCCTCCGTTCGCTCTTCAGGGCATGCCAGAGCCTCGCAGGCGGAGAGGGCCTGGAGCGCCGCCGCGGGGATCAGAGCCGCGCCCGCGCGCACGGTCGCGGCCTCTCCGTGCACGCGGTGCGTGGTGGGGCGGCCACGACGCAGCTCGGCATCGTCCATGCAAGGCAGGTCGTCGTGCATGAGCGAATACGCATGAATCATCTCGAGTGCGACGGCGAGGTCGTAGAGCGCGGGTGGCGGTGACTCGTTCTGCCGACAGGCGCTCCACGCGGCGGCGCACAGGATGGGGCGCAGCCGCTTGCCGCCGCCGGTCAGTCCATGAGCGATGGCCTCGCGCAGCGCTTCGTCGGATGCGACCGCTACGGGGAGCCGCTCGAGGGCGCGCTCCAGCGCGGCCTCGACGTTCCCCGCCTCGCGCTCGAGGTAGCTCGTGAGCCCCGGAAAGTCCCCTTTCGCTCGCGGCTCCTGCGCCTCGGTCACGAATCCGGCTCCATGTCCCGCGTCTCACCGGACGCGAGAAGCTCTTCCACCCGCAGCTCCGTCTCGGAGAGGACCTTCTCGGCCTCCCTCACGTGCACGACCCCCTCCTCGAAGAGCTTCAGGGCTTCCTCGAGGGCCACGTCCTCCGACTCCATGCGGGCGAGGATCTCCTCCAGCCGCGCCAGGCGTGCTTCCAGAGTGAGGCCGTCGTTGGGGTCCTGGGTCATGGTCGACTCGATCGTGATGGGCTGGGAGCCCCTTCGGGCTCGGTTTTCAGGAATCCGACGGGGCGGACGCGCCACCCCCCGCGAGCTCGTCCGATCCGCGAACCTCCGCATCGACGGTCCCGTCGTGCACCCGTAGCTGGAAACGCAGGCCTGGCGGGAAGTCGTCGACGCTGCGGAGTACCCGTCCCTCGGCGGTTCGTGCGACCGCATAGCCGCGTGAGAGGGTGGACAGGGGCGAGAGAGCGTCGAGTCGGCCCGAGACGCCCGAAACGCGCGCGCGCCGCTCGGCCGTAAGCCGTCGTATGCGCTGCTCGAGGCGCACTGCGTGCAGGTCGAGCGTCTGGCGAGCGGGCGCGAGGCGCCGCTCCACGGACCGTACGAGCCGTGAGAGCCGTTCCCGGACCTCGACCCCCGGGCGCGCCGCCGTGCGCCGGAGCGCCCGTCCCAGGCGCTCCGGGGTCCTTCGCAGGTGCCCGAGCAGCTCCGCGGCGTCCGGCACGACGGCCTCGGCCGCTGCCGACGGCGTCGGAGCGCGCCGGTCGGCAACGAGGTCGGAGATGGTCACGTCCACTTCGTGGCCCACGGCCGAGACCACCGGAACCGGGCAGGCCGCGATCGCGCGGGCGACCGGCTCTTCGTTGAACGCCCACAGATCCTCGACCGAACCGCCACCCCGGCCGACGATCATCACGTCGGGAAGACCGGTGGCGGCCAGGCGCTCGATGGCCCGCGCAACCTCGCGCGAGGCGCCGTCTCCCTGGACCCGGGCCCCGGCGACGACGACGCGCACCCATGGAGCGCGGCGGGCGAGGACGGACCGGATGTCGTGCAGGGCAGCTCCCGTGGGAGAGGTGACGACCCCGATGCAGTCGGGATAGCGCGGGAGCGGGCGCTTGCGGTCGGGAGCCAGGAGGCCCTCGGCCTCGAGTCGAGAGCGCAGCTCCTCGAACGCCTTTCGCCACAGTCCCTCCTTCCCCTCCGCCTCGAGCTTGCGCACGACGAGCTGATAGTCCCCGCGAGCCTCGTACAGCGTGAGGTCTCCGTACGCTCGGACCCGCATGCCTTCATCCGGATCGGACGGGAGCCGCTGCGCCTCGCGCGCGAACATCACCGAGCGAAGCTGGGCCCGGTCGTCCTTGAGCGTGAAGTAGCAGTGCCCGGCCCGCGACCGCGTCCAGCTCCCCACCTCCCCACCGACCCAGAGCGGCTCGACGCTGCTCTCGAGCAGCCCGCGGACGGCCCGATTCACCTGAGAGACCGACCACACCTTCGGGCCGGGCTCCGCCGGGGCTTCGACGGTCTCCGCCACGGGCTCCGAGGGGTCGGACTCGGGCTCGAGCGCCTCCGCGTCCTCGAACAGGTCGAGCGCGTCGTCGCTCACGAAGCGGTACGGCGCAGGGGCGTCAGTTGGCCGCCGCCGCGAGCTCGGCGGACTTCACGGTGTTCGCGAGCAGCATCGTGATCGTCATCGGCCCGACACCGCCCGGCACGGGTGAGATGGCCGCGGCCTTCTCGCTGACCTCGTCGAAGAGGACGTCGCCGCAGACGCGGTACCCCCGCTCCCGGCTCTCATCGTCGACGCGGTTCGTTCCCACATCGATGACCACCGTGCCCTCCGACACCATGTCGCCCGTGATCATCTCCGGTCGACCCATGGCGACGACGAGGATCTCGGCCGTCCGCGTCACCGCCCCGAGATCCGGGGTCCGCGAATGCGCCACGGTGACGGTCGCGTTGCCCCCCGACGCCTTCCGCATGAGCAGGGACGCCAAGGGCTTCCCGACGATGTTGGAGCGACCCACGACCACGACGTGCTTGCCGCTCGGATCGTGTCCGCTTCGCATCAGCATCTCGATCACTCCGGCCGGCGTGCACGGAGCGAAGCACTCGCCGGAACCCGTCTGCAGGCGACCCACCGACATGGGGTGGAAACCGTCCACGTCCTTCAGTGGCTCGATCGCCTCGATCACCTTCGCCTCGTCGATGTGGCCCGGAAGCGGAAGCTGCACGAGGATGCCGTGGATCTCCGGGTCCGCGTTGAGTCCCTCGACGACCCCCAGGAGCTCGTCTTCCGGTGTGTCGGACGGGAGCGTGATCTGCCGCGAGTGGATCCCCATCGCGGCCGCCGCCTTGTTCTTCATGCCCACGTACATCTGAGAGGCCGGATCCTCTCCCACGAGCACCGTCGCGAGGCCCGGCACGACCCCGGTCCGTTCCTTGAGGGCAGCGACTTTCTCCTTGAGCTCGGCGCGGATCTCTTCGGAGATCTCCTTGCCGGAGATGATCTGGGTCATCGTTCCGTGGGTTCGGGGTCTCTGGTAGCGAGTGGCCGGAATCTACGTCCCTACCGCGCGAAGTCGACCGCCCGCGTCTCCCGAACCACGACGACCTTGATCTGACCGGGGTACTGAAGCTCGCTCTCGATGCGACGAGCGACAGATTCGGAGATCTGAGCCATCTCGCTGTCCGTCACGCGGTCGGGCTCGACCATGACGCGCAGCTCGCGGCCCGCCTGGATCGCGAAGCAGCGCGCGACCCCCTGCTCCGACATCGCGAGCTCCTCCAGCTTCTCGAGCCGCTTCACGTAGCCCTCGAGCATCTCGCGTCGCGCGCCGGGCCGGGAGCCGCTTATCGCGTCGGCCGCCGTGACGAGGAAGGTCTCGGCGAAGAAGTGAGGTTCCTCGTCGTGGTGCGCCCGGATCGCGTTGAGCACCAGGGGCAACTCGTCGTGCTTCTTGCACAGCCGGTAGCCGAGCTCGACGTGCGTCCCCTCATGCTCGTGCGTCATCCCCTTGCCCACGTCGTGGAGCACCGCGGCCCGCTTCGTACCCTGCACGTCGAGCTTCATCTCCGCGGCCATCGATCCGGCCAGAAGCGCCACTTCTCGCGCGTGCTGGAGCTGATTCTGCCCGTACGAGGTTCGGTACCGCAGCCGGCCCAGCGTCCGGACGATCTCCGGGTGGACGTTGTGGAGCCCGAGCTCGTAGAGCACCTCCTCCGCGGCCTCCACCATGGTCTTCTCGACCTCCGCGGCCGCCTTCTCCACCGTCTCCTCGATCCGACCCGGATGGATGCGACCATCCTCGACCAGACGTTCCAGGGCGATACGGGCCGTCTCTCGCCGCACCGGGTCGAACGAGGAGAGGACCACGGCCTCCGGGGTGTCGTCGATGATCACGTCGACCCCCGTCGCCTGCTCGAACGAGCGGATGTTGCGCCCCTCTCGACCGATGATCCGCCCCTTCATGTCGTCGGAGGGGAGCTGGACGACGGACACCGTCGTCTCCGCGGTCAGGTCGGCGGCCATCCGCTGGATCGCGAGCGCCGTGATCTTCCGAGCCTCCCGCTCGGCGTCCCTTTGCGCCTGCTCCTTGATTTCCCTCAGAGCATTGGCCGCTTCGGCTCTGGCGGTGTCCTCGAGGTCGTCGATGAGCTCACGCTTGGCTTCGTCGGCACTCATGCCGGCGAGCTGCTCGAGCCGCCGGCGGGCCTCTCCGAGCTGCGACGCCACCTCGACTGCCGTGGCCTCTGCAGAACGCTCCCGCCCCGAGAGCTCCTCGGCGCGGACTTCCAGCTCTTCCTCCCGGGTGTTCAGCCGGTCGAACTGCCGGTCGAGCGCATCCGAGCGCTCCTCGGCGCGCCGTTCGGCGCGCTCCAGCTCTTCCCTGCGGCGATCCTCTTCCCTCTCCCACGCTTCACGGAGGCGAAAGCCCTCCTCCCTGCCCGCGAGCTCACCGGCCTTGCGAGCGTTGTCCGCCTCGCTCCGGGCCCGCTCGAGAATGCGGGAGGCCTCGTCCTGTGCCCTGCTCCTCTCCAGCTCCTGCCGTGCGCGCTCACGATTTCGCGCAACGGCGAACCCGATGAGCATCCCCAGAACGAGACTGACCGCCGCCGCCACGATCAGAGGCGGGGTGACCATGTATCGAAACTCCGAAATCGGCCGGCGAGCGACCGAGGGTGATTGACGAGGGATCGGTCCTCCCCGGAACCCGGGCCGTGGACTTCACCCCTTGTGTAACGGGTGGAGGATAGGCCCCCGGAGAAGCTCCGCGCAACCCGGCCCCGCCCCACCCGATACCGGGCGCGCGGGGGTCATTCGGCGACCGAGTCCTCCAGTCTTGCGACGAGGCGATCGACCTTCCGACCGAATTCTGCCCGCTGACGCTCCAGACCTTCGCGGGTCTGGAAGTACTCGTCCGCGATGGAGAGGGCGGCGAGGATCGCCGCCTTGTGCCCCTCGATCAGTCCGCCCTGGACCCGGATCTCGTGAATCCGGTCATCCACCAGTTTCGCGCACTTGCGCGTGTACTCGGGCTCGGCGCTCGCTCGAATCGTGTACTCTTCCCCGGCGATGCGCACCGTAACGCTCGTCTTCTCGACCATCAGCCCTGATTCTCCAGGAAGCGGATCCGTGCGATCATCCGATCGACCCCGTCCCGACCCCGCTCGAGCCGGGTTCTGAGGTCGGCGTTCTCCTCTTCGAGGCGCTTGAGGCGGCTCATGAGGCGGTCGGCTTCACCCTCGTTTCCGGTGAAGCGCCGAACCAGCTCCGCGAGCTCGGCGGCGCGAGCCTCGGCCGCGTTGCCGCGCTCCCGCTCCGCCTCGGTCCGGGTCGATTCGTCGCCGAGCCGCTCCAGGAGCTTCTCCACGGCGGCTTCGAGACGCATCAGGGCTGCCTCGTCGGGCGACGGTCGACTATCCTCGGACACGGACACCGAGATCCTCCTGGAGTCGCTTGAGCACGGACGCCACGTGGCGATCGACCTCCTTGTCCTTCAGGGTCCGCTTCGGCGAGCGGAAACGCAAGCGAAACGCGATCGACCGGAGCTCGTCTCCCAGGGCCTCCCCCTCGTACACGTCGAAGACGTCGACGGATTCGAGATCCTCGCCGCCCTTCGCGCCAATGACCCTTCCGACGTCGGCCACGGTCACCCCCGCGGGCACGAGGAGGGCCAGGTCGCGCTCCGAGCCCGGATACTGGGGAAGCGGAACGTGGACCGGTACAGGCGGCGGCGCAGGATCGGACGGAAGGGTCAGCTCGAACGCCCACACGTCGCCCGCCCAAGGCGGGGTGTCCACCGCATCGGGGAGAACACGCCCGGCCCGGCCCACGACCCCGCCCCCCTCGGTGCGGACGACGAAGCTCGCCTGTGGATCGAGGTGGGGCACATCGGGACCCTCGGGCGACAACGGCAAAGCCCCGCGGTAGGCGCAGCGCACCACGTCCTCGAAGAGCGCCTTGAGGTCCCAGATCGCGAGAGGCTCGGCCGAATACGACCAGTGGGGCGGCTCACGAAGCCCCGTCAGAACGGCAGCCAGATGCGGGGATTCGGTCGGCGGACAGCCGGAAGCCGCCTTCCGGAACGAGGTGCCGAGCTCGAAGAGCCGCACGTTCCGATTCCCGTGCGCCAGGTTGTACTCGAGCCTGCGCAGCAACGACGGCAGGAGATCCTGCCGCATGAACGGGTGCGTGGTCGCGAGCGGGTTCGCCACCTCGACGTCGCCCTCGCCCGGCGGCACGAAGGCCGGCGTCTGCGACTCGAAGAGCCCGCGCGCCGCGAGGAGCGAGCGCAACTCGTCTTCGAGACGGAAGAGGGGGTGATCCGGCACGGTGCCGGGCCGTGCCGGCTGCAGCTCCGACGGAAAGGCGTCGTACCCGTGGGTGCGCGCGACCTCTTCGATGAGATCCACTTCACGCGTCACGTCGTAGCTGCGGAACCCGGGAATCCGAACCTGCAGTGTCCCGTCGGTCTCACCTTCGACCACGAAGCCGAGCGGGGAAAGCAGCTCCGTCACGTATGCGGCCTCGAACGGGATCCCGAGAAGGCGCTCGATCCGCGACATGCGAAGGTCGACGGTCGTGCTCCGGTACGGTCGAGGACAGCAGTCGAGAATCGGCCCGTCGAGCTCCCCTCCCGCAGTTGCGAGAATGAGCGCTGCGGCCCGCTCGATGGCAGTCCGCATGCCTTCCGGGTCCACGCCGCGCTCGTACCGGTACGAGGCGTCGGTCGACATCCCCAGGCGCCTCCTCGTCGCGCGGATCGACTTCGGATCGAAGAGAGCGCATTCGAGCAGGACGTCGGTCGTTTCCGCCTCGACCTCCGAATGCAGCCCTCCCATGACACCTCCGATGGCGACGGGCCCGTCGCCGTCGCAGATCATGAGGGTCTCGGCGGTGAGCACCCGCTCCTCGTCGTCGAGGGTCGTGAACGTGGTCTCCGAATCCGCAGCGCGCCGCACGATGATCGAGGAGCCTCCCAGACGCGCGAGATCGAACGCGTGCAGCGGCTGACCCAGCTCGAGCATCACGTAGTTGGTGGCGTCCACGACGTTGTTGATCGGGCGCGCGCCGGCCCCGCGCAGGCGCTCCTGCAGCCAGGCAGGCGACGGCCCGACCGCGACACCGCGAATCACCGCACCCAGGTACCTCGAGCACAGATCGGCGTCGTCGATCCGAACGGAGACCCCTCCGACCGCGACCTCGTCGGCCTCCTGGACATATTCCGGCTCCAGATCCGGCGCGTCGGGGATCCGCGGCAGCACCACGTGCCCCTCCCCATAGGGGGCGAGCTCCCGTGCAACGCCCACGTGCGAGAGCAGATCGCCGCGGTTGGCCGTGATCTCGACGTCCAGCGTCGCGTCGTCGAGGCCGAGTGCCGCCACGAAGGACTCACCCGGAGTGAAATCACCCTCGAGTGCGAGGATTCCGGTGTGATCCGTGCCCAGCCCCAACTCCTTGGCCGAGCACAGCATACCCTGCGATACCTCACCTCGAATCTTGGCCTTCTTGATCTTGAAGTCGCCGGGCAGGACCGCGCCGACGGGGGCGAACGGATAGCAGGTACCCGCCTGCACGTTGGGCGCCCCACACACCACCCCCACGATCCCGTCGCCACCGTCCACCTCGCAGAGCGAAAGGCGATCTGCGTTGGGGTGCGGGCTGGCCGACACGACCCGACCGATCACGATGTCGCCCAGCTCGGCGCCGGGGGACTCGATGGCCTCGACCGGAGCGCCACGGAGGGCGAGGTGCTCGGCGATCTCGGCGGTGTCGGCCGTGAGCCCCGGCACCATGTCCCGGAGCCAGCGCTTGGAGATGTTCATGATGCGAACTGCTCGAGGAATCGAACGTCGTTCTCGAAGAAGGTGCGCAGATCGTCGACCCCGTGCTTCAGCATCGCGATACGCCCCGGGCCCATCCCGAACGCCCACCCGGTGTAGCGTTCGGGATCGAGACCGGCATTGGCGATCACGTTCGGATCGACCATGCCCGCGCCCATGATCTCCAGCCAGTCCGTCTCTTCCCTGGTTCCGTCCGCGCGCGTGCGCACGCGCTTCACGTCGACCTCCGCGCTCGGCTCCGTGAAGGGGAAGAACGAGGGCCGGAACCGTACTTCGGTATCGGGGCCCCAGTACCGGCGCGCGAACTCCTCCAGCGTCGCCTTGAAGTCCACGAAGGTCACGCCTTCGTCGATGACCAGCCCCTCGATCTGCATGAAGGCGGGCGTGTGCGTGGCATCGTAGGTGTCTCGACGGTAGACCCAACCCGGGGCAATCACGCGAATCGGAGGCGGATAACGCTCCATCGTCCTCATCTGGACGGGAGACGTGTGGCTGCGGAGGAGAACCGAATCGACCAGATAGAGCGTGTCCTGCTCGTCGGCCGCCGGATGATCGAGCGGGGTGTTCAACGCCTCGAAGTTGTACCACTCCGTGTCCGCCTCGGGGCCTCGCGCACGACTGAAGCCGAGATCGCGGAAGATGTGCCAGATCTCGTCGACGGCCTGCGTTATGGGGTGAAGCCCGCCCCGCCAGGGCCGGCGTCCCGGGAGGGTGAGGTCCTGCCCGGCACCCCCTTCCGCACCGGCGACGGAAGCGGCCCGCACTTCGAGTGCCTCGGACACGACACCCTTCACCCGGTTCGCTTCCTGGCCCACGGCAGGACGGTCCTCCGGCGCAAGCGCCCCCAGGCCGCGGAGGATCGCCGAGATGCGACCTTCGCTCCGGCCGAGGTAGGTGATGCGCACGGCCTCGAGCGCGCCTTCGTCCGTGGCGGCCTCGATGGCTTCGAGAGCTTCAGTTTCCAGCGCCCTGAGCGCTTCGATCGGGTCCGTGGCGGTCATGAAAGGCGTTGCGCGGCAGAAGGTTCACCCGAGTCTCCTGAGAGAGGCCGAAAGCTATCAGGCACGGCTGTCGGAGACTACGGGTGATCAGGGCGCACCGTGGGCCCCGGCCGTGTCCATGCCTGCACGACCCGTCGTCCGACGGAGAAGGAAAAGGAAAGGGGCTCCGCGGCCGCAGCCGCGAAGCCCCGATCTTCACACGGGACGGAAATCCGCCGCGTCAGTCGGCCTGGGCAGCCAGCCCTTCCTTGGCCTGCTCGACGATCGCCCCGAAGGCCTCCGGGTTGCGCACGGCCAGGTCGGCGAGCGCCTTTCGATCGAGCTCGATCCCGGCCTGCTTGCAGCCGTTGATGAAACGCGAGTAGGACATCCCATCGTCGTGCTGACGCACGGCCGCGTTGATCCGGGTAATCCAGAGGCGTCGGAAGTTCCTCTTCTTCTTCTTCCGGTCCCGGTAGGCGTGCTCCCACCCCTTCTCGACAGCGTCCTTCGCCGTCTTGTAGAGGTTCTTCCGGCCGCCGAAGTACCCCTTCGCGGCCTTGAAGATCTTCTTTTTCCGCTTGTTCCGCGCTACGGCGGAGGTTGCACGTGGCATGGTCGCGCCTCCTTACGAGCCGTACGGCAGAATGGCGTTCAGACGCTTCCGATCGCCATCGCTGACGAGATCGGGCTTGCGGAGACGGCGCTTCCGCTTGGTCGTCTTCTTCGTGAGGATGTGGCTCTTGTTCGAGCGCATCCGCTTCAGCTTCCCGGTGCCGGTCTTCTTCACCCGCTTCGCAGCACCACGATGCGTCTTCATTTTCGGCATGAAACCGCTACTCCCTTTCTCCCCGATCAGCCCGGGGGGTTCTGTGTTCCCCGATCAGCGCGGGGATTCCTTACGTCTTGAGGGGGGCGATGACCATCGACATGACCCGCCCCTCCATGTTCGGCTGTGACTCCACCTTGCCGAGCTCCTGCAGATCCTCCGTGACGCGCGACAGCACCTCGAGTCCGAGCTCCGGGTGCGTCACCTGACGCCCGCGGAACATCATGGTCAGCTTGACCTTGTTGCCTTCTTCCAGGAAGCGCTTGGCATGGCCGACCTTGAAGGCATAGTCGTGCTCCTCGATGCCCGGTCGGAACTTCACTTCCTTGACCTTGATGACGTGCTGCTTCTTCCTCGCCTCACGGCGGGCCCGGTCCGCTTCGTATTTGTACTTCCCGTAGTCCATCATCTTGACCACGGGGGGGCGAGCGTCAGCCGCCACCTCGACCAGGTCCATCCCTCTTGCTTCGGCGCGCTCGCGGGCCTCGTCGATGGAGACGATCCCGATCTGCTCGCCGTCGTCCTGAATCAGCCGCACCGGGCTGATACGAATCTGGTCGTTGACGCGGACTCTCTTGTCGCTGATTTCCGTTACCTCCGATGGAGTCTCGATTCGGTCACCCGGGAGCGACCGTCCTGCATGAAAAAAGGCCCGAGAACGATCTCGGGCCGCGACCCGGAACGAGAGACGGACATGCGCCGCCTCCCGAACCTCGCGACCCTCATGTCGGCTCCGGGGAGCCCTGAAGGTGGAGCCGTCTGGTCCCTGCGGCCCACTTCCTGACTGTATACCACACTAACGCTGCAGTCTGGAAAGATGCTCGCGTCATGAGCTCGGGTCAACCGAGCGCCTTCGTCTCGATCTCCTCGACCACGCGAGCCACGAAAGCGTCCCTGCTCATCACCTCCTGCTTCTTCCCTGCCCCCCGCTTGCGCACCGCGACCGTGCCGTCTGCCGCCTCTCGCTCTCCCACCACGCCCATGTAGGGGATCTTGAGCGTTTCGGCCTCACGGATCCGGTACCCGAGCGTCTCGCGCGACGCCACCGAAGCGCGGACGCCCGCGGCCGTCAACGCCTCCCCGAGCTCCCTTGCACTGGCCTCCCACTGCTCGCCCACGGGGAGGACTCTCACCTGCTCGGGGGCGAGCCACGTCGGGAACGCACCCGCGTAGTGCTCGATCAGGCCGCCGATGAAGCGCTCCATCGACCCCAACAGCGTCCGGTGGATGACCACCGCGTTGTGCCGCTCGTTGTCCGAGCCCACGTACTCCAGGCCGAAGCGCTCCGGCATGAGGAAGTCGAGCTGGAACGTTCCGCCCTGCCACTGCCGGCCGATCGCGTCCACGACGTTCACGTCGATCTTGGGCCCGTAGAAGGCGCCGCCGCCCTCCTCTTCCTCGTACGCCATGCCGCGCCGGTCCAGCACGCCACGAAGCGTGTCGACAGCCGCGTCGTACACCGCGGGATCGCCGATCGCCTTCTCCGGGCGAAGGCCGAGCGACACGTGGTATTCGTACCCGAAGATCTTCAGCAGGTAGTCGGCCAGGTCCAGGAGTCGGTCGTACTCGTCTCCGATCTGATCGGGGCGCACGAAGATGTGCGCATCGTCCTGCGTGAAGCAGCGGACCCTCAGCATCCCGTGAAGCGTTCCGGACCGCTCGTACCGGTAGCACGTACCGAGCTCGGCGAAGCGCAGAGGCAGGTCCCGGTACGACCGCGTCTGCGTCCCGTAGATCATGAAGTGATGCGGGCAGTTCATCGGCTTGAGCCGGAAGCGCGTCCCCTCGTCGTCCATGGACGGGAACATGTTCTCTTCGAACACCTCCAGGTGCCCCGAGATGCGGTAGAGCTCCTCGCTGGCCACCTGGGGGGAATACACGAGCTCGTACCCGTGCTCGAGCAGCGTCTTCTTGAGGAATTCCTCGACCGTATGCCGGATGATCCCGCCCCGGGGGTGCCAGAGCACGAGCCCCTGCCCCACCTCCTCCTGAATCGAGTAGAGGTCGAGCTCACGACCGAGCACACGGTGGTCGCGCTTCTTCGCCTCCTCGAGTCGATGGAGGTGCGCGTCGAGGTCACCCTGCTTGTGGAAGGCCGTGCCGTAGATGCGTTGGAGCATCTGGCGCTTCTCGTCGCCGCGCCAATAGGCCCCGGCGCCCGAGAGGAGCTTGAAGTGCTTCAGGTGCCCCGTGCTCGGGATGTGGGGGCCCTTGCACAGATCGAGGAAGGGCCCGTTCTCGTAGACCGTGATGACCTCGTCGTCGTCGAACTCGTCCAAGCGCTCCAGCTTGAGCGGGTCGTCACTGAACAGGCGGCGGGCCTCCTCCTTGTCGACGCGACGCCGCTCGAAGGGCTGATCCGCACGGACGACCTCGGCCATCTTCTTCTCGAACGCGTCGAGATCATCGGGCGTGAACGGGGCCTCCACGTCGAAGTCGTAGTAGAAGCCTTCGTCGATCGCGGGGCCGAAGCCGATGCCGGCCCCGGGGCGGAGCTCACGCACGGCCGTGGCGAGGACGTGCGCCGCGGAGTGCCGCAGCACGGGCAGAGACTCGGGGTCCTTCGCCGTCAGGATACGGATGTCGGCGTCGGCCTCGATCGGCTCCATCAGGCCGACCGTCTCCCCGCGAATGACGGCGGCGACCGCTGCCTTCGCGAGGCCCGGCCCGATCGCGGCCGCGACGTCGCCGGGCGTCGAGCCCGTCGGCAGCTCCAGGACGTCTCCGTTGGGGAGCGTGATCTTGATCAGTTCGCTGGACATGGTTTCTGTGCTCGAATTTCCAGAGGGGGTCGGTACTGCGCGACGGGCCTCGACCGGCCCGACCACCCACGGGCATGAAAAAACGCGGCGCCCGTGGTTCGGGGGCCGCGTCTCGCGTCCGGATTCGGAACCCGGCTACCGGACGAGCGCGGCCCCCCGTCCGGTCGTCCGGACGGTGGTCGAGGTCGTCGTGGTGGTGCGCGGGTCGATCACCGTGTCTCCTTGCTCGGTGGCTGCTGAACGATCGCCCGAGCCTCGTCGGGGGTCAACCACACGGCGCCTGCGGACTGGAACTAGCGGGCCTCGATGGCGTCGAGCACGTCGCCCACGAGCTTGTTCAGATACGGGTCGAACCCGCCGGGGCTCGGGCCGAGACGCACGAGCACCAGCTCGCGCGAGGGCACGATGACGGTGTTCTGCCCCATGAAGCCGGCAGGCCAGAACGCATCCTCCGGAACACGGTCGAGACGCCCCCCCGCGTTCAGCCAGAACTGGCCGCCGTAGCCCCGGTCCTCGCTCGCGGGCGCGGGCGTGCTCACGAAGTCGACCCACCCCTCCGGGAGGATCCGCTCTCCTTCCCAGACCCCGTCGTTCAGATGGAGGAGGCCGAAGCGGGCCCAGTCCCGTGCGGACATGTAGTCGAACCCGGTAAGGATGAAGTTGCCCCAGGCATCCGTCTCCAGCACCGCGTTCTTGATGCCGATCCTGTCGAAGAGGGCCGTCCACGGGAACCGGTGGTACGACTCTCCCCGAGCCTCGACGGTCTCCCGGATCACCCTGCCCAGGGTCAGCGGGTCGGAGTTCAGGTAGCGCCAGCGCGTGTTCGGCTCTACGGCGAGCGGAAAGCTCACGGCATGCTCGAAGACGTTGATGCCGTCGAAGTAGATCCTGAAATGATGGTTCTCTGTGCTGAGCGAGTTCGCGTTGCCGAGACCGTAGTTGTTGAAGTCCAGCCCGCTGCTCATGTGGAGCAGGTCTGCGATGGTGATGTCCCGCCGGGGATCGTCGGGCGCGCTCCAGGCCTGGATCGGTGCGGGCTGGTCGAGCGTCAGCGCCCCCTGCTGCACGAGGACTCCGATCAGCGCCGCGGTGATGCTCTTCCCCTGCGACCAGGAGAGGTGCGGCATGTCCCTGGGGATCCCGACCCCGTAGCGCTCGCCGATGATCCGCCCGCGGTACACGACGACCAGGGCACGCGTGTTCTGACCGTGCTCGTGGTTCGCGATCCCCCAGTCGAGAGCGGCCGCGAGACGCGCTTCGTCCACCTCGGCAGGGAGGGCTTCGTCGGGCAGCCGCTCGCCCATCGGCCACAGCTCCCAAGACGCGTACGGCCATTCGGCCCCCACGTCGACCGGATCGAAGTACACGTCGTCCGCGCCTCGCGGCAGGATCGAGCACCCCTGATCGCCGTTGTACTGCGCGATACGGTCGGGCACGCCGGGGGCGGACATCGTGACGCGTCGCCGCTCCTCGTCCACCACGTAGGAGAAGTCCTCCTCCCAGCCGAAATGGTCGAAGCGCTTCAGGTCCGCAGCCGCGTGCAGCTGCGCATCCCTGCCCTGCACCCAGATCCCGGAGCAGAGGATCTTCGCATTCAGGGCGAGGCTGAACTCCGACGGCTTCGCGTCGTCCGACGGCCACTGCCCCGAAGCCGGTGACGCGCCAAAGGCGCCGATCCCGAGCCACGTGATCAGAACCAGCCGAAGCTTCCTCGCCCGGGCCCGATTCCGTTCGTCACGGTTCCATCGCTGCATGCTGGCCTCCTTTCCCGATTTCGGCTCCTGCCGACGATCCGTCTTCGCTCGATGACCGCGTCATCCCCACATCCCCCTCCGTGAGCTCGGCAAGGTACCGGTCCGTCGCGCGCTTCCGCAGGAGGAGCCCGAGCGAGCCGAAGAGTGGGCCCAGGAGCCCCACCACGCCGACCACCACCAGCTCCGCCGCCGGAGCGAGATCGAGCCCCAGGTGGAGCATGCCGAGGGCCGGAAGGGCGAGCACCGCCGTCAGGCCCCAGTCGCCTCGGGTCGGGCGGAGCCGATCCACCGCATCGTGGAGCCAGAGCCGCTCTTCCGCCGAACCCGCGTCGAGGGCCGGCCGGACCGTGCTGCCCGGTGCGAAGAGCGTCCCGTACGAGGCTGCGACCCCGCTTCCGACGAAGAGGAGCGCTGTCGCCGTAAAGACCATGTTCGGGCGGGCGATGAAGACGGGCAGATACCCTCCGTGGGCGTGGAGGAAGAGCTCGAAGGTGCCGAGGCCCGCGAGCGCCCCCGCGATCGCCCAGCGTCGACGCCAGTCCGAGAGCCCGAACCAGGAGCCGACCCCCATCGCGATCGCCACGACCCACGCGAGCACGCCGAGCAGCAGGAAGGGGCCGACCACCGGTACCACGTCACGCCCTCCGGAACACCAGCCAGCCGCCGAGCGGGAAGAGGAAGATCCACCCGATCACGACGCCGTTCCGCAGCCGCCCGCCGGGAAGGACCGCCGTCAAGGCGAGCAGAACGACGAACGCGACCGTGCAGTACACGAGCAGCGGCTTCAGTCGGCTCGCGCTGACGAATTGACTCTCGGGCACCGGCCTATCCCGCCCGTCGGGGCTCGGGCACCGGCGCCCCCCGGTCCGGCATGCCGGCCTCGGTATAGACGGCCCGGAGGAGCGCGTCCACCTCACCGGCCATCAATGCGTTGACGCGCCCGATGATCCCGGGCACCTCCTCCCAGGAGCGCTCGAGCTGGTAGAGCGCGTCGGCGGTCGGTGGGCCACTCACCCCCTCGATTCGGCGCCACACGCCGGCCCCGTCCGACGCTTCGTCGAGCGCGTCGTCGAGCTCGGCGATCGAGGCTCGCACGTCCTCGATCTGTCGGGTCATCGCCTCCGAGGCACGCGCCTCGACGAGCGCCTCCACGCCGTCGACGAGATCGCTTGCCCGCTCCAGCGCCTCCTCGGCCCGGTCCACCGGGCCGGACAGCCGGTACGACTCGAGCATCGAGAGGTGCCGGGCCATCATTGGACGGCGCGCCAGCTCGACTCTCGGATCGAGGCGGACCACGACCTCGGTCTGCACGATGTCCGAGCCGGTCTCCAGCTCGACGATGTAGGTGCCCGGCATGACGCGTGGCCCGGGATCCATGGGCTCGCCGGAGGCGTCGCGCTCGACCAGCCGAAGGTCCCAGATCACCTCGTGAAAACCGGCCTCGGACGGGGCGTCGAGCTCGCGGACGGGATTTCCCGTCGCATCCGTGACCCGAAGGGTGACACCGTCCGCCTCGGCCCCGAGCCAGTATCGGATCCGCGCGCCCGTCGGCGGATTCGGAGCCGCCCAGATCCCCGGTGTCCATCCCTGGGGTCGGTACTCGTTGAGGGAGGTGGCCCGCCGAACCGGGAAGAGGAAGGCGTTCGCCGCGAGCACGTCGGCGTCGAGCCGCTCGAGCGGCGTCACGTCTTCCAGGATCCACACACCCCGCCCGTGGGTGCCGAGCACGACGTCGTTCTCACGCGGATGGATCTCGATGTCGTCGACCGGAACGGTGGGGAGGTTGCCACGCATCGCCGTCCATCGCGCTCCGGCATCGATCGAGACGTAGAGCCCGACCTCGTTCCCGAGGAACAGGAGAGCAGGGTTGTCGGGGTGCTCAGCCAACGCGTTGACCGACGTTTCCGGTAGTCCCGACGTGATGGGACGCCAGTTGCCCCCGAAGTCGTCGCTCACGTAGACGTAGGGCGCGAAGTCGTCGCTGCGGTGGCCGTCGAAGGCGGCATACACCCGTCCCGCCGGCCCAGCCGACCTGGACGGGCTACGGCACGGGCTGCCCGGGCTCCCTGGGCACGCCGTTCCTCTGGTCCGGCTCGCCGCCGGCGCTCGGCACGACGTTCACCCAGCACGTCTCCAACCTGCCCGCCGCCCCGGGCCTGCTCTTCGTCGCCAACTTCTACGCCCCCGGGGCCATCAGCAGCGCGGCGGGCGTGACCGTGCTGGGATTCGGAGGGCTCACGGCCGTGGTCTTCGTCACCCGCAAGGACTTCTCCTTTCTGCGCTCGGCCTTGATGTGGGGCGGCGTACTGGCGCTGGTGGCCATCGCGGCAGGGGTGCTCTTCGGTTTTCAGCTCGGTACCTGGTTCTCGGTCGCGATGATCGGCTTTGCCGGCGCCGCGGTGCTTTACGACACGTCGAACATCATGCATCACTATCCGCAGGATCGTTACGTGGCCGCATCGATGGCGCTCTTCGCCTCGATCGCAATGATGTTCTG
>Ga0209536_100000322_pt1 | contig 76458 bp, 70 predicted proteins | sample DeeMarSeWOR28_12_FD_187461 | JGI IMG/M metagenome (GOLD analysis project Ga0209536, IMG submission 187461) | Marine sediment microbial communities from White Oak River estuary, North Carolina - WOR-2-8_12 (SPAdes) (version 2) | ecosystem: Environmental > Aquatic > Marine > Intertidal zone >...
CGTGCCTAAGTTTAACATCCCGGGAAACTGTATATTTGATTTACCAATCACAAATTCAACAAATCAATTCTTATCTGCACAAAGTCCAATATTCTTGCCAACTTTATTGAGACAGCCCTTTTCTTCCGGTGCGATATTCGCTTCGTAACAACCACCCAAGCTTAGAAAGGCAGACACTGTATGTTGTAGTTCACCCCTCTTAATTGATTTTACAGCTGGCTTTTTACTATTACAGGTTCTCACAATTTAAAATGTGTAATGGATCTGTTGTCGCCGGATTTTCATGCGGACCAAACAAAAAGGCCCCCAAAAAGGAGCCTTTCTATCGTAAAAACATCATCGGATTTAACCCGATTTTCGGCCAAGATTACCCCGGAATTACCCCGCGGCCAAAAATGGCAAAGATATTAATAAATATATCAATATTTTATAGACTTCGAACTGGGTTCGATTCCCATGCACTTCCGCCAAGCATTCCTTTTCATATCAAATAGTTATCTTTTCCATCAAGCCCTAAATCCTTCTACAAGACGACTACAAAAACCAAAACTAGCTGAATATAAATTTATCACATAAATACAAGAAATTATTTCTTAGCCCAATAAGAGATCTTCTTTCCAGCCGAAATGTACAATTTTGATTTTTTCCATTTTGCTTGTCCCCAGGCCGTAGGCTTTGTCTGCTGCTTCTACGCAGATCGGCGGCGGTGAGATGGGCCAGGGTTCACCGCGCAACGCATGCCGCTTCTGCTCGAGAATTCTTAAACACACGGTTTCAACGGCCACCGGATCGGTCCCGGCAAGCAGCCCGTTATATGCCCATTTATACCTCGGATCAGGCTGAGGACCCTTGTCGCAAAGGGGATGAATGGCATCCACCAGGACAAGTCGGGTCTTTCCTTTCACCTCAGGAATAAGCCAGATTTCACCTAATTTGGCGCTCTTCTCCTGGTGATAACTGGAAGGACGGCCTGAATACATGATATAGTTTTTTATTACGGTCCCGATTCCGGTTAACCAATGCCCCTTGAGTGCCGGCATGCAGATCAAAGCGGTGCATCGCATCGGTTTTCTCTTTCCCCCCTGTGCCATGATGATGTTCTTCTCGGAAATTCCCACCTCTTTGATTAAACTAATCTTAACCGCATCAACCAATTCCGGATGGGTCGGATTAAGGTGCGGCGTGGGTACGAGCCCAACAATGTCGTCCGGCTTGACCAGTTCAGCCCAGGCCTCCTGAATGTTTGCTTTGCCTGTCAGCCGGAGAACCGTCTGATCAAGCATATTCTTCAGTATTTTAGAATCTACCTTGAAGCCAGCATCCATAACGTTTTTGTCTCGAACGACTGTTACGATGCTAATCCGATCCACTTCTGCGGTCCCTTTGGCCCACGGCACCCCAAGTACCGAGGCAGCAAGCGTTGCGCCCACTGTTCCGCGGATAAAATCTCTTCTCGTCAAAAGCTTTGGATTATTTTCCACGTTCATTCTCCTTTTTTTCAGTATTGCGTGAAATGTGGTTAATGATCATTTGGGCAGATTCCCGGTTGGGACATTCAAAAACAAAACCCAGATAGGCGCCATTAATCGTGTAGCCTAGCCAACCATCCTCGATTTTAAAGAAATTCGAATTTTTTTCAGTGACTCCTGGATCAATCCCTTTCTGATGCTCATGAAGATATGCGTTGTGGAAAACATTCAGCGCTTTTTGTGCTTTTTTCGGCGTTGCATACTTCACAAAGAGGAGCTGAACGCTTCTGGCGGTTCCGGCATCCGATATGTTTTCGTACGCTGCGGTTACCGCTTCTGTTGAATGATCCAAATTGAGTATATTCTGATGGCTGAGATAATATAACGAATTCAATACCAGATGCGAACGAAAAAACCCGATTCGATCCTTGCGCAATTTCCACCCCGAATCCATGGAATGTGCGAGAATATTCAATAATTCGGGTTCAGCAGAGATCTTTCGGTCTGCAGCAATTTTCTGGCCCAAGGAAAGGACGGCTTTTTTGGACTCTGATGTTTCCCGGTAAGCCATCACGCGAGCGTAGATCGTGTCTGCCCATAACCGCAACAGTCCCCCACCATACAGGGCTCTGGTTGGCGGTGCTACAGATGGACTGGTTTGAAATGATGGCAAAGCGTGGATAGCGACAGATTCACCGCCCCAATCCATTGATAGTAAACCAAACGCATCATTGGCGGTCTTCATAAAATAAACTTCCACCAGGATACCGTCCTGTTGATCAGCAGTCGTGTATTCGTAGACCTCAAGATGGTCAAAACCATAGGCTAAATACAGTTCTCCTGCTCCATTCATATAGTCAAAAATATTGCTCGAATCAACGATGCGGGCTGAATCGGATCTGGTCCAAACACCAATCGTTTTAGGGAGTTTCACTGTTTTCTCGGTCATTTCGGCACGTATTCCCTCCCATAATGATAAAATTATGATAATAACTGCAAAGGAGAGTGCGGTCTTGGAAGATAAGCCCGTCATGGTCTTTGCCTTTCGCGATATAAGCCTAGCGGTGGTTTCAAAACCCCATCTCCCGGCTTAATGATGCGGGGGCCCTTGTACCTGATCTGAGGTTTATAAACCAATTCTATATTAAAACAGCTTCGTGACATTTTCTTGGCCTGAATCCGATGCACCGGTTTTGTCAAGCTATTTTTCGGAGCGGATTCAATCTTCTCGATTTAAAACTTATCCCTGACAAAAGTAAAAAATCAACGGACTGTCAACAGATAATTAACAAAGGCGTCTTCGGGCAGGCATTTAAACAGCAAAAAGGGGAAACCCATGGACATAATGGTCACCGCTATTGTTGCGATTATTGTTTCGCTCATCGCGGTTTTAATTGTCGTTATTAAAAGAAAGACGATCGGAAAGATATTTATCTATGCATTTTTAGCTCTGATTATCGGACTAGCTTTTGGGTATTTCCTAACGCCCATTATTATATCCTTTTATTAAAGCGCCTCAAATGTCGGAATGTCCCCGCCATGTTCCGGTAAGTTTCAACCAGATGCATATCCTGAATATTCATGAAATGCCCGCTAACCGCACCCGGGTCACGTTGGGCCCACGACTTGTCGTTTTCCGGCCTGATTCGTCCTCCAGAGGCCGCGACTCGTCTGTTTCCGGCTTAACCTGGCAAGGGCGCTTCTCCCCTATCCTATAAATTGATCCGGTCATCGCTTAAATGGAAATAGAGAAGGGATGTCCCTCTCATCTTTCCTCTTACCTCATAAGTCATCTTGAACCACTATGGATTTTTGCGAATTACTCCCGAGGCGATCTTTTCTATATGTTGAGGGCGACGATTGTTTGGATGCTTGAAGTCGAACCATATGGCTACAATAAACAGAGCGCCTATTTGAAATATTGCCAAATTTACGATAAGCTATTCGTATTTGACGGCTCTGATTATTTTTTCCATCTAATGCTAATGATTTGATAGCCAATGAAGATTTGCCGCAGCCTATTCAGAAAATTCATCATCGTTGTATATTTTTTAATCGCTTATCTTTTAAATCCACCATCTTCATCAATCGCTTACACACAAGCAAATGACAATAACTTCCAGCGCTCCATTATAGATTACCGTTCGCGATTGAACTCAAATTTCAAAAAGGTCAAACGCAACAAAACAAAATGCATTATTGTTCATACTTCAGAACTCGGTCTTAATGCGACATTAAGAGTCGTTTCAAGAGGAAAACATTTGTATAATGGTCAGCGTACCGATGGCGGTCATATCCATTATGTGATTGCCCGCAACGGACGCACTTATCGAATTCTGGACAAGGCGTACGCGGCCGACCATGCCGGCATAAGCATGTGGAACGGCGAGACCGATATCAGCAAGGTCTCCATTGGGATTGAGCTGGTGGGTTATCATTACACGCCCATCAGCGAAGATCAGTACCGGGCCGTCGGCATATTGATTGACATCTTACAGGGTGTGTATGATCTGGATGATAAGGCAGTTCTTACCCACAGCCAGGTGGCTTATGGATCACCAAATCGCTGGCACCGGAAAAATCACCGCGGACGCAAACGTTGTGCAAAAAATTTTATCCGTACCAACGCCGCATTAGGACCGACCTGGACCTATGACCCTGATGTTCTTGCCGGACGGCTTGTGGCAGATTCCCAGCTATCCGAAATATTTTATGGCGGGAGGGAATTTTATGCTGATGCAGGTAACATCATAACAGGGAGCAACACTGCCTGGTCCATTGCAGGAGAAGATTTCGATAGTGAGACGACGGTTTACAAATTCCCAGACGGTCATATTTACACGGGTAATCAAATCTCAGATAGAATTGGCTGGAACCGGATTCCTTCGAAAACCATAGTGCTGCTGAATCAGGAAAACAGCCCTGATTTGATGAAATCCGAGGGGTTGATAAAAACGATATCTGGCGGGCTTACAGCATGGTCATTTGCCGGTAAAGAATATAATCAGGAAACGACGATATATTTTTTACCATCCGGCCAAATAAAGTCTGGCTCATCAATATCTGATTGGGATGATCTGCCGGCCGGAACCAGACTTATTATTGGTTACCGAGGACCTTACACACTTCATAAAAATCGCACTGCCTACCGGATCACCGGTCTCAAATATAAAGACCAGAAAACGATTTATTACCTGCCGCCAAAAAAACTGCTTAGCGGTATTGAAATAAAAGACTTTAATCGGCTTCCAGCAGGCACCCTTATTTTTCTTCCTTCCACATAACCGCATACTGATGCAATCTACAATACTTTTGAGGCGCCCTATAAAATTCGGCATAGGCGGGCCACATCCATCTTGGCTGCAGAAGGAGAGATGAAAATTATTTGCAGGCATCCTTCCAAAGCTTACGTATAATTCAGAAATGTTTATCTCTTCCCGATGAGCTTCGTCATAATACTGTGGAAAGGATTGGTATAGCCAAAAACGCGGGGTCTTTTGCGGAAATGTTTCTTATCGTGTGCTGTCTTCTGAGGCTCGTGCTCTACATCTTGCGATTTTTTTGCCTTGATACCCAGGAAAGTAAGCACCGTCGCAACAGGTAAAACGTCAAAAATATCTGCCATTGTGAAATATTTCATCATGATGCCTTTCGTATCGCCACGATATTACTGAAGCCCAGCGACAGGGCTGCCTTGTCGATGACAGCGCACAGGTCGCTAAGTTTGAAGGGCTTGGCAATAAAATCAAACGCGCCTTTGACCAGTGCTTCACGGGCGTTTTCCACTGTGGCGTACCCGGTAATTAAAATGACTTTTGTTTGGGCCGATTTGGCCGTCACATGTTCGAGAATCTGAATGCCGTTTAGGTTCTCCATCCGCAGATCGGTGACGACAATGTCAAATTTCTTTTGATCGAATCGATTTATCGCTTTGACGGGATCACCGAACACTTCCACCTCATAGCCGGACATTATCAAAACCGGTTTCAGGCGCTTTCCCACAATCGGTTCGTCATCGACCACCATCACTGCCAGTTTTTCCTTGCGGGTTTTTGGCTCGCCGCCCGGGAGCGCCGGCGGCCGGGAAACAGCGCCTTGATCTTTTATCGACGCTGATGATTTTTCAACCGGTTTTAAGACACTTTTTCTGACTTTGGCCAGCGGATACGGCCAGAGCGCCTTGAGACCCGTAATACGAAATCCCATCTCCGGCTCACCGGATTCCGCATGTGTCATCGGGGTTAGGCGGTCTTCAAATTTACGTTTTAGATTTTTCATTTTGGACACCCTTATTGATTTTGCTGTTTTAGCAGTTTTTTTTATTTAATTGGCTTCGGACATATCGAGACGCACCGTTGCCGATGAAGGTTCCGTTTTTTGATCGCCCCTCAGGGAGTACTCGATGCGCCGCATCTTTCGATAAGCGCGGATCACATGGAAGAGAATGATCACAGTTCCTGATATTCCGGCGGCAAACAACAAAAACTTGCTGGCAGTATTTAAAAATGCGTCCAGGTGAGGATTCACAATTACCCAGCCGATCTTGCCCAAATAAATCGGCACCGCAATTCCACGGCTCAATACGCATAGCAAAATGACCGCTGCGGTGACCACTCTGATCAGGACTTCTTTGACAACCTTGGTACCGTAAATCCCGACAAAGATGCCCAGCAAAGATCCGGTATACAGAAGAATGACCAGCCGAATATCAACAAACCCCTGAAAGGCATAATTAAGGGCGCCCCATGCGCCCATGAACATGGCCAGGTAAAGCTCGGTTCCGGCTGCTACGGCAGTGGGTACCCCGAAGACATAGATCATTGCCGGCACACCGATGAACCCTCCGACACCGATCGTTCCGGCCAGATATCCGGTTGCCAGGCCGACGACTAAAAGCACCCATAAAGATATTCGAACATCCGATACCGGAAAAGAAATATAGGGCGGTAAATAAAGCCGGGCCAGAAAGTTGGCAATCTTCATCGAGGGCCCTTGATCGCCGTCAGGACCTCTTGATTTCAAGGCATCGCGCAGCATCGACACCGCCACAAACGATAGAATACAAATAAAGACCATGCTGATATAAAGGTCTGCGGCCGCACTTCCGCCGGCGCCGTGGCCATCACCGCCTCCCTCAAACAGCTTGCTGTTGATCCAGACCGCTATCTGAATTCCGGCAAAAGAAGCCATGATTAAATAAATACCCAGCCGCCTGTCCACATTTCCGAGCTTACCGTGCTGTTTTGAACCGATCATGGCCTTGCCAAACTTGTGAGTGATATTGCTCCCTACGGCAACCACCCCCGTAATCCCAAGGTTCATCATGCCCGGCGTCATGAAAAAAGCACCGCCGCTTCCAATAAAACCGCTTAGGATCCCGCCGACGAACCCCAAAAGGGAAACCTGCAGAGCCGTTGACAAATTTAATGAAACAAACATATTGCCCAATAGTGCATGCATAAATGAACTCCTTCATCTATACTTAGAATTATTCCATCCGGATCAACTTCGTCATCAATAACCGCGCCGTGTTTCCATACAAATAGGCCATCGTCGGAACAAATAGAAAGACAGCCACCGCCGCTAAAAACCTGGTCTTCGATTCGACACCCGATAAAAATCCCAGTACCTGTTCCTGGTAGGTGAATATTAAAAAAAGAATAAAGCTAAACAGCCCCAGACATCCGAACAATTTGAAAAAATCATGGCTGCCGAAAAGATAGTGGCGCTTTAAGTCTTCAGCATTGACCAGCGGAACATTGATCTGGTCGCTCACATAACCCTGTACTTGCCGGGTCATTCTCATCTGGGCCGAATGCTCTTTGGCCAGAAACAGGTTACCGATGACCATTAGACTGTAAGGCACGCTGCGGTCGATTGATTTTACAATCTGCACTGCGCTGCCAACGGCCCGTCGCCCGCCGCCGAAGCAACCCAGCCGCGCCAGCGCCTCCTTGGCCGCCTGAAAACCTCGGTCTTCACAAGCCACTTCTCCTTCCTCTTCAATTCCGCCGACGCATTCATATTCAAAACCAGGTCGCTGTTCTAAAAATGCCGGTTCATCAGGCGATAACAATTGTTCTTGACCCCCTGCGTTTTGCGGGACAAACTGGAGCAGTTCAATGGCTGCATTCCATTTGGCCGCGATTTCAACCAGCTGGTCAAAGGTTTCAGTGGCGGCTTCAAAATCCTCCTCAACCCATAGAATGTTGGTTGTGGCCATGGTGACACTGAATTCTCGCACGCCGGGCAGCGGCACGAGGACCTCGGGAATAATTTTTGCGATCCCGGCGTCCCGCGGCAGATAGGTGACGTTGACAATCCCCCTGTCCGCACGGACTTTGATGTTGGCCTGAAAGGTTCGCTCATCACGCGCCAGAAGCAGCCGGGCGTTTGCCGCGAGAACCATGTCCTCAATGGATCTTTTCGAGGCCGGGGTCACCTGGAAATCTGGAAGTTGGGCAATGGCGGATAGGGCTGCCGCCGCATTTTCAACACTCATATGACCGAGATTTATCATCACATCATAGTGGGACGCATCCTCCAAGGAAGCGCCATGCATCGAGTATGCCCATTTGTTTAGATCCGCTTCGACATCGTGCAGGTATATGCGCGCCTTTTTTTTGTCGATGCCGAGTTGCTGCATCTCCGCTTTAATCTTGGTGGATTCGTCCTCCACGACATGGACTTTGAGCACATGGTCAATCCCGGAAAAAAGCAGGTGGCTGCTGCGACCGTTATAGACCGTTGCGCTTTCAGCGGCCTTCCCGCCCAGGTAGGCGGTCATGAAGGCCCGATAATATTCCCTTTCCAGGGCCAGTCTTTCGGTGAATATTTGGGGCTTGATCGTGGCTGCTTCCAGTTTGCCGACCTGGATACCCTCTTTGATCGCTTTTTCAATCAGGTCCTCGCGATTTAAGCTCTTGTAGCCCAGCTTGTGGGCCAAACGTTCGGCAAGTGCTTTGGTTCGCATCGATCCCCGCCCTGAAATACAAATAAGCTGCATGGGTTCTTCCTTTCTTCCGCCATTAGCGCCGTTACACTCCGGCATGTGTTGTGCCTGTGTCATTTTTTATGAAGGGGGTAACCACCGGACATTCCAAGATATTTTTTATCTGAACGAACCAGTGGTTCTTTTTTTTCATCAGACCGGGCGTTGCGCCCCAAACGATGATTTCAAACCGACCGGCTTCGGCGACATACTTCACAAGTTCGGATCTCGGATTTCCAATCCGGACAGCCGTCTCCACCGCGATGCCTTCATTCCGGATTATCTGAGCGTGTTTTTTGAGTGATTCATTCGCCTCTATACCTATTTCCATCATCGGTTCGACAGCATTAACGTTCGGGCTACAAACTTCAAAGGACAAAATCATCAATAATATCAGAGAGGATTTCATGCGTTTGGCAAGCTCAATTGAATATTGAAGGGATTCACGGCGTATTGATGCCGAGTCGAACAGTACCATGATCCTTGGTTTCATCGCTTTTATCCCTCAAGGTTTGACCACGCCAAGTAGAGCAAAATAGATGCCATTTAAGAAAATTTAATATATCTTACTGTAATAAAAGAAAATAATGTGAAGAAAAGGGGAATCTGAAGGCGGTTATAGATCGTTGCAGAGTACAACGTTTTTGAATGTCTTACCCATAACAAATTAATTTAATATCCAATATTGCAATGTTGCATAATACATCGCAAGAGATGCATTTTACAACGCTCACTCCTCGATTTCGTAATTTTTCAGATGCCGCCACAGGGAAGAACGGTCAATGCCAAGCAGTCTGGCTGCCTGGGTTTTGTTTCGACCGACCCGGCTGAGCACCCATTCGATATATTTTCGTTCCATCTCTCGAAGCGGCCTTACCTGGGGGTCCGTCTGCTCAAAAGAGAAAACACCGATTTCTGAAAAATCCGTAGGAAGATCCTTTACGCTGACGGTATCATCCCGCGCCATGGCAACCGCGTGCTCAATGATGTTTTCCAGTTCGCGCACATTACCCGGAAAAGAATAGTTTTGGAGCACTGCCATCGTTTCTTCCGATAATCCTTTGATTTCCCGATGAAACTGCTTGACAAACCGACGGAGAAAAAAATGTGCAAGCAACGGAACGTCCGCCCGGCGATCTCTCAACGGCGGCAGATCTATGGAGACCACATTGAGGCGGTAATAGAGATCCTGGCGAAATAAGCCGGCGCTGACCGCCTTTTTTAAATCCTGGTTGGTTGCGGAGATGACCCTGACGTCGATGGGAATCGGGCGATTTCCCCCAACTCTAATAACTTCTTGTTCCTGAATTGCCCGCAGCAACTTGACCTGCATACTGGGGGGCATATCCCCGATCTCGTCCAGAAAAAGGGTGCCGCCGCTGGCCGTTTCCAACAGTCCGGCTCTGGCCGATGAAGCACCGGTAAAGGCGTCCTTTTCATGACCGAACAGCTCATTGGCGAGCAGTTCCTCCGCGAAGCCCCCGCAATTTATCGCCAAAAAATGTTTGTCCCGACGTGTACTGTGATAGTGTATCATCGATGCGGCCAATTCTTTGCCCGTCCCGGATTCGCCGGTAAGGAGTACATTGCAGTTTACTTTGGCAATCTGCTTTATCAGCGTAATAACCTCTACCATCTGCCGGCTTTGACCGATCAGTATCGGCTCTTCCAAATGACCTTTTATGTGGGCCTCCAGTTTAACAACCTGCTCCCGAAGTCGCTTTTTTTCAATTGCATGTCGGGCCAAGTGTACCATTTCCTCAGGCCTGACCGGCTTTTCAAGATAATGATAAGCGCCTTTTTTAATCGCCTCGATCGCTGTTGAAATCGAAGCATAACGGGTTATCAAAATAACCTCCGTGTCTGGAAATTGTTTCTTTATTCTGTCGAGAAGCTCCAGGCCATTTACATCTTCCATGACGAGATCTGTCATCACCAGTTCATATGAACTCTCGGAGAGGCGTTCCAGTGCCGTTGAACCGGTCCTTGCAGTTGAGACATCAAACCCCTCCCCCTGAAGGATCCGTTTCAGGTTCTTCAGGGATAAATCGTCGTCATCAACTATAAGTATGCGCGCGTGATCCATTGTCTTGCCCTATGAAGCGATATGATTTGGACATCAATCGATTAGTTATCGAAAGCAATAACGAACAAAAAGGTCGGTATGATAATCCAACCCAAAGAAAATACTTTCCATTATGCTAATAATTTAGCAACCCATTTGCAACCCCGACTTGTCGTTTTCCGGCCTGAGCCGTCCTCCAGAGGCCGCGACTTGTCGTTTTCCGGCTTAATCCGGCAAAGGCGCTTTTTCCCCATCCTGGAAATTTATCCGGTCATCGCTTAAATGGAAATATAGAAAGGATGTCCTCTCAGCGCTCATCGTATATTTTAGCAGATATTTCCCCGCCAAATTTGAAATTTTGATTATATATAGACAAAGCTAATTTTAATGTTATAGAAGAACACTTCAAATTATTAATTTTTTGGAGCAATAAAAATGAATGTGCGTCAAGCGTCAGCATCTAAATTTCGGTGGGTGATAATTATCGCTTCATTCGTCATCATGATGGTAATTAGCATTTATCAGTATTCCTGGTTTCTGTTCGCCTACACGATCGAACAGAAATTTGCCTGGAATCCCGCGGCAATCGGAATGACGTTTACGGTGTTCGCCTATGCCGCTACCTTTGTACAGCCGTTTTCAGGCTTTATCGCCGATTCCTACGGCCCTCGGAAAATGGCGCTGGCCGCTTCTTTTCTCGCGGGAATCGGATTTATCCTTTGCGCGTTCGTATCCTCGCCACAGGCGCTCTATCTATACTATGGCCTTGGCGGGTTGGGCGTTGGTGTTCTTTACGGTATCGCTACCGCATGTGCGCTTAAATGGTTTCCTGACAGACGCGGCTTCGCGGCAGGCCTGGTTGTTTTCGGATTTGGTGCCGGGACGGCAATTTTTAACTTCTTCATTCAGGCAATGCTGGATTCCAAAGGGCTCCGTTCTACATTCTTATGGGTCGGCGCCTGTATGCTGATCATTTTGGTGCCGCTTTCGCTGCTGTTGCGCTATCCGGCTCAAGAATGGTCGCCCCTCTCTGATTCAGAGGAAGAGAAGTCAAAGAAGGCTGTTCATTATAAGCCTGCTGAAATGTTAAAAACCTACCAGTGGTTTCTGATCTATTTTTCGTTTGCGGGAACGGTCTCGATTGTGCTCATGTTTGGCGCCCAGATGAAAATGCTGGCCCGCGAATTCAATATTCCTGCGAGCTATTTTAACTGGGTACTGGTGTTGTTTCCTCTGGCCAACGGGTTGAGCAGAGTCTTTGCCGGTGCGATCTCCGACCGGATCGGAAGGGAAAAAACAATGATGGTGTTTTACACCGTGTTAGGCCTGTCCATCTTTGCCTTCGTCCTGCTGGCACACATACCCGTGCTGTTTGTCATAATAGTATTTACGGCTTCACTGCTCGGGGGAGCCCCCTTTGCGCTGTATCCGGCCACGATCGGAGATTACTATGGCGCCAGGTACGCCACGACCAACTATGGAATTACCTATACCGCCAAAGCCTGGGCCGGATTTATATCCGGCTGGTTGAGCGGGTTCCTCCTGATCAAGTTCGGTTCTTACCGACTGGCGCTGGTTATCGTGGCGGTATGCAGTTTGATGGCGGCGGCGCTTTCCAATCAAAGATTATTGAAAATGCCCACGAAAAAGGAACCATAATAACTATAGTGTCAGTTTTCGGCTGTCACATGTCAAGGTCCGATATTCAGGGTTTAACAGGTGGCGGATAGGGCTAATAAGCTGGGAAGCTGGAATGCTTGAAGGTTTTTGAGCTTGGGAGCTTTTGGGCTTTCTGGCCTCCCAGCCTTCCAGCTTCAAGCCTATGGCCCATGAGCTATTTGACTGACACCCGAAACCTGAAACCATGGCCATTATATCTCAGCGTCCGATGGCATAGGCCTGGCGACGGGGGTCGGCCCCCGCTTTGAGAACACCGGCGTCGCTGTCGATTAAAATGACCTGAGCGCTGCCCATAAGCGCGTCCCAGTCAGCCAAAAGCACCAGCGTGTGCCCCCTGCCTTTCAAACCGGCTATGGTTTCACCCGGGAAGCGACCCTCCAATTGCAGCGTCCCATCCGGATTTCCCCGCCAACGTGGGGCTTCCACCGCCTGCTGGACATCGGCCTCGAACTCGAGCATGCTGGTAATCAATTGGATAATCGTTTGCGTCTGACCGTCGGCACCGGGCGTGCCCAGAACCATGCAGGGTCGACCGTCTTTGAGGATCATGGCCGGATGCAGGGTGTGATAGGGTCGCTTGCGGGGCTCGAGACAATTGACATGGTCCGGATCCAGACTGAAGCCCCGGCCTCTGTTGTGCAGGATCATGCCCGTTTCCGGCACCATGACACAACTTCCAAAAGGTTCAAACAGACTCTGGATCAGCGCGACGGCGTTGCCGTCACCGTCAACTACGGACAGGAAGATGGTATCATTGCCTGCATCTGAAAAATCCGTCGCCGCGACTGCCCCGGCTGCTTTACCGGAATCAATCCTTTCGATCTGTTTCTGCGCATATCCTTTGTCGAGCATCTGATCGACGGGTACAGGATGGAAGTCCGGATCGCAGACGTATTTATCCCGATCGGCAAATGCGAGTTTCTTGGCCTCAACCATTAAATGAATAAGTTCGGCCTGCCCGAATTTCATCGTGGCCGCCAGATCAAAATTCTCCAGCATGTTGGCCTGCATCAGAAGGGCAATTCCCTGGGAATTGGGCGGCTGGGTGCAGATTTCATAGCCCCTGTAGGTCGTCTTGAGCGGCGCATGCCATGTGACGCTATGGTCGGTCAGGTCCTGAGAACCCATCAGGCCGCCTTCGGCTTCACATAAAGCGATCAGGGCTTCACCCAGCGGACCTCGATAAAAGGCATCCGTTCCCCGGTCGGCCAGCAGTTTGAGCGATTCGGCCAAACGGGGCTGAAGCAGCCGCCTGCCCACCTGGGGCAACTGACCGTTTCTGAAAAAGGTTTCGGCGGCGGCGGGGGACTGTTTTAGAAACATCCGCCGATCCCGGATGGCATCTCGCAGTTCAGGGTAGAGTGGAAAGCCGTTTCGGGCATAGTCAATGGCCTCTGCCAGCAATCGGTCGAGGCCCATGGTGCCGTGCCTTTCAAGGGCGGCCTGCCAGCCGGCGACGGCCCCGGGCACGGTGGCTGTCAGAAGACCCGTCTCGGGCATGACCTTGTGGCCCTTTGCGCGCAAGCTGTCCAGCGTCGCCGCAGCCGGGGCCCGGCCGGAGGCGTTGAGGGCTTCAAATTTAGATTCTGCGGCCATATAAATCAAGGCAAACAGGTCCCCGCCAAGACCGCACATATGGGGTCGAACCACGGCCATGACCAGGTTGGCGGCGATAGCCGCGTCGACAGCGTTGCCGCCTGCCTCCAGAATGGCCGCACCCGCCCGTGCGGCGAGAGGGTGGTCTGCGGTTATCATCCACCGGGTTCCCATAACAACCGGGCGATGCGCACTATATTGGATCATCATAATTTTTTCTCCTGCACAAGGTTATATTTGTGTTAACCCTGTAATCCTTGAATAAAGGCCAGAACGTTTTGTCCCAATACCTGATGATTGTAGCCGCCTTCAAGAATTCCAAAACAACCGCCCCCGCACCTCAAAGATGCTGTTCTTACACTTTTTCCAATCGTGTAATAGTCCTCTGTGGTGAGCAATCCGCCCCAGTCGTCCCGGTGATTATCGAATCCTGCGGAAACGCCGATAAGATCTGCCTCAACATGATCCATTTCCATTTTAATTTCAGAAAGATAAGCACGGCGATCCCGGCCCTCCATATTCCGAACGCGAACATAGTCCTTGCCTTCCAGAATGTTGACCGTTCCGTCACCGTAATGCAGATCAATATCCAGTACATAGGCCGATGTTAGTTGATTGTTTTGTTTCAATGATTGCAGGGCAACGGCCATATTGTTGAAATAACAGAACCCCCAGGAGGAATCACGCGAGGCATGGTGGCCGGGAGGACGGATCAGTGCAAAACCGGGGGCCGTAAGCCCGATCTGCGCGGCCTGGATGGCAGCACCGGCAGCCAATGCGGAAATATCATATAGTCCGCTTTGACGCACAAAATCGATGTGCGCCCCGGTGTGTGCAAGGGAGATTTGCGATTCTTTTGCAGGACCGGCTGTCACAAACTCAACTTCCGGCTCAATGATCGCGACGATGGCTTCCATGCGCCCGGCAGCAGCAGCCGGGTCCGATGTATATACCTGGTAGAAATCTTCATGAAAGACGACTTTCATAACAGCCTCAGATAAGTAGGTTTCAGGTTTCGGATGTCAGGTGTCAGTAAAATAGCTCATAGGTCATTGCGCATGGGCTGGGAAGCTTGGAGGCTGTAAGGCTGAAAGGCTTACACATAATTTAGCATTCCAGCTTCCCAGCGTATTTATGCCTTCCAGCTTCCCGGCCTTATAGCTTTCTGGCCGTTTTTCCTTTTTTGACCAGCCTGGCAACTGATTCAATATGATACGTATGTGGAAATAAATCAACCGGCTGGACTTCCTGTACCTGATAGGCCGCTTTAAGCAGAACGAGATCACGGGCCAGGGTGGCGGGATTGCAGGATACGTATACGATCCGTTCCGGCAACATCGCCAGCACCTGTTTGGTCACATCATTGTGCATCCCGACTCTGGGCGGATCGATGATAAGGACATCCGGCCGGCAGCCAATTTCTGGAAGGGTTTCGCGGATGTCCCCCGGCATAAATCGGCAATTTTCAACCTGATTCCGCCGACAATTGTTTTCGGCATCAGCAACAGCGCTGGAAATCATCTCAAGACCGATGATTTCTCCGGCATCCCCGGAAAGCACAATCGGTATGGTACCCGTGCCGCTGTAGAGATCTATGACGATTTCCGAGCCGGTCAATTCGGCATACTTTCTAACGGTTTCATATAATTTAGCGGCTCCCCGGGTGTTGGTCTGAAAAAATGAGTTGGCCGATATTTCAAATTCAAAAGAGCCAATTCTGTCGACAATTGTCGGATTGCCGGCAAGCGTGCGCTCAAATTCTCCAATGGCCACGCCGGCCTTGCGGGAAGTGATATTATTGACGACTGCGGTAATCTGCGGATACTTTTCCATTAGTAAACCGGCAAGCGGTTGCAGGGTTTGCTGCGCATCGGTGGCGGCTATGAGGTTTACCATCCATTGATCATAAGCAACCGAATGCCGCAGCACTAAAAAGCGCCAGAAGCCCCGATGGCTTCGCAGGCCGTAAGCCGGTAGACCGGATGATTTAATAAATTTTCGGACGTCATCCAGGATGTGATTCCCCAGATCCGGCTGGAGCAGACATCTTTTCGTGTCGAATACCTTGAAAAAAGTCCCCGGGATGTGAAGTCCGATGCCAAAATCTTTATCGACTTCAGCTTTTTGCAGTTCACCGGGGGTCAGCCATCTTCGGTCGGTGCAGGTGAACTCCATTTTGTTGCGGTAGCCGAAAATCAGGGGTGATGGTATCGTGGGGTGGACCTGCACATCTTTGAGCTGCCCGATGTGCTGGAGCGACTCTTGAACGTGTTGACGTTTATATTCTAATTGAATCTCATATTCAAGAAATTGCCACTTGCAGCCACCGCAAAAACCGCTGTATACACAGGGGGGATGAATGCGATGCGAAGAGGCTTTTATCAATTTGATCAGCCGCGCTTCCGCATAGGTCTTTTTCTTGCGGTTGATGCGAATTAAAGCGATATCACCGGGCACCGCCTGATCCACGAAAACAGCCAAGCCATTAACGCGCACCAGGCCTTTACCGCCGAAGGCGATATCACTGATTTCAGTTTCGATCTGCTGGCCCTTTTTCACTTTTATTAACCGAGGATGCCTAACCGAGGCGGGAATTTTCGACAATTGTATTATAAAGTATAAGTTTATACTTTATAATATAACCACTTTAATATATTATGGATTGATTATTTTTCTTTTGTAAATACGTCTTAAACTTACCTCAAATCAGCGCCATGGTCAATTCTAACAAAAAGCCGATTGTCGAAGAAATCGTATTTTCATCCGATAATTATTTACTTAAAGGGTATCTTCATCGGCCGCCGGTTGATCGACCGCCGCTGGTCATTGGGTCCCATGGATTGTTTAGCGACAGAAATTCTCCCAAGCAGGTTCAGCTGGCACAGCAATGCAATCAAAATCACATTGCCTATTTTCGATTTGATCACCGCGGATGCGGCCAAAGCAAAGCCCCTTTGAAGCAAGTCACTTCGCTGGAGGCGCGCTGCACCGATCTGATGGCGGCAGCCAAGATGCTGAGGGCTCGAAATGATATCGGTGTTCAGGTGGGTTTATTCGGCAGCAGTTTTGGTGGTGTCGTTTGTTTAGCAACTGCTCGACAGCTTAAAGCCGACGCCCTGGTTACATGGGCGGCCCCGATTCGCAGCACCGATATTATTCGTAACAGGACGCATTCGGTCAGCCGTAAAGAAACAGCAGATTCACGTCAGCCTTTCAAAAAGAATCCTTTTGACATCTCCAATGAACTGTCAGGCATTCAGAACATCGTCATTTTTCATGGCAGTGCGGATGAAACCGTTCCACTCGCCCACGCCAAAGAAATATACGAACGCGTCGGCCAACCCAAAAAATTGGTGGTATTTTCCCAAAGCGACCATCGCATGCGCCATCGAAAACATCAAAAAGAATTTATTCGGCAGGCAACCCGGTGGTTTTGTGTTCACCTGACCCCAGAATAAATTTAAATCTAGACTTTAACTCTATAGCACTTATTTCTGTTTTAATTAGATAAATTCATATATTTTAAAGATGCCGATCCAGGAAAGATTTCATGGCCCCCGCATACCCGGAAGTCTGGCTGGAATCGCTGTGGCCAACCCCCTCCCCTACATAAAGTTCGGCCTGGCCGGGCGCAAAACTGCGCTTCAATTTCAAAGCAAACGCCAGCGGAAATCGTCTATCCTTTTCGCCGTGAATGAGCATCACCGGTATTTTGATTTCAGGAGCCAGCCGGGCCGGGCTGACCGTATCCAGTTTGTTGCCGTAAAACAGGTTCATCCAAAACAGAATCATGGGGCCGAAACAAATACCGAAAAAAGGATTAACCCACCGGTACAGACTCAACAGCGCCTCTTCCGTGTAAGCATAACTTGCCTCCAAAAAAAGGATTTGAACCCTGCTGGATTTACGGCTGGCAGCAATAATGGCTCCGGCCGATCCGGCCGAATGTCCATAAAGAATGGCCGGTTGACCCAGCCAGTCCAGAACCGCCTCGATATCTTCCGCAAATTTAACCGCATTCATAAATCTTTGCCGGCTGGAGGCGCCATGATCTCTGGCGCTGTGAATGATGGCCGTAAATCCCCAACGCGCAAAAATCCGGGCCCGGGACACCATTCGATCCCGATTGCGTCCCCATCCGTGCGCAAAGACAATCAGCCCCCTGGAGGCGCCCCGGGGCTCAATTCGCCAGACCTCCAAAAGACCGCCATCGACGGTCGGGATTTTCGTATCGATGACCCGACCCCAATCAGGCGGCTCGCTGACCGGATTGCGCGGCAACTGCTGGACGAAATATGTGCAAATAAGGGTAATTAACAAATAGAGACCGATGAGGCCTCCAAGTAAATAGATGATTGTGTGCAAACTCAAGCTCCATCACTGGATCGTATAAATTTACCCGTGTTTTTTGAATATCGAATATCGAACAAGGAATGTCGAATTATGAAGTATTTTGTTTTTTAATACTTCGACATTCATTATTCCTTGTTCGGTGTTCTGCGGTTCGATGTCCCTGTGAAGATGAACAAAGGGAGAATCAACTTCCAGTTTTAGTAATAGAATACAATCCACGATGCTAGAAACACGGCGGATCGAGGCCCAGCAGCTCGCGGCGCAGCACCTCCAGAGCCGCCACCGCAAACACCTGTTTATTCAGCATCCGATCACCGAACCAGAAATGGAAGCGATAGCCGGCACTATCATACGGCGTCGCCAGCCCGATACAAACCGTGCCGACGGGTTTGTCTCTGGTGCCCCCCTCAGGCCCGGCAATGCCGCTGGTGGCCAGACCGTAGGTGGCACCGGATATGCGCTGTACCCCCAATGCCATCTCTTTAGCGGTTTGTTCATGGACGGCGCCGCAGTTTTTAATCGTTTCTGCGGACACATTCAGGATGTCCATCTTGGCCTGGTTTGAATAGGTAACCCCGCAAAAGACAAAATAGGCGGAGCTACCGGGCACATTGGTCAGCATATGCGAAATCAGACCCCCGGTGCAGCTTTCAGCCACCGCTACAGTAGCATGTTTTGAGCCCAGCAGTTGACCGGTGGTTTTCTCCATGGAATCGCCCTGCAGGGAAAACACTTTGTTGCCCATCTTTTCAATGACCCATCGCGCGGCCGATTCTAATCTGTCCTTCAATTGCCTTTCCTGGGGTCCACTGGCATAAAGCTTCACCTGGATTTCGGGAAATTTCACACGCAGCCCCAGGGATATTTCCGGAAAAGTGGTTTCAAGATCAGCCAGGCGTTCAAAGGTTTTCGACTCGGTCAACCCGAAAGTCGATAGTGTTTTTACCTGAAAGAAATTCCGTTTTGCTCCCAGCAGCCGGCCTAATTGGGGCAGAACTGTATCTGACAGCATGCGCTGCATTTCACCCGGTACGCCCGGCAGAAAGAAAAACACACATTTGCCGATTTCCAGACGAAATCCGGGGGCGGTACCCACCGGGTTAGCGATACATTGCGCTCCCTGCGGCAGCAGGGCCTGTTTTTGACTGGCAGAATTGATGGTCCGCTTGCGCGCTTTAAAAAAATTTTCGAGCGATTGGCGCGCAGATTGATTTAGAACCAGCGAAACCCCGACGGCCTCGGCCGCCGCCTGGGCGGTAAGATCGTCCGATGTGGGACCCAACCCGCCGGTTACCACCGCGATATCGGCCCGGTTACCGATCTCCTTAAAGGCTGAAATTAAAAGACCAAGATCATCGCCCACGCACATATGCCGGGTTACGGCGGCTCCGATTTCTCCGAGTTTCTCTGCAATGTAAGCTGAATTGCTATCGATTAGAGCCCCGGAGCGGATCTCTTCACCTGTTGCCATAATCTCAGCAATCATCGAATTTGAACTCCCAATATCAAAATAGTCAAGCTTCTCACCCCTCGTTTGTATAAACGCCATAAGCGCGGGGTATTAGATTTAAAATCAGATGTGAATTGGGCAGGCCGTGTTATTTTCTGTAAGGCGATATGTGGGCAAGTGCCACCACCAGCCCTCGTGACCCACTATTTGGGATAGATTCTACAGCCCTACTCAATTTAACCCTTATGACACCTATCCCAAATAGTGGGTCACACCACCACCGGATAGATTCATATCGCCTGGAAGAAAATGACACGGCCTGCCCAATTCACACCTCAAGTATGAATCAATTCCCGGCCCTTTAGGCCGCCGTCAAAAAAGCGTGGTTGGGAAATTGAATAAACGTTCTCGGGTACCTTACTCTGGCGGCGCCAGGACGAATACAGCGGCCGACAGTTCAACATTGGCCCAGTATCGATCAATATTCAGCAAGAATTCTGCACCCTCACCTGTTGAGAGCCTTAAGCGAAACGGGACCTGATATCCTTTTACAGGGCGCATGTTTTCAATCTCGGCGCGATACGTCAATGCACCGGAACGGTCAAACACGTCAATTTGACGCACCTGAGACATATGTTCATCAAAATAAATTTTTTCCCGAGTGCCCCACCATCTGTCTTTCAAAACCAGGATATATCCGCTGCCGGCCTTGTCCTCGCTCAGATCGACCCCATGAAATTTGCGAAGCGGTATCCCACCGCCTAAAAGCGTTATGATATCGCTGGCGGTAATCGGGATCGAAATAATGTTTTTCAGACTGGGATCATTTGCGGCGATTTTTTTAAAAACCGTATCACCACCACGGGTTTCCAGATAGTAAAGCCATTTACCGTCGGTGGCCAACTTTATGGCCGGATATCCGGAAATCAGCACGGCAATACTCAGATTTGCAGGCTTTTCTCCGATCCAGGCCACCCGCTGATCAATTTTAATGATACCGTTGTCCCATATTTTGATCTTACCGATACCTTTGAAGTTTTTCAGGGTATCATTTTTTGATTGCAGTGTGGAAAGCAAGCTAAGGATTTCGGTGGCCTTTTCGGCGGGGATGATCTCCGGCTCTTTGGAAGGTTTAAAAAAAGCGCAGCTTGAAATCAAAAAGGCGGCAGTCAGCAGGGTGATGACACGATACCATTTCATACGGTTTAAGAACCATTACCGGTGAGATCGCGAATTTTTTTTTCAAGTTCTTCTTTATCTTTTTCTTTATGATCCAATGATTGTTTATAGAACTTAAGCGCGTTCTCCTTATCATTGAGCTTTAAATAGGCGTCGCCCAGATGCTCCAGCATAATCGGGTCATCCGGAACAATTCCGATTGCTTTTTGCAGATACTCCAGCGCCTTTTGATACTCGCCTTTTTTATAATAAACCCAGCCCAGGCTGTCGGTAATGTAACCGTCATTGGGTTTGTATTTCAATGCTTCCAGGATAAGCCGTTCGGCCTCATCCAGATTCCTGCCTAAATCCGCATAGGTATATCCAAGGTAATTTAGTGCATTGGAATGCTTTGGATCCAATGAAATGACTTTGCGCATTGCATCCATGGAGGCTTCTTTTTTATTCGCCTTGTCATATACCACGCCCAGGCGAAAATAGTACCTCGGGTTGTCCGGCTCTAATTCAATCGCCTCCTGGATGGCATTCTCCGCCTGTTCAAATTGCTCACTTTCTTCATAAAATGTGCCCAGGTAATACCTGAATTCCGCGTTTTTGGGTTCATTTTTAATCGCATCGCTCAAAAGCTTGATGGCTTCTTCATTCTGTTTATTCTCTGACAGAATAAAGGCGGCATGAACGACGGCATCTTCATAAAATCTGGATTCGGGGGTGACTTTCCTGAAATGTTCCAGCGCGCTTTCATTCTCTTTTTTCCCATAATAGGCGATACCGAGAATGTGATGAATATCGGGGCTTTCAGGAACAGCCTTTAGCATTCCTTGAAGAACAGCAATTCCTTCATCGTATTTTTTCTTATCAACATACAGTTGGATGGTCTTAATAATGACTTCAAACTCGGAGATACTCCGTTGGCCCAGCTTTTCAAAAATTGCCTCGGCCTCTGCTTTTCTGCCGCGGGAGTAATGGTAGTAGCCCAACTCCATGGCAGCTCGAACGTTGCCGGGGTTGCGCTCTAAAATATCTTGATAAATTTGGATGATTTTTTCGTTTTTATCCTGCTCATTGTAAAGCTTAAGAAGCTCAAATCGCGGCTCCAAAAGCTCGGGCTGCAGTTCCAAGGTTCGTTGAAATTCCTTTTCAGCCGCCGCCAGTTTTCCCTGTTCGGCATAAATTTTGCCTAAAAAAAAGTGCCCGGCATGGGATTCAGGAAAATGGTCAATCAGTTGATCAAAGATGCGTTTGGCCTGATCTAACTTCCCGGCCTCCAAATACAACCCGCCCAGAAGTGAATATACTTTCTGCTGTTGCGGGTCCTGCGCCAGAACCCTTTCATAGGCGTCAATCGCTTCCTCGTTGTTCTTTCGAACCTGTTGAATGCCACCATATAAAATAAGTGACTTGACATCATCGGGGTGATCTTTAAGGATGTCTTCAAGAACGCCGATGGCATTATCATCTTCTTTGTTTTGCAAATAGACGGTCGCCAGCTCACGTTTTAAATAAAGCGAATCCGGATCCATTTCCATGGCTTTTTTGAGCATTACAATCGCTTTATCCAGGTTACCCATCCGCCTTTGGATCTGGGCTTCGGTAAAGTAATAATACCGGTTATCTGATTGATAGATCAGGGAATCCCCGTAGGAGGGCTGCCTTTTTGGGGAAGAAGTCAGTGTACATCCAGCACTAAAAAAACCGACCACAAAGAAGATGGTCATCGCTGCTCGTAAAAATATCATTTGACGCATTACGCTTTTCATCCTTCGAAAGTCTTTACGGCTCGTTATTCGGCCGTACTGCCTTCTGTATAGGAAGCAAAATCCGGGATTTCTCTCTTAAAAAATTCCCTCATCTTCTTGATAATATTTTTTTCGACCTGCCGGACCCGCTCTCTTGATATTCCATACCGGTCCCCGATCTCCTGCAATGTCACCGGATTGTCCGAGAAAATTCGTAAATCAAATATTTCAAGCTCCCGGGGTGTCATTTTTTTTCGAAATTCGGCGATTTTATTATGGAGAAGGACTTCTATCTCCTTCTTTGATACTTGATCTTCGATGGATTCGGTATTGGTGCTCAGGAATTCAATTCTTTCGGTGTCGGAATCATCCTTTAAGGGGGCATCCAGTGAAACATCCCAACCGTCCAAACGCTGGTCCATATCGACGATTTCCCGCTCAGATACACCCAGGCGTTCTGAAAGGAGTTTGGGTTTGGGATCAAAGCCATCATCAATTAATTTTTGCTTCTCTTTTTTCAGTTTAAAAAATAATTTGCGCTGCCCCTGGGTGGTGCCGATTTTAACCAGGCGCCAGTTGTCCATTATAAATTTAAGTATATAGGCCTTGATCCAGAATGATGCATAATATGAAAATTTGACATTCTTGTAAGGATCAAATTTCTTCACCGCCTGCATAAGCCCGATATTGCCTTCCTGGATAAGATCGAGCAAATTCTGCATCCATACCCTTTGGAACTCCAGGGCAATTTTTACAACGAGTCTCAAATTGGAGGTGACCAGTTTATAAGCGGCCTGCTTGTCGCCATGTTCGCGAACCCGGATACCCAATTCTCTTTCTTGCTCCCGCGTCAGCAGATTGTAATTGCTGATTTCCGTCAGATAGCGCTGCAGGGGATCAAATTTTACGAGTGCTTTTTCAGAATGCTTGCCGGCGGGTACCTGGCCCTTCTTGCTGATTGTTCGGGCTTTGGTGCCTTTGACCGCCTTTCGCGCCGTTGTTTTCTTTTTGGCGGTTGTTTTTCGCTTGGCTGTCTTTTTTTTCATAAGAAATATTCGGATCTTTAAATTTCGATCGAGGCCTCAAACCATTTAAATGCCGGATGGATAAAGCCCTGCCCTCATTTCTATGGACATGTGGCAGAACATGTGATAGAAAACGCGTTCGAAGTGCGCCTGTAGCTCAGTTTGGATAGAGCAACGGACTTCTAATCCGTAGGTCGCAGGTTCGAATCCTGCCAGGCGTACCAGTTTTACCAAAGCTCCAGTGCAATCTGCTTGGGAGCTTTTTTTGTTGGAGTCAACAAGGGTCAACTGAAGTTTAAATAAGGTAGGCCTCTCGCTCTGCCTTTTGAACGCCGGGCGTTCATTCTATCGGGTTTAGATGATATTAAATAGCAGGACTTACCGAAAATCACAAGGTTTTTCTTTAGCATACCCGGTAGAGAGCATTTTAAGAACAAGAAGTTACAAAAATCAAAGCCTTTCTAGAAAACGCCTGACCTGATATTCAAATTCTCTGGTTTCAGCATCAACTGTTCGCCAGTTGCCGTCTTCAACTATGGATATGGATACATATCCGCCGCTGCCCACAAAGGTAATGCAAAAGGGATTGCGTTCCTTTTCTTCTAATTGCTCACCTTGCTTTCCAAAGAATTTATCGGCTTTGAAAATGATATCTTCCGGCATCAGCCGCGTCTGTTTTGATATTCGGATCATAAAGTTCTCCAGGTTCTTCTGCTGCTCCAATGGGATCGTTTAACAAATGATAATACCCGATGAATCGGTTTCAAGATGCGGCGTTCGGCTTAAAAGCTCAAAATATGGAAAGGATGCGGTATCGGGGTATTAGAAGTGGTTTCAAACCCCCATCTGAGGCCCAATGGCTGCGTTGCAGACCTCCGATAAATGCTCACATACCCGTGTATGCTGCGCTTTCTCGATCGGACTGCGCCTTGCCCTTGAACCTGATCTGAAGTTTTGAAACCACTTCTAGGTATTCTGATTCGGGGGATGGGTTCTAATCAATAACGGTTTTATAATATTTTACACCCACTTCATATTCAGGCACTTCGGGATCAGGCAGCTGCCGGCACCATCTAACCTCAGCAAAATAACCTTCATAAAGCTCCGCATGAATTGAATCGGGGGCATAATTTTCCATCATAATATAAATGTCGGAACCGGTGTCAATCCCATTGGGCGTTTTAAAGCACATGCCCTCTTTCGAATAGTTACACATCATGGCGTTAAAGAAGCGATCGGTATTGTGGTAGGCATATATAATGGGAGCATCATTGTCGTAACGTTCAAACACCCTTCTTTCATCTTTTGTCGTCATTTCCTCCCCTTTCAAGATGGGGTTTATCAATTAAGGATGTTTATAGTTTGATGCAACCCTATCGGAATAACCACGGTTGGCCTATCGTTTATTATCGAATAAAGATGCCCCTATGTCAAATAAAAAATATAGTGATATCAACCAAATAAGCGCATCGGCAGCTACTGACGGTTCAGAACTGCCAGGATCCCCGCTGCGTGCGGGTTGCCTTTCGTACAAGCTGCATATTAATGGGTGCAAACCACCGATCGACATTCATATCCCCAGCCCGGGCACGCTCAAGTTCGCTGTCCAAATGACCGATAAGCATTCTATACGCCAAAAGAAGCAACTATCTTATAACTATTTAAAATATAAAATAATTTTTAACAAATCAGCATCTTTCTGTGATTATTTTTCACCGATCCGAGAAGGAGAATTAAAAATGGGCACGCATAATTTAATTTTTTTAGAAAATCTGGAATGGTTTGACGAAACCGGTCAGGAGCTCGTCCACCGCCTGCCGCAAGAGGGCTCCGGTGAGATCAAATACGGCGCACAACTGACCGTCAGGGAAAGCCAGGCCGCTGTTTTTTTCTATAAAGGCAAAGCCGTCGGCGCCTTTGGCCCGGGACGGCATACCCTTAAAACAGCCAATATTCCAATTTTAACCAAAATTGCCAGCTTTCCCTGGGGAGGGACGAGTCCGCTTCGCGCTGAAATGTACTTCATCAATTTAAAAGTGTTTACCAATTTGAAATGGGGCACGCGAGATCCGGTTGCTTTCAAAGATTCCGAACTGGGCTTGATTCGCCTGAGAGCTTTCGGTGTATTTAACCTGCAGATTGTCCAACCCGTATTGTTTGTCAACAGCTTAGTCGGTACCCAGGGCATGTTTACCACCGCTGAAATAGAAGAATACCTGAATCGTGTCATTGTTTCACGTTTTAATGATTATATGGGCGAAACAATTGATTCAATTCTAAATTTACCCTCAAAGTACGACGAACTGTCCCAGGGGCTCTCTGAGAGACTGACGGCGGATTTCAGCCATTTCGGCATCCGCATGACCCATCTTTACATCAATGCAATCACGCCCCCGCCCGAAGTACAACAGGCGATTGATGATCGCAGCCGGATGGGTGTGTTTGACGATATGAATAAATTAATGCAGATGAAAGCCGCTATGGCCATGGAGAAAGCCTCTGAATCCGAAGGGGGTTCGGGTATGGGAATGGGTGCCGGTATGGGATTGATGTTGCCGGCCATGTTCGCCCAGTATTTCGCGGGCGCCAGGCCGCAGGCAGCATCCGGCGAAAGCCAGCCGGAATCAAAATGCCCGGAATGTAACAATTCGATCCCGGCCCGTTCCAAGTTTTGCCCGGATTGCGGCCATCAGCTTTTGGTTTTTAAAGAATGTGCACATTGCTCGAAAAACATCACACCAACGGCAAAATTTTGTTCCCGCTGCGGTCATCCGGCTGAAGAAAAACCCGAAAAAAAATTCTGTCCCAATTGCGGAAACGAGAATTTGGACGATGCCGTTTTTTGCAATGATTGCGGCGAAAAACTCTAACGGAGAAGCCTATTAATTTTCTCATTGAACATCAGTGCCCGCAATGCGGCGCCCCCGCCGTCATGGAAGAGACGGACCGGCTTTTTACCTGCGAATTTTGCAGGGTGAAATCTTATCTGTACGCAAAAGATGTGTTCCGGTATATGCTTCCCGCCAATGCTGCAAAATCAAAGGATTTGGTCTTCTTTCCCTATTGGCGCTTTAGAGGCATGCTGTTTGCCTGCGCGGGTCACGACATTCGACACAAGTTTGTCGATGTCAGCCATCAGGCCGTTGTCTCACGATTGTTTCCGGTTAGTCTGGGCCTGCGCAGCCAGGCCCTTAAACTCAAATTTATCACGCCGGAGACAGAAGGTCTGTTCCTGGAGCCCACCCATACCCTGGCGCAAGTCGAACAAAACTTCGACACGCGCTTTGACAAATCCCTGCCCAAACCCGTGCTGCACCATGCCCATATTGGAGAGACCATCAGCCTGATTTATGCCCCCTTTTATATTGAAAACCGCATCTATGATGCGGTGCTCAACAGGCCGGTTGTTGCAGGGCAAACCGAAGATTTTGACATCGATCAACTGCCTGCAGAAAGCCCGAACTGGCGGATTCATTTCATTTCAACATTGTGCCCCCATTGCGGCTGGGATCTGGATGGAGAAAGGGATTCTCTGGTTTTGCTATGTAAGAATTGTGCCTCGGCCTGGTATCCGGTCGGTAAAAAGCTGAAAAAGATAAAATTCGGCCGACACCCGGCCCATAACAGCAATGTTCTTTATCTGCCCTTCTGGCGAATTCGGCCTGACATCTCCGGAATACGTCTCGCAAACTATGCCGACTTGATCAAAGCCGCCAACATTCCGAAAGTCGTTCAACCCGGTTGGGAGAACATCGCTTTTCGTTTCTGGGCACCGGCATTTAAAGTTCGTCCGAAGATATTTCTACAGCTTTCAAAAAATATGACGCTCTCCCAGCTTCATAATGACCTGGTTGAGGAATTGCCCGAACACCGCCATCATCCGATAACCTTACCGGTAACGGAGGCCATCGAGAGCCTAAAGATCAACCTGGCCGGTTTCATTAAACCCAAAAATACACTGGCGGAAATCCTTCCTGGAATCAAGGTCAGCGCAAAAAGCTTTGTGCTGGTGTATGTGCCTTTTCTTGAAAAACATCACGAATTTATCCAGCCCGATTTACAATTTGCCATTAATAAAAATACGCTTTCTCTTTCTGAAAATTTATAATTCCAGCCTTTCGTAAAATTGTTGATTGGTTAATTGGTTGAATCGTCAAATAGTCAAAAGATTTTTTCGATTTTAAACTACCGGACGAATCGACCATTTGAGGATTTGACTTATGATGCATAGCCTCGCATTGAAAAAAATCAGGATTCATGCGATAAATTTATTATTGTGAATCCCCGACCTTCAACCCTGGATGCACTCATCGACCAATTTTTAAACTATTTATTGGTTGAAAAAGGTCTGTCCCAAAAAACACTTGAGGCCTACAGCCGCGATATCATCAGATATCGTAATTTTCTATCTGAAAATAAAGCCACTGCCTTTTCTGAAGAAGATACCTCTTTTATTTTAAAACATTTGATTCTGCTAAGAGAATCAGGTCTTGGAGCGCGTTCAAGAGCACGGCACCTGGTTTCGATTCGCGGACTCTATCGCTTTCTGCATCAGGAAAAAATCCTGCGGCATAATCCGGCTAAACTGATTGATCTGCCCAAAACCAGTTTGAAATTACCGCATGTTTTATCCAGGGATGAAATCGAGCGGTTGCTCGAGACTCCGGACACGCATAAGCCCCTCGGTGTCAGAGACGCTGCCATGCTGGAACTTATTTATGCAGCCGGATTACGGGTCTCTGAACTCATCAACTTAAAATTACAGGATATCAATTTGGAAGCCGGGTTTGTTCGGATCTTCGGCAAGGGTTCCAAAGAAAGAATTGTGCCGATCGGCATGCACGCCAGAGAAAAAATCAACCACTATCTAAAAACCGTCAGGCCGATGCGCCTAAAGCAAATGTCCAGTCCGTATCTTTTTATTGCCCGGGCCGGCAAACCCATGACCCGCCAGGGGTTTTGGAAGTTGCTGCGACGCTATGCGATACTGGCAGGACTCAGCAAAAAAATAACGCCTCACAGCTTCCGGCATTCGTTTGCCAGTCATCTGTTGGAGGGCGGCGCTGACCTGAGAGCAGTGCAAATCATGCTGGGACATGTAGATATCTCAACGACCCAGATTTACACGCATGTCACCCGTGAGCATCTTAAAAAATTGCACAAGAAATTTCATCCGAGAGGATAGAAAAAATGGGTTTCAGGTCAAAGCGCCCGGAACCTTTAATTCACGCGATGCTGCGATCTTTTGAACACCGTCAAAAGGACAAACCGAAGGTTGCGTTAAATTGATCGATAATCCGCATTAACTCTTGCGGCAGCCGCAATTTGACCTCGTCAATGATCTCAGGCGGGATCTTGCCGTAATATGCCTGAGCAATCCCACCGGCAATGCATCCCATGGTATCACTATCCCCGCCCATAGAAATCGCCAGACGAACCGCGTCTTCAAAGTCCTTTGACTCAAGAAATGCGATAATCGATTCGGGTACAGATCCCTGGCACGAAACATCAAAAAAGTAATCGGGTCTGATTTCATCCAGCGAGCGATCCAGGTTGTAATTGAATCTATGGCTAATTTGCCTGCGAATTTCTTCCTTATCGGCTCCGCGGCGGCCCAAAAAAATTGCCAGAGCAGTTGCCTGCGCACCTTTAATGCCTTCGGGGTGATTATGCGTGACGATCGCTGTTCGTTCGGCTTCCCGCAAAACACCTTCGATGGAATCAAACGCGAATCCCACCGGGCTAACCCGCATCGCCGAACCGTTTCCCCAGCTGTTGTAAGGCTTCGTTTCCGGGGACCATATCCAGCTGTAAAAGGACAGGCCATATCCTGCATGCGGGTATTTGCGGCCATATGTTTTTAGAGCCGTCGCGTAATCAATTTTATTTAAAATCGCATCGGCCAGGGCAAGACTTAACACCGTATCATCGGTAAATCTTGAAGATTTTGAAAATAGGTGAAAAGAGGTTGTTTTAACCGGATGGCTTTCAAATACGGATCCGATCATATCTCCGGCAATGGCGCCAATCATGATCTATGCCCATTTGGTTTTGCTGTTTGGGGTCTGCTCGTCGGAGCGGGGTACGATTAAAAATGAAATTCACTCGAGTTCTACAGGTTGAGCCTGTCAGCCGTTGGCCGGTTTAAAAAATTAAATCAGAAATTTTTCCTTTTGGCATGGGCCAACCGGCTAAACTGGCAACCGGCAAACATGAAAGGGTGATCAGCTGTTTTAAGGTGTGCGGTTATTCAATTCCGGTGTTCATGCTGTTCGGCACGTTATAAAACTCCACATGTTCAACAGATGAAACAAAAATTTTGCATGGAGGGCAAAATTTTTTCGGCCTGCCCCTGCCCGCCCATACCAGTTTCATCCTGTGAATTGCGCCGCATTTCGGGCAAACACATTTTACGGTAAGGCCTTCCTTTAATTCGATCGGGTGAACAAATTCTTTCTCTTCTTTTAAACACCGGCTTCTTTTGGTTGCGGCCATTTTTATGTCTCCTTAGCATGAAAAATTTACATCAAGTTTTTAGCCTGTGCTCGAATTCCCCCTTTTTTCCTGTGGACCGCTCCCTTCCCTATTAATTAACCTCTACCTCCAGATAACATCTCGTTTCCGTCTCGCAGCGTTCACATCATTTTATTTTTTCTTCCTTTTATATTTATTTAAAAGGTCCTTAATAGCCTCCTCCAGCAAAACACCTAAGGATTTATCCAGGTCAACCGCAAGATGCTTGAGTGCTTTGAGTCTATCTTCATCGATCCTGGTGGAGAATGTTTTCTTTTGCCCCATGCAGCAAATCTTATATTATTAAATTATTTATTTCAAGAAAAAAATAAATAATATTTGTTTAATTGATGTTTTTTTTTAATTAAATAATTAAAGCTTAAATTCCGCATAAAATACCGATCACGGCATGGATTTCATCTCAGGGTGTGTTCAGGCTGTTGCCGTAAATAGCGTGTCGATAAATAACTGCATGTTAGAGACGGGTCAATCACGATTACTTGACAACCCGGAGTTGAAAGTGTTATTGGCTGAGAGAATCCGCCTGCAGCTGCACCATTTTCGAATAACAATTGTTTCATAGCCGAGAAGTAGGTCAACAACTTGGATGTCGTTATCGTCGTAATCGGATTGATTCTGGCCCTGGCCGGTATAATCGGCTGTATCTTACCTATCATTCCCGGACCGATTTTCAGCTTTCTGGCCCTTATTCTCCTTTCCTGGATAAAAAACTGGCAAGTTTTCAGCCTGACCTTTTTAGCAGTCATGGGGTCATTGACGGCGCTGCTGATGGTTTTCGATTATATTGCACCTGCTCTGGGCGCAAAAAAATACGGCGCTTCAAAGTCCGGTCTGTGGGGTTCTGTAATTGGAATGATCATCGGGATATTCTTCATACCGCCCTGGGGAATGATCGCGGGGGCTTTTGGGGGCGCCCTTATCGGAGAATTTTTGGCCGGAAAATCCGGTAAAAATGCTTTGCGCGCAGGCTGGGGTATCCTTATTGGAAATGTGACGGTTATCGGTTTAAAACTCGCATTCGCCGCTGTTGCGCTGTTCTTTTATATTAAAGAAATGCTGTAAGCTAGAACCCATCTCAAAATTTGCTTGACCTTTGATACGAATTTGTTTTATGGGGTTACCAAAGGGATGACCCGGACGTTCAGTTTATTTTAAGCCTGCCGGAAAAGTTTAGCGTGCAGGCTATGTCGCGGGGCTTTTGGCATTAATTTTTTAGGAAGAAGGAGGGACATGTTTTGCCAAATGGAGTCGTAAAATGGTTTAGTAACAGAAAAGGATATGGCTTTATCGAACAGGAAGAAGGGGACGATATATTTGTGCACCACTCTGCGATCAACATGGCAGGATTCCGCACTCTCTCGGAAGGAGACCGGGTTTCATTTGAGATCGAAGTGGGCGAGAGAGGACCAGCAGCGAAAAATGTAGAAAAAATATAAGCTATAATTTACCCGGCAGTTTAAAGGCATCTCGAAACAAAGTTTCGAGATGCCTTTTTTAATTGTTTTTTCCTTCGTTCTTATTTAGCCCCTACGTAAATTCCTCTACCGACCTTTTTGATTTTTCCTTCCTTTGATGCCCTGAACACAATATTTCTGACTTTTTTATCGTCGAATCCGGTTTTTACCTTCAACATGGGCACATCCACACCTTTTCTAGATCTTCCGATAATCTTTAATACTTGTTCGGTCGCTGTCGTCGCGGAAGCTTTTTTCATGGGTGTAGCTTTTCTCGCCTTAACGGCACGTTTGGCCTTAGCTTTTACAGCTTTTCTCTTAGGCTTTTTGGCCGCTTTAGGCTTTCCGGGCGTTTCATAAGCTTTTAATAGCTGATCCATCTTCTTCTGAAGCGCCAGGATGTCTTTTTTAACTGCTTGCAAATCCCGTTTTAAAATGGCCATAATTTCTTCCTCCTTCGAATTTTTATGATCGTATTGCTTTAATACCAATTCACTGCCATATATTCTATCAAACATTTTTATAATTACAACCCTAACTAGTAAAAAAATGAAATACTCATGTAGATTTTATATAGAAGCCTTCTCTTCAACATCGAAAGAGTTAATTTGGTCAAACAGGAATTTTTCGAAGGAATTCTACTCACAGGCAATATATCAAATTCTAGAGAAGTTTCAAAATAATTATCTACACATATTTTTTTTGTCAAGTATTTAAATATAGGAAAAAGAAATTCTTCGGCTGCTTTTTTTCATCATTGAAATGCGATTGCAGTATATTTTTTACCTTAACCACACCCGCAGCTCTCCCGTTTTTCCCCATTCCAACCTTAAACCTTCCGACCAACAACCTTGCAAAAATTATCGGTTTTGATATAACAATTTTTCTGTATATAAAATCACGTCGGCATACCGGGTAAAATATCGAAACGACAGGGAGACAGCGAATGAAACTGACAGACCTGGCGCCGCCGGGCAAATGGGTCGAGCTTGCAAAGGATACTTTTTTGGTGAACAAGATCACGGATATAAGCGAGGATAAGGTTGCGAAATTGGCCGCAGGCATACCGGCCATAACCACTGAAAAGGCGGAAATTCTAAGTCAATACATTACGAATCAAATTTTACGGATCGTCCCGAATTAAACGTTGCATCCATGATGATCAATCCGCATCCTTTTATCGAATGGATCAATTCCTGAACAGCCGTGCATCATTTACCCTATCGGAGCCGATTTCATGAACAAGGTCATCCTTTCAATTTTAGGTCATGACAGACCCGGTATCGTTGCCGCCGTTTCCAAAGTACTTTTCGAACAAAATTGCAATATCGAAAACGTGAGTCAAACGACACTTCAATCTGAATTTGCCGGTATTTTCATTGTATCTATGCCCGGGAGCCTTTCCGCGCAATCTTTACACCAAAGTTTAAATGCACAGATGGCCACCCTGGGTCTGGAGGTGCATGTGAGATCGCTTAAACCACCACCGGCCACTGAATTTATCCCGGAATGCGAGTCTTACATTATCACCACCAAGGGGCCGGATCGCAAGGGCCTGGTTGCCGGCATCAGCGACGTTATTGCCAGGTTTCAAGGGAATATCACCAACCTGCAGGCTGTTTTTAAAGGCGGCGCGGAACCGGGTGATAACATTATGATCTATGAAGTGGACCTCCCCTCCCAAACCGATCAACAAGCCCTGTACCGGAAACTAAAAAGCCGGGCAAAAGAACTGAAGCTGGAGATTGACATCCAGCATCGCAATATTTTCGAGGCCATAAACCGAATTTAACCGAATAGAGGAAAAAAATGCTGACTCAAAGAGAAATCCTTTCAACCCTTGAAATGCTCAAAAACGAAAACCTGGATGTACGCACCGTCACACTGGGAATAAATTTACTGGACTGTGCCAGCCATGATCCTGAAATACTCAAAAGCAAGATCCATGGCCGGATCTCCCATTTCGCGCGCAACCTGGTTAGCGTCTGTGATCAAATCGGTCAGAAATACGGTATTCCTGTAGTGAACAAAAGAATCGCAGTCAGCCCCATAGCCGTTGTCGGTGCTTCCATGTCGTCTTCTCAATTGGTAGAGGTCGCTCACGTATTGGATGGGGTTGCTGCAGAAGTGGATGTGGATTTTATCGGCGGATTTACGGCGCTGGTCGAAAAAGGAATCGCCCGGGGTGATCGCGCCCTGATCGAAGCAATACCGCATGCCCTCGCCAGCACTGAAAGGGTTTGTGCATCGGTTAATGTCGCATCGACAAAGGCCGGTATCAATATGGATGCGATCTTGCTGATGGGTAAGGCGATTAAAAAAGCCGCTGATCTGACCGCCAAAACGGATGGAATCGCCTGTGCAAAGCTTTGTGTGTTTGCCAATATCCCTCAGGATATCCCCTTTATGGCCGGTGCCTATCTGGGAATTGGTGAGGCTGATGCCGTAATCAATGTGGGGGTCAGCGGGCCGGGAGTTGTAAAAAAGGCCATCGATCGGGCCCTCGAATCTGATTCCGAATTGGATTTAGGACAAATTTCAGAACTGATAAAAAAAACCGCTTATAAAGTCACTCGGGTCGGGGAATTAATCGGCCAGGAAGTCGCCAATCATTTAAATATTCAATTTGGCGTTGTTGACTTATCGCTGGCCCCGACACCGAATGTTGGCGACAGTGTCGGTGAAATATTCCAAAGCCTGGGACTTTTGAGTATCGGTGTTCCCGGAACGACAGCCGCCCTGGCGCTTATTAATGACGCCGTCAAAAAAGGCGGCGCCTTTGCCAGTTCCAGAGTGGGCGGTTTAAGTGGCGCTTTTATCCCCGTAAGCGAAGATTTAAACATATCAGAAGCCGCCCGCAGCGGGCATATCGGGCTTGAAAAACTCGAAGCCATTACGGCTGTGTGCTCGGTAGGATTGGATATGATTGCCCTGCCCGGCGATACGACAGAAGACACGCTTGCCGCCATTATCGCCGATGAGATGGCCATCGGGGTTATCAACAATAAAACAACCGCAACACGGCTCATACCCGTTCCCGGAAAAAATGCCGGCGATAATGCCTATTTCGGAGGGCTTCTGGGCCAATCCACGATCATACCGGTTAACAATGGTCGAAATCTCAATCCCTTTGTACGGCACGGTGGTCTCATACCCGCTCCCATACAAAGCCTGACAAACTGAAAAGAGGGTTCTACTTAACCGTAACGACCGGACACTGCGCCTGCAAGATCACATATTGAGCTGTAGAGCCCATCAGCAATTTTCCGACTTTTGATCTGCGTTTGACACCGACAATAATTTGGTCGACCTCGTTTTCGTTGGCAAACTCAACCAGGTCTTCACCGGCCGACAGGCCGCGGATTAATAAATGCGTGTTGCAGGCAATCTTATCTTCTTCAAAGACCGTTTTTGCATACGCCAATCCCCGCTCTGCCTGTTCAATCTCTTTTCTTTGAGACTCCGTTCCTTTTTGCATTGACGTAACCACCTCAATCGAGGCGCCAAATGCCTTTGCATGGGATTTTGCAAGATTTAATGCATCTTTCGCCGAATTCGACCCGTCATATCCTACCAAAATCTTCATGGTGACCTCCTCCATCTTAAAGCAACATAATAAGCCCTTTTATACTTCATCGGACACGGATGCTCCGATCGCCGGCGGAAGCTTTCTGCCGGGTGGATAACCAGAATAACACTGCGATGCTTGATTTATCCGACGACACCTGCAACGATCACCACCTTCCGGTTCTTTTCTTAACATACGACGTGTCAAATTTCCACCCATACGGCTATTTCAGGGCAGCAACAACCGTCCTCATAAATACGGGAAGATCATCCGGCACTCGACTGGTAATCAAGTTTCCATCAACAACGACTTCCTGATCAATCCATTCGGCACCGGCATGGATAAGATCATCCTTAATAGCAAAAAACGAAGTCACGGTCTTGCCTTTCAGAATTTTCGCAGAAGCCAACATCCAACCCGCATGGCAGATGGCGGCAACCACCTTGCCCTCTTCAAAAAGATCCTTTACCAGCTGTACCATTTTCGGGTATCGCCGCATGATATCCGGAGCATATCCGCCGGGTATCACAATACCGTCAAAATCAGCGGCTGAGACCTGGTCGACGCTAACATCTACCTTGACCTCGGTCCCGGGTTTGCCGGTGTAAGTATCAGCACTGCCCGACCCCACAACAACCACATGGGCCCCTGCTTCTTTCAGGCGGTAATAAGGATACCAAAATTCAAACGTGTTAAACAAAGATTCTACCGGAATGGCCACCTTTTTGTCTTTAAGTTCCATGTCTGTCTCCTGATTTATTCAAGTTAGAGGCTTTGCCCCGATCGACATGGCGGAATGGCCTGTTCCGCCGGATATGCTTTGGCGAAGCAGGCCATTCCGCTATCCCATTATTCCATGTTGCAAGAACCCGTCCCAAAAATAGGATTTTGGTTCAAGATCGCGGCGGGGTCGAGTTTCAAACCGGAGGCATACTGTTGTATGTCGAGGATTTGAAACGTGGCACCAACAAAGATATCGGGCCAAAAGACATTTTTGAGATGGGTTCTAATCGAAACCAATATATACATCTTTCAAGAGATGTCCATTAGAAGTGGTTTCAAAACCCCATCTGAGGCCCAATGGCTGCGTTGCAGCTCCGATAAATGCGCACATACTCAAATGTATGCTGCGCTTTCTCGCTCGGCCTGCGCCTTGCCCTTGAACCTGATCTGAGCTTTTGAAACCACTTCTAGTGAAAAGAGCCCATTCGAACGAAAAATTAGCCTTAACAATTCAGGTGAAAAAATCAAGTTATTGTGCTGATATTGCATGGTAAACACTATAAAATGTGTTTTCACGTGAAACTTGAAGCGTTGTTTTATGGCCACAATTACGATAACATAACCATTGATGATCCAAATAACAGAGACATTATTCATCAACGAAGACGAGATCCAACTGGACTTTATGCGTTCATCCGGGCCGGGCGGCCAAAATGTCAATAAGGTCTCCACAACGGTTCAACTTCGATTCAATGCGGCCCGATCAAACGCACTTTCGGAAGAAATCCGCCAGCGTCTGATAAAAATTGCGGGCCATCGAATGACCGAAGATGGCATTCTGGTTATAAAAGCCCGCCGATTCAGAAGTCAGAACAAAAACCGCCAAGATGCTATCCAGCGTCTCGTTGAACTGATCCGCAGGGCCGCCGTCAAACCAAAACCCCGGCGAAAAACCAAACCATCCCCAGCTGCCAAAGCACGCCGGTTATTAAGAAAAAAACGGCGCGGTGAAATTAAGCGCCGGCGACGGGCGGTTAATCTCACGGAAGATTCTTAAAACATAGAATTGCACTCACGGCCCTAAAAAATCGGCCGTGGTGAGAAACGCCCTTGACATCCTGTTTAATATTCCCGTAAGTAGGTTTTTCCTTCCGGAAAGGTTGGACATCGCTTCATTAATTTTCTGTGGCTTACTACTGGTGGCAGGTAAAATGGATAGAATGCGAAAGGTTATTAACGATGGGACACATATCCTGGCAGGACTTTGAGAAAGTCGAACTCCGAGCCGGCACCATCACCCGGGTGGAGGATTTTCCTGAAGCGCATAAACCAGCCTATAAGATCTGGGCAGATTTTGGAAATTACGGTGTTATGAAAACCAGCGCCCAACTCACCAAAACTTATCGCAAAGAGGATCTCCTCGGTCGCCAGATTATGGGTGTAACAAATTTTTCCCCGAAGCAAATCGGCGCTTTTATGTCGGAATTTCTGGTGACCGGTTTTGTGCTTGATGACGGCAATGTAGTATTAGCCGAGCCGGAACGAGCAGTCCCCAATGGCACTCGACTCGCATAGCACTTATTTAAAAGTGCACATCTTTCATCGGTAAACAAAGGCGCTCATTGTCGGAAGAACCGGGAGACGATTCAGGTTGAACCGTTCAAACACTTGACCCGTTACCCGCCTTAATGAAAGGTCGGAAGCCGTATTTCAAATGACGAAAACAGTTAAATCCCAAGATAATTATCTGATCGGGGTAATATCCGATACGCATGGACTTCTTCCTGCCGGAGTACAAAAAGCTTTTGAAAAGGTTGATCTGATCATTCATGCCGGGGATATTGGTGATGAAAAGGTTCTTAAAGAGCTGTCCCAGATTGCCCCGATTGTTGCGGTACGGGGAAATATGGATTTCGGAAAATGGGCCAGCAAACTGCCGAAATCAGAAATCATCGAAATTGGCCCAATTGTTGTGTATGTGCTTCACGTTGCAAATCAGCCGGCGGTTGCATCCGGTAAATCCAATTTCAACATAATTATTAGCGGTCATACCCACCGTCCGGATGTATCTGAAAAGAGTGGAACGACCTTTCTCAATCCCGGCAGCGCATCATACCCCAAATTTGGCCATCCGGCCTCCGTAGCCCTGCTCAGGCTGAATGGGGCTACCTTGAGTTTCCGATTAATAGAATTAACAGACAATGAAAACCAAAAGGAGAAATTCTGATGGGAGGATTATTTGGCTGTGTGGCGCAAAAAGATTGCTTAAATGATCTATTTTATGGAACCGACTACCATTCACACCTCGGAACCAAACGCGGGGGTCTCGCTGTACAAAATACAACAGATTTCTCGCGGGCAATCCATAACATTGAAAATGATTATTTCCGATCCAAATTTGAACCGGATCTTCCAAAACTGCATGGCCGTAAAGGTATCGGAATCATCAGCGATCATGACCCCCAGCCGCTGATCATCGGATCACATCTGGGCACATTCGCAATTGTCACTGTAAGTAAAATCAATAACATCGATGAACTTGCGACAAATGCGCTTAAGAATAGGATGCACTTTTCAGAGATGAGTGGAGGAGAAACCAGCCCTACCGAGTTGGTGGCGATGTTAATCTGTGAAAAGGGATCTTTTGAAGAAGGTATCCAGCATGCTCAGGAAGCAATCAAAGGTTCCTGCTCGATGCTTTTGCTAACGACGGATGGCATTTATGCGGCGCGTGATAAATTGGGCCGAACACCGATTGTAATCGCCAAAAAAGAAGGCGCATATGCTGCAGCTTCGGAATCCTGCGCCTTCCCCAACCTTGGATATGAGATTGAAAAAGATCTGGGTCCCGGTGAAATTGTTATCATCACAGCAGATGGATCGGAACAAAGACAAGCGCCACAAGACCGGATGCAAATATGCGCGTTTCTGTGGGTCTATTACGGCTACCCGGCCACAAGCTACGAAGGAATTAATGTGGAGGCCACCCGCAACCGATGCGGTAAGGCTCTGGCAAAAAATGATAGCGTTGATATCGATTTTGTCGCCGGTATTCCGGATTCCGGCATCGGACATGCCGTCGGTTATGCAAATGAAAAAAATACCCCCTATGTCAGACCTTTTGTCAAATACACGCCGACCTGGCCCAGAAGCTTTATGCCCCAGAATCAAAACATCAGGGATCTGGTGGCTAAAATGAAACTCATCCCGGTGAGGGAGCTGATCGAAGATAAAAAAATTCTTTTTTGTGAAGACTCCATCGTGCGCGGCACTCAGCTGCAGGATACCATTCAAATCTTATATGAATACGGGGCCAAAGAGGTCCACATGCGGCCGGCCTGCCCGACCCTCATTTATCCCTGTGATTTTCTAAATTTTTCCACCTCACGATCAACACTCGACCTTGCCGGCCGTAAAGCCATCGTGGAACTTGAAGGAGAAGATGGTAAACGCTTATCCGAATATGCAAAAGCCGGATCGGAGAGAAACCATGCAATGGTCGATAAGATTCGGCAACGATTAAAGCTGACTTCCTTACAGTATCAGAAATTGGAAGATCTGGTTGAAGCAATCGGTTTGCCAAAAGAGAAGTTATGTACCCATTGCTGGGATGGGACTAGTTATTTCTAGAAGTGGCTTCAAAACCCCATCTGAGGCCCAATGGCTGCGTTGCAGACCTCCGATAAATACTCACATACCCATGTATGCTGCGCTTTCTCGATCGGCCTGGGCCTTGCCCTTGAACCTGATCTGAGGGCTTGAAACCACTTCTAAGGATTATCGGATATCGGAAAAAGAGGATCAATGTGACCGTATTTTTGGTTGATATCATCTAAAACCGCTTTGATATCGCCCAGCTTCCATTCGTTATCGCCGGATAAGGTCTTATATTTGCGTTTATTAAGGGTAAAGGCAATTTCATCATGACTGACTTCCATATTATGCAGCAGCCTAACCAGGCGGTAAATTTCTTTTGGATAATCATCTTGCCGTTCAATTTTCACTGAACCGTCATTTGTAACGGCCATTGTGTTACTTGTAACTGAAGGTTCCGTTTCGACCAGCTGCTCGAAGCGATGAACAATGCCTTTCAATTCATCGGTAACCTGCTGCATCTCCTCGGTTGGCAGGCCCCTTGACATGTTGGTGGAAGCAGTTGCGAACGATTGGTTTGAAGCCGTCTCCGGAGAAGCCAGCAGGTTGATGACAGCTCTTGCGATAACATCGGCGATGGTATCCCCTGTTTTTTGTCGTTCCTTGTCTATCAGATCTTTTATGCAGTTCGGCAGCATGACCGTTACCGCCCTCAGACCATTTGACACCTGCTTTTTTTTCCATTTTCTTTGTCGTTCCCGATTGGATATTTTCATATGCCGTCCCGTTGTCCGTTACTTGTAAGCTGATTGATGTTACTTGTATCGGCACTAAATGAAATAGCTTTAGGGAAGGCGCCTGATGATAACAATGGATCTAACGGCTTTGGTTGAAGGTAGTTTGTAATTTTTGACTTCAAGCTGACAGCGTTCTGCAGGGCCATCCAGGTTGACCGCATCCAGTTCCCTCTGATCCACCTCCCCTTTCATTGCCATTATGGTTCCGCTCTTTGCCAGCAACGGTAGTGCCATTGCAACGAATCGTTTCAATGAAGACAGTGCCCGGCTGATAATGACATCGTATGAATTTTCATAGACGGGATCTTCAGAGAGGTTTTCAGCTCGAATTTGGTGAGCTTCGATACTTTCGAGTTTAAGGGTTCGCAGCGCATGTTTTAAGAAACTGACTTTTTTGCGAGTTCCATCAATCAATATCACCTTTAAAGAAGGGTTCAAAATTTTAAGGGGAATTCCCGGAAAACCGCCGCCGGAACCGATATCGAGCATCCTGGCGTTGTCGGGAATGAAATGCGCGGGGGCCAGAGAATCCAAAAAATGCTTAACCGCAAGATCTTCGGGATGGGTAATGGCGGTAAGGTTAAGTTTGCGGTTCCACCTGATCAATTCAGCGGCATGGATGGAAAATTGGGCCGTAATGCCGGCGTCGATCACGATGCCCAGCTTTTGAGCACCGTCTATGATAAAGTTTTGCCACTCCCTGGAACCAATTTCCATCTTATGAGCAGGTACCACCCAACAATTTATCTTTTTTGGTGAACCGCAGAACACCGAACACGGAATAATGAATGTCGAAGTATTCAAAACCTGCTAAACCTTCTACATTCTACATTCCTTGTTCGATATTCGATATTCACTTGGCCACCGAACCTTGAACCCTGAACCGTTGCTTAATTAATACAGACCCGGCGCACTTCGGTCATATCGGTAAGCCCTTTGAATACCTTCATGATCCCATCCTGTCGTAAGGTGGACATACCTTCTTTCATCGCCTGGGCAAAAAGCATTTCAGTGTTGGCCTGCTTCTTAATCATCAGCTTTATTTTGGGTGTACCTTCCATGAGTTCATGGATGCCCATACGGCTGCGATAGCCGGTATTTGAACAGCTATCGCACCCGACCGGCCGATAAAGGGTCATATCGGGATCATATTCTATACCGGTTCGTTGCCAGTATTTTTCGCCGTAATCGACACGAATCATTTCAAATTCGTCTTTCGTCAAGGAATATTCTTCCATACAGTCGTTACATACACGTCGCGTCAACCGCTGTGCCAGCACGCCCAGAAATGCATCAGAGAAATTAAGCGGATTCAGTCCCATATCCAGAAGCCGCGTAATGGTTTCCGGCGCACTATTGGTGTGCAGCGTTGAAAAGACCAGATGCCCTGTCAAAGAGGCCTCGATACCGATCGAAGCGGTTTCTTCATCCCGCATTTCGCCGATCATAATGACATCCGGGTCCGCTCTCAGAAAGGCGCGCATCACGCGCGCAAAGTCCAGGCCGATTTTCGGTTTAACTTCCACCTGCCGTAGACCTCCCTGGGTGATTTCAATGGGGTCTTCGGCGGTCCATATCTTAATGCCCGGCTTGTTGATATGACCGAGAATCGCATGCAATGAGGTTGTCTTACCGGAACCGGTGGGCCCCACTGCCAGAATCAGACCGTAGGGCTTGGCGATGATACGCTTCATCACCTGGGCATTACGCTTGGTGAGGCCCATTTCATCGAGCTGCATGGCGCCGGCAGAGGCGAGGATTCTCAACACGACATCTTCAAAACCACCCTGAGTTGGAAGGGTGGCTACGCGGAGTTCGAATGTCGGGACACCTTTGCGTCTGAATTTAATCTTTCCATCCTGGGGCAAACGCCGTTCGGCAATATCCAGATTAGACATAATTTTAACCCTGGAGATAATGCCGCGGACCATGGAATTTGGAACTTTCATATATTCCTGGCATACACCGTCCAGGCGAAATCGAATCGTAGTGGATTTGGTAATCGAGGAGGGTTCAATATGTATATCCGACGCATTTTTCCGGTAGGCCGCAATAATGAACTGGTCCACGAGCTTAACGATCCGGCCGGATGCCTCATCGTAACCTTCGTCTTCTTCAACTTCATCCTCTTCTTCTTCAAAAGAGACATCTGGAATCAGGTCAAAATCATCAAGGGCTTGATCAACCGTTCGCGTCTCCTGGGCGGCATGCTCACCATCAAAAAATTTGCCGATATATTGCTCGATATCTTCACGTATCGCCACCGTAAAGTTAATCCGGTTGGTTTTCATCAAGGCTTTGATATTGTCGGTCTTGTTGAGATCCCGGGGGTCGTCGACAAGAATCTCCACGCCATCTTTATCCCAGCTCATTGGAACCCAGTACTCGTTCAACAAAAATGACTTTTTCAGATTCGAAAGCAACTCGACCGGAACTATAAAGGATGGATCGAACTCCCGAAACGTGGTGTCGTAGAAGAGAGAAAAGGATTTACCGATGGCTTGTTTGCTGATTTTATTATGTTCAATCAGAACATGTTCGACACTTTTGTTCATCTTTTTTGACAGGGCAAAAGCCTCCTGCAATTTGTCCGTGGTGACCAGCTTCTCGCGGAGCAGATAATCATATTTGGAGCCGGAGGTAAATGTGGCCGCAATCGAATCCATTCGCTTTTTAATCTCAACATCGCCCGGATTCAATTTATGGGCTGCCTTGTAGTTATCGAGAGCGACTTCGCGATGATCGCGTTTCTCCATTTCCTGGCCAAAAAGAAATCGAATATGGGCGACGTTACTTTTTGGCAGTTTTTGATCGGTTATCAGTTTGTCCAATTCTTCTGTTGCTTTGGACGGAGAATGTAATTTTAAGAGGCTTTCGGTGAGCTCGGGAATGACTTTGTCTACGGGATAGTCCTCTTTAAGCAGTTTGACAAATTCGGGTATGGCCTCTCCGTAAAGACCCATCTCCTTAAAAGCCGAGGCGCTATCAAGAATCGCCGGAACATCTCCCTGGTCTGATAAGCGCTCCCGGAGCATGGTAATATCTTTTGCCGAAAAACCTTTCGGCGCGCTTTGTTCTTGACTGTCAATTTCTTGTTTTAACAGGCGGATCCGCTTCTCAATTTTATCATGGATTTGCGTATCCTGGGGTGACACACTCCCAAGAATTTTTTCGTAAATACTCAGCGAATCTGTAAATAGCCCCATGGACCGACAAACTTCGGCTTCATTGATTCTGGATTCGATATCTATCTTCATCGCTTTGATTAAACCTTTCATTTGAAATACCGTGATTCATGGATCGGTATAAAATCACAGGTCACAATTGTTGCCTTATTTTTTTTTAAAAAACCGCCCAAACCCTCTGTCGGGTTTTGATTGTCTTATCGCCGGCAGCAGAATATCACAGTTCAATCGGATCATCGCAATCGGCACAAAAAGCGCCATTAATACGACCAAATACCCCATCTCAGTTTTACGAATGTAGATTCGGCCCTTTTCAAAGACCAAATCGGTTTCGCGCATGTCTTCCAGAGATTCAATAAAAAAACGCCAATCTCGCTGTCCAGGTTCTCCATTAACAGGGGAGATAAATTCTTTAAAAATAAGATCCCCGGAAAAAGAGAATAACATAATTCCCTTTACACCTTTGGTGCTCAGGATATCCTTAAATAACTTTCGCATATCCGTCATTAATGCCAAAAATTTTATACACGTTCCATTTATTTCATTCGCTGATCACTCGAAGGATTTTGTCCCTCGGACACTTTGGATCAACGGTAATTACGGTGGTCTTGCCACCCGGAATCAGGATATAATCGTTTGTATCTCCTTTGTCGATGTAGGCGAGCATCAGTCTGCCAAAGTGAAAAAACTCACCGGTTTTTGATAGCTGAGCCACGCGATTGTCCCAAAATTCATCCTGATATAAATCTTCAAGACCACATTGCTGACCGATTTGGTTTTCAATTCTCTCCTTAAGTTTTTTCAGTAGATCGGCAGGCGCTTCTTCCCCCTGCTCCATCTGTTCCATGACACCTTCAGGCACCTCCTCCGGCTGATCCTCGTCTTTTTGCCGCATGGCTTCAAGGATGAGCGCCTGCAGGTCACTCTGAATTTTATTTTCCTTTAAGGCACAACCATTTTGAATTGAAAGATTCACGGCATCCCATGAAAAGATTTCAATGGCAGCAGCCTTGCCCTGCATGTTGTTTACCCGCGCATCGAACAATTCGCCTTCATTAAAGAACAGGATGCCTTTTTTATGGCTTGTTTTGTCCTCCAATCGAATGGTGCAGGTTTTCTGCTCCATCTCGATTAGCTGCAGAAACATGCCCGATGAGACATTATGAAGCGTACCACCTTCTGATTCTTTTCTCAGGGTCGTCAGGATTTGGCGCGCAAGGTTCTCAATCAGAAATGGTTTGGCAATATAACCGACGGCACCGCCCTCACGCGCCAGCTGCTCCATTTCAGGTGTGCTATAGCCGGTGATGATGATCACGGGAATGTCCGGGTAATGAACCATAATATGGGCCAGCAGCTCAAACCCGTCCATATGGGGCATTTTCAAGTCGGTCACAACCAAAGAAATGAGATTGCTTTTGAGGCGTTCTAAGGCCTGCAAACCGTCTTCGGCTAAAACAACTGCAAAAGACTCCTGATACTTCTTGAACCCTTCTTTGAGGGCATGGAGCATTTCGCTATCATCATCTACCAGTAAAACATTTTTTATCATCGGTCTTCCTCTTTATCATGGGACCAGGAGGCTTTCTCGATGTCAACTATTTTAATACCGGCCACATAATCCATAGCTTCATACTTCTTTATCCTACTTAATTTATCGGTAATATCGTTCATTTTCTTGATTTGATTATGAACTTTGACGATCTTTAGATAAATTTTGTTATTTTGCTGTGCTTCCGACAGAATTTCATTGATCAAATTATTAATAATCGTCAGCGGCTGGTTCAGGCTGTGAGCCACCCCTCCGGCCATCTCCAGAACACCCTGAAACTTTTCATTCCCGGCCTGCGCTTTTTGCTTGTTAATGACCCGGGTCACATCTCTGGCGATACACTTAATATGCTGGACCCGACCGTTGTTTTTTACAAGAAATGCCTGGCATTTAAGATAATGTCTGTTTGAGTGGCTATCCAGAATGGATAAAATGGCCTCGTTGCGACCCATTTTATAAATATCAGCCAGAAAAAGTAGAAACAGATCACGGTCGCCGGGAACCAAAAATTCAGATAGCGATTTGCCCAATAACTTCTCTTTGGGTTCCCCCAGCAGATCTTCGCCCGCTGGATTAACGTTGATCATTTCGCCACGGAGATCGAAAATAATGATGCCATCGTTTAAATTTTCAGCCGGCCCTCCTATTTCCGGCGATTCATCGATTTTATCGATTTCCGGCGTTATTTCTTTTAAAATTCCGTCCAGGTTAACGACAATACCATCATCATCCAGAACCGCCTTCGCAGTTAATGCGCACCAGATGGGCGCTCCATTTTTCTTCTTAAAGGCTACAGGAAGATCAATGATCCGCCCGGCCTGCATGACCGTCTGGACAATGCCGCCCCGATCTTTTTTATTTTGGTAAAGTTCAATGACCGGGTAGTCGATTAGATCCAGGGCTGAGTCAAAACCAAATAAATCTGCAAAGGCGTGGTTGCAATATATGATTTGGCCTTCAATGGTGGTACGAAAGAGGGCGGCCGGAAGGCTGTCGATAAATTCCGCATACCGCCTGGCCGAATAATCTCCCTTATTTATTAAATTAGCACCTGCCATGAACCCTAACCTTGATTTTGGATTGCGGATTGCAGATTGAAGTCGCTGGATTTGACCTGCAGCTATTTGGTCGGCCCTTTAATCCAAAATCCGAAATCTAGAATCCAAAATGTGACGCATATTATCAGAACCTTATATCGTAAGTCGCCAACGCTTCAGAATATTTATCGGACCAGGAATCCAGGTTTTCAATCAGCGCCGATAGCAAATCCAGTTCATGGGCCATTTCCTTTACGACCACAAAAACGCCGTCAACCAGGTTTTGATCACTGGTTTGTCCGGAAAACCTGATTTTTTTGTCCGCGTATTCAAATTCACCTGCAAATGGATCGAGAAAAGCATACCGGTCAGCATGTTCGACTAATTTTCGTTTCAACAGCTTTTGAAAATCGGTTCGCTTCTTTCTTTTTAAACGGACCACCTTTTCAAATATCACCAATAATTCTTCAAGAAACTCGATTGCCGTTTCCGGATGTTTCGATTTTGCGAACTCGGGCTCCCTACCCCTTTTGGCATTTGTCAGCGGAATCCGGCAAACATTAAAAGAGCCACCTGATTCTTTGGTTTTCTGGATAAGCAAATCTTGATTTTCTTTAGATGGACTCGGCGAGCCATTGCTCCAGCTGTAAGCGCCGCCCATAATTTTGCCGTTTATTAGAAAAATTACACCGATTTCCTTGCCATTACCGATCGAGACATCAATATAACCGGTCAGTTTTTCAGAACCCATCTTTTTGATAAGCCCCTCGAGGTCTGTAAATTCGGTGCTGAGATCTTTGTAAATTTGCTCCGCCAACGGAATACTGGCCCAGTAATAAATTTCTTCCGGACCGATTTCATAAATATTCACACTGAAATTATAATCACCCCCGGCCTCAAGGAGACGCTCAATCGCTTTATAACCGGAAATTTCAATATCTCTATCCTTGAAAAAACCGCTTAAGAGTTCGTTTTGATCGAAAAATATAGCGCCCTCGGCTGTATGCGATTTAAAATAGACCCCGCCGGTGCCGATTTCACCCTGGAAATGTTCAAGCAGCTTTCTGATGTTTAAATAGTAAACATTTAAGTTCTCGAGCACCGGTTGCTGTTTCGGGATAACAACCATTGTTAATCCTCATCGATAAAATTTTTCGGATTACCTGCGGCGACGCAATCGCTCGATTGAAAGGCGAATGCTATCCTGCATTCGCGAAATCGCTTCAGCCAATTCTCCGATTTCGTCTCTGGATTTGGTTTCGACTTCGATTCCAAGATCTCCAATGCTGATGCGTTCGGCGACATCTGTTAAGGATTTAATTTTACGGCTGAGTCGATGGCCGTATACGGAAACAATGATACCGATTAATAAAAGGGTACCTCCGAGAATCGCGAAGATAATCAGCCGCGTCTTTTCGGTTAAAATTCCGGCCCGGCTTTCCATCAATTTAATCGGCCCGGTGAATTCATCCAAATAGGTCGTCGCTGCAATCACAAATGGCGTTCCGGCAACGGGGGTACAAACCATAAATTTATCGCGAAACTTACCGTCCTTATCCTGCCAGGTATAATAGCCCAATGAACGCTTGCCCCCCTTTACTCCGCTGAATATCTTCCAAAAACCCGGAAAATTCCGCCCCAGCGGCTTTTTCAGTGTTGACATATCAATGCCGATAATTTTGGGGTTCACATGCGCCCAGGTACGCCAGACATTGTCCTCATCGGGCATTTCATAAAGGGCCGTATATCCTGTTAAGCCGACCTTTTGAACAGCCAGGGTCTTAAATCCCATATCATTCATAAAGTCTTCTTTCTTTAATTCGGGATGGGCCAACAGATACAGCCTGCATTGAATGGCAACCGCTGTCGATAGGTCGGCAATCTTATCTTCTGCCATCTGATTGACGATTTTAGTGCTTTCCTTGGTGAGCAGGGCGGACATTTTCTCGAGCTGCCATAAATATAGCAGGCTTGCACCAATCATGAGCACCAATGGAACGAAAAGAAAAAGTAAAATCATTTTGGTTCGCAAACTGATCGCGCCCGCCTTACGAACCGGTTTTACTCGACTCCGATCGGCTGCGGATCGGTCAAACTCTGTGTCCGGCTCTTTCGCCGGTGCCGGTTTTCCGGCGGTTTCCGCAACGGGTTCCGGAGCAGTCTCCGGAGCAGTCTTCGCAGCTTTTTCCGCAACTGTTTCTGTGGAGCGCGCATCCGCCACCGCTAACGCCGGCGATGCAGATTGCGGCTTTGAAACCATGATCATATGCGTGCACACGCGACATTTAAACCGGGCAGCGGCCCCTTTAATTTTAGAAACATCAAGCCGATACTTTTTTCCGCATTCCTCACAGATGACAATCATAGCTGTACTCCTCTAACATAATCCAAAATTTAACGATCTGACTTCACACTGAAGGCGATGGATGAATTCAAGATGTATAAGCGCACTGGCTGCCGCAAAGACAAAAAAGACATTACACCGTTACGTATCGTTTCTCCCGAATTTTAGTTGCCATCATTTTGAGAAAAACATCCTTTTTTGCTTTCCGCCGGATCTCGCGGCCCAAATTGTGGACTAATTCAGCCGCACGATGGCCGGGGAATCGAGACAATTCATAGCCCAAATTATGGATTTCATCTTCAATCAGCACCTGAGCGATAGGCCCGATGGCCAGTGAGAACTGGGCAACGAGATAGTCTAAAAAGTCTTTGTCCAACGTAACAGTCTCTTCGTCCACTTTTTCAACCAGACCATTTTGCATCAGTTTGGCAATGATCTCACGCATCGTGCTCATATTAAGGCCGGCTTTTTGAGCCACGATACCCAAGGGGGCCTTTCCGTCCAATTCCATGAAAACCGCAAGCATTTGACGATCCAGCGGGTATTCGCCGATGTCATCACGAACGATACGCTTGAAAACCGCAGCGGAAATTTGGCCGGATGAGAAATCCATAATGCTACCTCGGTACTGTTTTCAGCCTACGTGGCAGATAAAGCATGTCAGGTGTTTGGTTGAAGATGAATTCCAATAAATTTTTGGTTTCAGACCATCCGGGACAAAGGGGTTGAGAGGGAATTGTTATCTAGATTTTTTCAACATTTCTAACTCCTGCCTCAAAGCGCTTAACTCGGTATGAATAAATTTCTTAAGCTCATCAACCGCTTCAGTGATGGTTTCGTAAGATTTGGCCGCGCCTGAATCAGAGAACAGGTTTTCTTCTTCAACTGCCGTATGAATAAATTGCTTAAGTTCTTCGACTGCCGTAGAGACTTTATCGGGGTGCCTGGCGCTCTTCTTCTTTTTAGGCGCGCTGAGATCGGGTTTATCTTTTTGTACCGGTTTGGCCTGCCCCCGACTGATTTCGGTGGTTTTTCTCTGTGCCACCTGCTTTCTGAGTTGCTTATATTTATTCATTTCCGCCTTAAGTAATTTCTTCTTTTCCGATTCCGCCATATCTTCTTTTTCAACCACATCTTCCAGGCGTGAGAAAGCCGAGTTCAGTATTTTAAACGTTTTGGGGTGGGCATTCCCGCGATTGGTTTTGATATATTCTCCCAGAGAGCCCAGAAGCTGAAGAAACATCAATATGATCTTTTCGTTTTTATACGTTTTTTTTAGCGCATCTATCTGGGCAAGAAAACCGGACAGGACTTCGTCTGTTATTTCCCAATCAATTGAAAGAACCATGTTCTTCAACTCGACCAGCGGATGGTCATCCGCAGTGCTTTCTGCGTGCGTTTCGTTTGCAACCAGATCCTCTAACTCAACGATTTCATCATCATCCGCATCTACCGGCTGTTGATTCGGAGATTTCTTTTCATTTACAGGCGCATCATCTGCTTTTAAAGCATTGCTTTTACTGGAGGTGGCATCACCTTCTCCAAAAAGGTCATCAAGACGTTGTGCAATTTCATGGTCCAATTTGTCGTCTTTATTCGAATCGACCAATTTATCTCCTCCTATTTTAAATCCCTTTTTATTGACGCCACCGTCATGGAAATAATTTTTTTCAAAGTCATCACCACATTGGTGCCGTTCAGGGCGCTGGCTTTAAAAGAAGGCCTCTTTAACTGGTCGTTGAGATCTTTTTCAAGGACCTCAACGGGCAACAGCGGAATCCCCTGCTCCAGAAGATCAACTTTGTTATATTGCATCACACATGGAATTTTAAAGATGCTCTTTTTATAATTGGCCAGATTTTCCTGCAAATTTTTTAGCGATAAAATATTTTTTTCGCGACGGACCGCCATGGCGTCGGCGACAAAAACGATACCATCTACGCCTCTGAGCACCAGCCGCCGGGTGGCATTATATTTTACCTGCCCCGGTACCGTGTAGAGCTGAATTTTAACATCATATCCGTTGATGACACCAATATCAAAAGGCAAGAAATCGAAGAAAAGCGTACGATCGCCATGGGTTTTGACAGTGACCATTTCGGTATTGATGCGTTTTCGGAACTTTTTGTATATATATTCCAGGTTCGTCGTCTTACCGCCTCGACCGGGACCGTAATAGACGATTTTTACCTGGATTTCTTTATTTTTTAAATTTACAAATGCCATGTTGAAAATATATGCGGAAAGCAACCAACAGGCCTTCAGCCAGAATGCAGATTGATCAATGGGTTTAGAGCGACAGGAGGGGTTCCAATATGGTTTTTAGCTGTTCAACAGAATCAGCAACCTTCAGTCTTAAAAAGCCCAAAGAGATATCATTGCCAAAGATGGTAATCAGTAAAAATTCCGTCGTAATTTTGTTAAAATGGATATTTTCTTTTTTGCCTTTGTGGAACAGCAATGAAAACTCATTTTCACCAATGATCTTGGCCATCGCACTGACCGCACCGAAATTGCCGGCTGCCAGAGCCGCTAACGAGTAGATATCGTGCTGCTTTTCTCCATTATCCAAATTGGCGATGATATTTCCAGCCATGTCGATGAGAAAAACACAGCGTACGCCATTGTCGATGAGATCTTTATTTAAAATATCCTCTATTCTATCAAGTTGTTTTTGACCAAGCGTATAGGACACTTGTCCCTCCTGAAAAATTTTAATGCTGTTTTATTGGCGTATTATTTATGATTCAATTTAAATTCGGTATTTTTGGAGAAAACTTTAATATTATTAAATAGATAAACCTCGACATCGCCATATGGATCTAAAATTTTCTTATACTGACCTTATCTTTCTTAAATTACAAAAAAAACACTAATTTAGCAAGCTAAATCTCTAATTTCTGATCGTTATCGCGCCGGTGATTCGATTCCGATTTGTTATCCTTTTTGCTCTGCAGATTTTTTGATTTCACTCCCACCAGCTAAATCCATTTCGATTAAAACCTCTCCGCCGTCTTGAGCGGAAAGCTTTAAATTTGGATATCGCTTTTTAAAAACGCGAATCATTGCCTTGTTCTCTCGCAAAACTGATGCCGAAAATTGGGTATAGCTGTTTTCTAAAGCTATTTTTTCAAGCACCCCGAGCAGATATGAGGCAATTCCCATTCCCTGGAATTCTTCTCGAACCACGAAGGCAACCTCAGCCTTCTTCTCTTTATCAAAGGCATAGGTCCCGATGGCACAGATCTCTTTGTGACCGCCTTTCTGAACGAGGCCGATGATCGACATATTTTTGTGGTAATCGACACTGGCCCAGTGTTTTTGAACGACTTCATGCGAAAAAGTCCGCATACGATAAAAAAACCGCATATAGATCGTCTTTTCCTGAAGAGAATAAAAGAAATTCCGATAGGCAAATTCATCGGATGGCAGCAGTGGCCGAAACTCAATTGTTTTACCGTTTTTCAGTTTCAATGTGCTCTTGTAACTCTCGAGGAAAAGAAGATCTTCGGTGGAAGGCGGCAGTTGGTCGGCAAATATGTAATGGCGCTTTTTCGCCACGCTGATTAACTCTTCGCGGAATTTTGGATGGGCAATTTGGGCCAGTTCCATTACCCGCTGAAAAATTCCTTTTCCCTGCAATTCGGCAATTCCGTATTCAGTAATAACAAAATTGACGTCCCCGCGGGTCGTGGCCACGCCAGCGCCCTCACTTAAATGAGGCACAATCCGTGAGACCGCACCATTTTGGGCAGTCGAAGGCAGCGCGACAATCGAAAAACCGCCTTTGGACATTGAACTCCCCCTTAAAAAATCGACCTGATCCCCGATGCCGCTGTAAAACAAGTAGCCCATAGAATCCGAACACACCTGGCCGGTTAAATCCACTTCGAGGGCCGAACTGATGGAGACCAGATGATCATTGCGCGCAATTACGGTAGGATCATTCACGAATTCCGATGATCGAAAATAGAAGGCAGGATTGTTATCGACATAGGCATAAAGTTTTTCCGAACCCATACACAAAGATGCAACTGCTCTGCCCGGCAACAATGTTTTTTTCTTGTTCGTGATGACATTTTTCTCAAATAGAGGCAGCAGACCGTCGGTAATGAGCTGGGTGTGAAGACCTAAATCCCTCTTGTTGTCCAAATACGGCAGGATGGCATAAGGAAGATGACCGAAGCCGATTTGAAGGGTCGCCCCGTCATCGATAAGCTGGGAAACATAAAGACCGATCCTGCTGGCAATCTCGTCATCTTTTATTGCCGGCAACTCCTCTACCAGGGGTTCTTCGAAAGGAACCAGCCAGTCGATTTCATCAATATGAATGAAACTATCGCCCCAGGTTCGCGGCATCCGCGGATTCACCTGGGCAATAACCATATGGGCGTTTTCCAATCCCGATCGGGTGATGTCCACAGAGACGCCCAGGCTGCAATATCCGAATTTATCGGGTGGACTGACCTGCACCAGCGCCACATCAAGCCCGATACGATGACTGGCGAACAGCCGCGGAATCTGGGATAAATACGCCGGAATATAATCAATTTTTCCTTCAAATGCCGCCTTGCGCATCCGCTGACTGATAAAAAAAAGCTTAAGGGAAAACCGTCGGCGAAACGATGCATCGTCAATGAACTGGGAAAGCGTCGATGAAAGCATCTGATAGACCAAAATATCCTGGATATTTGAATCTTCTACCATGGCTTTGATCAAATGCTGGGGTTCGCCGCATCCAGTGCCGATGAAAACACGGCTGCCATTTTTTATTTTGGATACGGCCTCAGGCGCTTTGAGAATTTTAGCCGGACTAAGGCGTTTCAAATCCATTTTGATATCCTTTTACACGCATTCGTTTAAATTCTACCCATTTATCTGTATATCTCAAATCCGAATTAAGCGAAAGTCGAGTTCACCCTCCCACAAACCTGAAACCGGATCAACAATCATTTGTCTTCTGATTCAAAACGTCATATAGTGTGAAATAATCCTGTATTCTCTAAAACAATGCACAACCCATGAAATCTTCCGGACACAAAGGCGGATACCGACCATTTGAAGGCCTAAAGGCTCTTTTGGAAAACAAATCCATTGCGCTCAAAGAGGCTGCGACCTGCTCACCATCAGAACCAACCCCGGGCAGAACAGATCCCGATGATGACCGGACAATCTTTGAAGCGGCCATGGCCGGTGTCGAAAGATTACCGCGGAACATATGCGCCGTGCAACCTTCTTACGAATCACCGGCCGGCGTTACCGATAGTAACACGGAATCTGAAATTCTGCTCCAGCTGGAAGAACTGGTTAGAACCGGCAAAGGGTTTGTCGTGGCAGACACGGCTGAATATATCGAAGGTACCGGCTATCAAGTCAATCGCGCCGTCGCCGAAAAGCTTCATCGCGGAGAGTTTTCGATCCAGGGGCATATCGACTTGCACGGACTCAGTGTCGAGAACGCCAGGGACGCCCTCGAGGACTTTTTTAAAAAAAGCATCACCGCCGGAAAACGTATGGTTTTAGTCATCCACGGCCGCGGCCTGTCATCACCGGATGAACCGATTCTAAAGACAAACGTATTCAAATGGCTTACAACAGGCCCCTGGCGAAAGTGGGTCATGGCATTTGCCAGCGCGCGCTTATGTGACGGCGGTGCCGGTGCGACCTATGTACTCCTGAGAAATCGCCCGGCTACCAAACGGCTTAAAAAGGGTCGAAAATGAAAAATCAACTTGACAACATCACCTTTTGTCATTAAATTTTGCAGTTTCAAATTTATACCCCATACACCCCCATCGCGCATCATTGCAGATGGGGGTTTTTAATCAAAGGAACGCAATATGAAAAAAGACATTCGGAACGTGCGAAATATCGGTATCAGTGCCCATATCGACTCGGGGAAAACAACCCTGACGGAGCGCATTCTTTACTACACCCAGCGCATCCACACCATGCATGATGTCAAGGGAAAAGATGGCGTCGGGGCCACCATGGATTCCATGGAACTCGAAAAGGAACGCGGCATCACCATTGCTTCGGCGGCCACATACTGCGAGTGGCGGGACCACGAAATCAATATCATCGACACCCCGGGCCACGTCGACTTCACGATTGAAGTCGAACGCTCTTTGAGAGTCCTGGATGGGGCCGTACTCGTCCTTTGCGGCGTTGCCGGCGTCCAATCCCAGTCCATAACAGTCGATCAGCAAATGAAACGCTACAAAGTCCCCTGTATTGCGTTTATCAACAAATGCGATCGCAGCGGCGCCAACCCGGACAGGGTGGTTCGACAGCTTAAAGAAAAGCTGGGCCATAATGCCCTGGCGATGCAATTGCCCATCGGACTGGAAGCGACGTTTGAAGGCGTGGTCGATCTCGTCTCCATGAAAGCAATTTATTTCGACGGTGACAAAGGTGAGAAGATCCGACTGGAGGAAATTCCGGCGGATTTAATGCAAACCGCCCTGGACCGCCGCGAAATCCTTATCGATCAGGCTTCCATGTTTTCAGATGAACTGACTGAAGCCATACTGGAAGAAAGAGACGTCACGGAAGAAATGACAATCGATGCAATTCGCCGGGGTGTCGTCTCGCGCCAGGTGACACCGGTCTTCATGGGCTCTGCATATAAAAATAAGGGCGTCCAACCGCTTCTGGATGCGGTAACCCGACTTCTGCCCTGCCCGCTCGATGTCGAAAATCAGGCCCTGGATATGAATAACAAAGAGCAACCGGTCGTGCTTTCCAATGAAATCGACAAGCCCTTGGTTGCCCTGGCGTTTAAACTCGAAGACGGGCCCTACGGTCAGTTAACTTACATTCGTGTTTACCAGGGGTCTATGGCCAAAGGCGATACGATCGTTAATGTGCGAACCGGCAAAAAAGTTAAAGTGGGCCGGCTCATCCGGATGCATGCGGATCAGATGGTAGATATCGACACGATTCCGGCAGGCTACATCGGCGCATTGTTCGGTATTGATTGCGCTTCGGGAGACACCTTCGTCGATCCCGGAATCAGCTTGACCATGACGTCCATGTATGTGCCGGAACCGGTGATATCCCTGGCTATTTTTCCCAAGGACAATAAATCGGAGGTCAATGTATCCAAAGCCCTGGGGCGATTTACCAAGGAAGACCCGACATTCAAAGCGTATGTGAACGCCGAAACCGGTGACACGATTATTTCGGGGATGGGTGAACTCCATCTGGAAGTCTACATTGAACGCATGCGACGCGAATATCAGGCCGAAGTAGACACCAGCCCGCCCCGCGTTGCCTATCGGGAAACCATCACCCAGAAAGCGGAGTTCGATTATATTCACAAAAAGCAAACCGGTGGTGCCGGTCAATTCGGACGGATTGCCGGCTATTTGGAGCCGGTTCAGGACGAAGATTTTGTTTTCGAAAATAAAATCGTCGGCGGGGCGATTCCGACGCAATTTATCGCCGCCTGTGAAAAGGGCTTTAAAAATTGCATGGCAAAAGGACCCAAAATGGAATTCCCCGTCACCGGGATTCGGGTGGTCATCAATGACGGCGCCTCTCATTCCGTGGATTCCTCCGATATGGCCTTTCAGGCTGCGGCCCGCGGCGCTTTCCGGCAAGGTTACGCCAAAGCCAGGCCGGTTATTCACGAGCCGATAATGAAAGTGGTTGTGGAAACACCCACTGAATTTCAGGGCGCGGTAATGGCGACGCTGAATCAGCGCAGGGCATTGATCGTCGGCACACAGGACGAGGGCCCTTTCAGTGTGATTGAATCCCAGGTTCCCCTATCTGAAATGTTCGGTTATTCCACCGATTTAAGATCGGTTACCAAAGGGCAGGCGCAATTTACGATGGAATTTATCACTTATAAGCAGGTTCCGCAATCCATCGCGGAGGAGCTAATGAAGAAGGCCGCGGAGGAAAAAAAGAATGTTGCTTGACCCGCAATTCGGTAAAACCAATGCGGCGCTGAGAACCGATAAGATCATTTATATCAAAGAAAGGAATATCAGCATGCTAAAAAATGAACTCATATTTAAAAATCCGCTCCGACGGATGGGATATGAAAGTGATGATATCCTTATGAAAGGTCAATTCGGGGCCGTGATGGCCAGAGCCGGTGTCGGGAAAACAGCTTTTTTAGTCCAGCTGGCCTTAAACAGCATGCTTCGAGAAAAAAAAGTTCTTCATATCAGCCTCGATGATCCCGTAAAAAAGGTCAGCTTGTGGTATAAAGAAGTCTTTAATCGCATCGCCACCCAATATGATATTCCTCAAAGCGGCCAGCTGTGGGATTCGGTTCTGCCCCATCGGTTTATTATGACGTTTCGGGTCGAAGGATTCAGCGTGCCCAAACTGGAAGAAAGATTGACCGACCTTATCGAGCAGGATATTTTCAAGCCGGATATGATGATCATCGACGGCATTCCCTTTGATGATTCGGTGACGCCGGATCTTGTTAAGTTGAAAAACCTGATCAATAAGTACCCGATGCATGTCTGGTTCACCATTCGAACGCACCGCCATGAGGACCCGGACCCCGACGGAACCCCGAAACAATTCATTCCCGTGGCCGATTTGTTTGAAGCGGCCATACTTCTGGTGCCGGTTGGTAAACAGATTCGGATAAAAGCGCTTAGGGGCATCGGCTCCCATGCAGATCAAGTCGATTTGATTTTAGACCCCGCCACCATGTTAATTCAAGATCCCGCCTGAAACAGGGTCAGCGCTAAAAGGATATTGCCACATTCTATTTTTCCTTGCGGCCGTTTTGCCGGTGACCCGCTTATGGGGTTTTAAGACTTCTTATTTTTCCAATAAGGTCCTCTAGATCGGGTGGTTTTTCGATCACATCCAGAGCCCCGAGAGCCTTAGCCTCGATACGCTTTTCGTCCGGCACGTATCCAGTAAGAAGGATAATTTGTACTCCCGGTTTTTTTTGCTTTACTGCTTTAAGCGTTTGAAAGCCGTTCATGCCGGGCATCATGAAATCCATAATAACGACATCGAAGGATTCTTCTTCTACCATATTAAGGGCATCCTCGACCGAAGTAACGGTTGAAACATCCATTCCGTGCGCACGTATCCGCTCTGCGATGATATCCAGAAAATCTTTTTCATCGTCGATGATCAATAGCTTTTCTGACACGCAACACACCTCCGGTGTTTATTTCTTGATTTCATGATAGAAAAAAAATTAAGTATATCATTCGCTGTCAATATCTTCGGCAATTGTGACAACAATTTCTCGGTTCTCAACGTCAAATTCCAGTTCGGCCTTGATTAGATCGGTGAGGCCCTTATCAAGTTCAGCTTGAAACGGTTTCAATGGGGCACCCGCCAGGCCTCCGAGCCCTTTGAAAAAAACCTGGGCCCCCGCCGCCGTTTTCTGAGGGACGATTTCAATAATTTTATCTTCACCCGTTGCGCCCATTGCAAAATCCATACATGACCAGAGCAGATGCATTAAAAAAAACGGAGCGATCCTCAGCTTCAACGCGTCTTGATTTAGTTTTGCTTGAACGGCAACACCGCGCGTGGATGCGACGCGATCGGATAAAGCCACAAGAAGTTCCAATATGTCATTTAAATCAATAGGTTCGATCGACTTATCAACGCTGTGCGCCAGGCGATTCATATTTTTCACGATGTTATCCGCCCGGCGTACCTGTTTCATAACCGCCTGTGAAATATTTTTCAGCCGCTGCGGCTCAATTGCAGCCCCCCGGTCTATCATGAGTGCAAAGTCCCCAAGCAGTCCGGCATTTTCATTAATGATCGCCAGTACATTTTTAATTTCATGGGATATCGATAAGGCCATTTTCCCGAAGAATTGGAGACCGGTTTCAGTGACTGTTCCGAACTTGGTGCCCATAGAACACTCCAAATTTTTGATGACCGTGCGGATCAAGCGTCCTGATCGTATTGAACGGCGCCATTTTGGTCCTTTGCTGGCATCTTGAGCGGCAAGCGGATATGAAAACAGGTTCCCGTGCCGGGCTCACTTTGAACGCTGATCTGGCCCCCGATCTCCTGAATAAGCGCATAGGTAACTGCCAGGCTGAGTCCCGTCCCCTTTTCACCGGTTCGCGAGTAAAAAAAAGGATCGAAAACGTGCTTGAGGTCTGCTTTCGGAATACCCGGGCCGTTGTTGGAGAAAGTGATCGAAACAAAATCCGTATCCTCGCGCTCTGCCTTAATCCCGAGATGGCCGCCATCGTTCATGACAGCAAAGGCATTGTTGAACAGATTAAAAAAGACCTGTTCTAATTTACCGCGATCACTCTCAAACGGCGGAATGTCACCGGATAGATCCACGCCGACCGTAACACACCTGAATTCGGCTTCTTTGGTCAAGACACTTTGTACCTCGTTAATAATTTCCTGCAAGTTGATGGTCTGGATACTGACATTGAGGTGGCGTGCAAAATCCAACAGGCCTTTTGTAACCTCTGCACAGCGATGCACGGTGGAAAGAACCGAGTCCACCAGGCCCATGAGTCTCGGATCTTTTTTATAATCTTCGGTCAGAGTGAATATATCTCTAATATGTCCGGCCTTCTGGTTAATTATGGCCAATGGGTTATTAATTTCATGGGCGACGCCGGAAGCCAGGCGCCCCAGGGAAACCATTTTGTTGGTGTATTCCACCTGATGCAAGGTATCGACTCTCTCCTGATCGGCCGCGTGAATTTGATCGACCAGATGAGAAGCGACCGCAAGAGTTACCAGTAATATCATCAAAATGCTTCCTGCTAAAATCCCCGTAAAGGCCCAACCTGTTTTATACCAGGGTTGGATGAGCTCACCTTTCTGTTTGACAATCATTAAAATAAAAGGTGTTTCGGGGATATACGCATAGCCGATCATCATCTGTTCGTTTTTATCGTTTTTGCTCTCGAATACCATTGCTTTTGAGGAATAATTCGGGATGCGAATCTGAATTTTTTTTAAAACCGAACCGTAATAGCGCGAAGGCGTTTGCAGATCGCCCTCTCGATTGATAACAAAGGCGTCGGTTTTTTCCCCGACATCAAACTGAGCAATCAATTCATTAAATTTTTTCGCTTCCAAGGCCGCGCGAAGCACAAAAAATGAACCATCCGGCAAATCCCGTTTGACGGCAAAGTCAAAGTGCGGCTCTTGGCGATATCCCGTAACCAGTTCACTGATATAGACATCGTGTTCTATCACCCGACGGAACCAAGGCGCATTATCGAAGTTCAGCCCTGCCAACCGGTGAGGACCGACGTAGGTATGCTGTACACCCGAGCTGTCGATAATACCTAAATCCGTGAAACCGCCAAATCTTTTATTGAGATTATCGAGAATCGCAGCGAGGCGCTCCTTATCATACAAGGTTTCTAAACTATGATCGTGAGCAACAAAATTTAACACCGACCAACGTTCCGAAATAAAAAGAGAGACCGATCGCCAGGAATTCGAAACCAGTTGGGATGTGCGCAATTCCAGTTCCGCTTCGGCGGTATCCTGATGCAGCCGGTAGCCGGCCAGGGCCCATATGATGAGCGGAACGAGCGCTACGGTTGCCGTAACCAGAACCGCTCGTTTCCAGATCCGGCGAAAGTCAAAATGGTGCTTATACGGCCCGCCGATTGCGTCCTCATGGTCCCAAAAGCGAGGTTTGAGTCTACTAAAAATCGATAGCGGCATCATGATACCCTTCAGCTGGCAGTTTGGCACAGGCGGAAATGATCCAGGGCGGCCGCTTAGCGCTTAGATGCTTTTTTCTGACGAATCTTTTCATTGGCCTTTTTGATAATTTCACTGAGCTCATTTATGTCCAGCGGTTTTTGTAAATATGCAAAAGCACCCAGCTTCATACACAGTTCCCGGTCGTCATCATGGCCATGCCCGGTAAGAATAATCACCTCGATCTCCGGGCGGATTTCCTTAACTTTTCGTAACACCTCAAGGCCGTTGATACCCGGCATTTTGAGATCAATGATCATCACCTCCGGTTCATCTTCCTTAATCAGGTTGAGCGCTGATTCCCCATCATAAGCGATCGCCGGTCCCATATCGCGCATCAGCAGCCGTTCAGAAAGGGTTTGAATGAACTCGCGCTCGTCATCAACCAGCAGCACTTTAGAGGGCATTTCAAAATTGTGTTTGCGATATATGTCTGACTTGTGAAAGTCTTTGCCAACTTTGGTTTTCACCGCTTTGACACCGGGGATCTGCTCTGCAATCGACCTGAGCTCATCCTCTAGACGGCTTAGCATCAAAACATGTTTATTGATGGTAATGGTAATTGAACCGTCATTGGCGCTGACGTCTACATCATGCCCCTCCCGTGCCAGCGCCACTTCCGTAGCAGCCGCAAGGCGAAAATCCGCCAGAGCCTGCCTGGAGCTTCCCGTTGGCTCAACCGCCTCGCTGCCGGCATTATCGGCAACGAGAGAGGCCGCATCTGCCGGCGTGATTTTATCCGCCGGGATAACGATGTCGTAGAGGCCAGCATCCCACGGATCACGCTTATCGAAAAGCAAATCGACCCACGCAGAACAATCTTCTTGTCGTTTTTGAACCAGTTTGGCGGCCTCCTTACCCGATATCCCCTGCTCCCGCGAAGCGGCAGCGATGCGATATTTGAGGCTCGCAATTAAGCATACCCGCAATGAATGGTTAACCATCCGCGGTATCAGCTGACCGCAAAAACCCGTCACCAGCGTATTGTCGTCGGGAATCAGTTCGGCAAGTGCCAGTTTCAGAAAAGCAATGGCGCGCTCCCTCTCATGGGTAAATTTATTGAACACCGAGGTGCGGGCCGAAAAGGCCCGCGTAATTTTGTTTTCAGCCATCTCCGAAAGCCGGCTGGCTTCGGCAACAACTTCACTATCCGCAATCAACCGGTATCCGGTACGGGAGATTATTTCCTCGATGACCGGTTTTTCATTGCAGAAGCTGCCGCTGAATAGGGTAATGATCGCCATTTAAACCTCCATTTTTTAAAGTACTTATGAAAGCTTGCACACGGTATTCAATGGACAGTTCTTTTCCTCGCCACCCCTGTGGGTTTGCTCGTGAATAGCGCTGATGGCCTCCTCTACGGTCGGGTAAATGTGATCTTCGCCGATCTTCACAATCAGATGGGTCCGTTTGAGCACATTCAAGACAGATCGGTTTATCCCGGCGAGCGAAATGTCGATCCCGGCACTCCGGACTCGCTCTACGGTCAAAGATAAGGCCTCTTCACCCGAGGCGTCAATATCGTTGATACCGCTGGAAGAGATGATAATGTGTTTGAGTTCATTTTTGGTCCGCCGGCGATTGCGGATCTGATCTTCGAGGTAACTGGCGTTTGCAAAAAAAAGCGGGCCGTCAAAGCGAACCACATCGATATACCTGCATTCCTCCAGGCCGCTGGCCACGCAATCGTGAAGCGCCTGATCGGTGCCCAGGGATAGATCAACAACCTTCGGACGCATACTTTTGTATAGGAAAACGAGGATGGAAAGGCTGACGCCCAGCAAAATGCCCCACTCCAGGTGGGGCGCGAGCACCAGCGTGGCGACAAAGGTAATGATGGAAATCGCGCCGTCATACCACTGCGCCTTCCAGGCGTGAATAAACCCCCTGATGTTGACCAGCCCGATCACGGCCATCATAATAATGGCCGCCAGAACCGATTGCGGCAGATGATACAAAAGCGGTGTAAAAAACAGAAGAACGACCACCACCGTCAGGCTGGTAAACACGCTGGACAGGCTGGAATTCGCTCCGGACTGCAAGTTTACGGCCGATCGGGAGAAAGATCCCGAAGTCGGATAGCTTTTGGTGAGGGCGCCGCAGATATTGGCCAGGCCCTGGCCGACGAGTTCCCGATTGGGATCGAGCCTCTGGCCGGTGATGGCGGCCATCGCCTTGGCAACCGAGATGGCCTCCATAAATCCCAGCAGTGAAATGATGACGGCAAAGGGCAATAGGTACGAAACAATATGATAGTCTATTTCAGGTAAAGACAATGACGGCAGCCCCCGTGGAATTCCGCCGACCACCTCACCGCCCCCCGTCATTTGCAGGCGACCGGCCATAAGCGGGGCATTGCCTACCCGAATACGCCAAAAACGTCCGTCACCTTCGGCCTTCTCTGGAATTTCACCTACCGGGTAGAATTTGAGCGAACCGTTGCTCTGCCGGACGCCTTCAAAAAGAAAGTCCCGTATCATTCTTCGGTAGTTGCGGGCCTCGGTTTTGTATTGCTCAATCTGGAGGCTGGTACGTTCCACTGCATGTTTTGTCTCAAGCGCTTCAAGTGAATCCTGTGCTTGCATATCCGTTTTAAGATTGCTGATCAAAGCCGCCCGCTTTTTGGAAAGAAGTGTGACAGACTCAATCGCCTGGTTGAATTTTTCGATCACCTGACCGGCACGGGCAGTTCTGATGTCGGCAACATCCACCATCGTCTTGTGATCAAATTCAAAGCCCCAGGATAGAAGGGTTGTCGCCACCACGGCCATAAGGACATTCGGAATTCGGGGTGCAATCCGCTTTAATCCAAACATAATGATGAAGCCCAGCGCGGCCATAAGAAGCGTGGGCCAGTGCGTGTAGTGCCCGGCGGCTTTTATGACGTTGTATATCGTTTCATGATGGTGATGCGCCCTTTCCACATAGACACCGAACAATTTTGGCAATTGGGAAGAAGCAATGATGAGAGCGGCGGCATTGGTAAAGCCGTTGACCACCGGATGGGAAATGAAGTTAACGACCAGGCCCAGCTTCAACACACCGAGGAGGAATTGAAATACCCCGACCATCAGTGCCAGCAAAATAGCGTAGGCAACGTATTGTTGACTGCCGGCCGTGGCCAGCGGCTCAAGGCTTGTTGCGGTTAAAAGCGAAACCACCGCCACAGGACCGGTGGCCAGCTGATGGCTGGAACCCAGCAAGGCGGCCACCAGGGGTGGCAGAAATGAAGCATAAAGCCCGTAATATGGTGGCAACCCTGCAAGCTCGGCGTAAGCCAGAGACTGGGGGATCAGCACCAGGGCAACCGTCAACCCGGCAAGAATGTCGGCTTTCAAGCTGTCTATTTTATAAGCCGCCGGCCAGCTTAAAACTGTCAACAATCGGTTCATCGCAAGCCCATTTGTTCGTAAAACCAGCCGTCTTTTAGTATCTTGAGATAATTGGGTATTTCATCATATTGGATTCCGGTTTCTTACCGGCTTTGCTACGGATGGCTGTTGAAATTTTTAACAATCGTTACGATTTTAAAATGACCGGGTCAAGAAAAAATTCTTATAAATCGAATAATTTACCGGCATATCGGAAGGTTGATGCGAAACGGCCTGTTGCGGGGTTGGATATAATCCTTTGAAATATTTAAATAATTTGGATACAATCGAAAATAAGCCCCACGCCTTGTATCCATCAGATGCTAGGGGTCGTCGGAGGCCTCAAGCGTTTGACATCATTAAAAAAATATTTATATTCACACAAGAATTAAATCATCTGAAATTAAAACCATTTAAAGATCTCAATCGAGGGGGAAAGAAATCTTGTTGAAAAAAGCAAGTCATACCACCTTACCGGAAAAGCCCAGACTCTTGAAACAACTGAAAAAGGGAAAATTTAATATACCCGATTTTATCTACGTGTCGGCATCTGATTTTGAAAACGAAACATTTGACGATTTAAAAGCTTTTCTGGATCGCCACCGCGAAAGTTTTAAAGTGATCACCCGCAGTGCGCATCCCCAGGAAGAATTCTTTAAAGGGGGAACCTTTGACTCATTGGAGACTTATGCCGATCTGGGGGGAATTCAATATGCGCAAACCAAAATCATAAATCTGGCCAAAACCGCTAAAGAGCTGACGATTAAACGACAGCAAAAATTCAACGGCAGCCCTGACATCGCGCTGGAGAAGATGGGCGTTATTGTAATGCCGTTTATCAGCGGCACCAGCGTCATGGCAAAAATGATCGGAAATCACTGGGAATTTGGATACTGTCGTGACCGTGATCATAAAGTCCAACGCGAACCCTATATTACCAAAACGCCGCATGATATCAGACTGCTTCAGTTATCAAAAGATATCCAGAACTATTTGGGCTACAGGTGTGAAATTGAATATGTTGTATCCGGTGAGGGTGAAATCTATATCGTGCAGGCCAAAGACATTTCTCACATTGAAACCCTTGAACAGCAGCAAAGTGAAAGATCGATTAAGCTGGATGGCATCCACCGGATCAGAAGAAACCATAATTATCGTGAGCGGCCGGTTTATGTAATGGACAACAAGGAATATTATCTTGAAATTATCGGTAAATGTGAAGACCTGGTTTGGGGTAATAAAAATAACAAGCCGGCTATCGAGGATATTCTTGAAATTATCACCAAATATCAAAGCAGACTGGAAGACTTTGCTTTAAGACATCACCGGTTTGGCATTCTCGGGCTATCGATTCAAGAACCGGAGGAACTGTACCAGATCGCCAATCACTATCTGGATGATTTTCCCGACCTGCAGTCAAAGCTATCCAAAGCGCTGCATGAAAACTTTTACAAAATTGACTACTTTTTATCAGAAGCCGATACCCTCCTTGCCAAGGACAAGTTCAGGGTCAATCTGTGCGGTCACGAAGCTTACGGCATAGATACGGTCCGCAATCCGATGTGGTCCGTATACTGGCATATGGATAAACATGATAAAATGGTCAAAGAATTCAAGCAATTGGGATTTAAAACCGGAGATACGATCGGAATCGAAATTGATTCGGATGAAAGACCCATCGTTTATCGTTTATAACGCTTTTATCCTGTTTCCAATCTCAGAAATTACCAATTGGATATAGCTATCCCGCTTTTTCATAGGATCTTCCAAGGGCGTGAATTCTCAAAAATTACAGAACGCGCTTATCGCGCATCAGATCGCATCGGGGGGGTAGTGCCCGCTTGAGTGGATCTCCAGGTTGTTGATACCTTCGATCTCCTGAGCTAGGCTTTCGACTCTCTTCATCAATTTTTCTATCAAACGGTCCCCCGCCTTGGTATAAATTACAACATTACCATAATTACTGGTGACGGCCACGTCGAAATATTGATCCACAAGGGTTGCCTTTACCTGGCACGCCAGGGCAAGATCATCCGCTTTCTGTTGAGACGCCGCGGTTGTCTTGAACGGCTCGCGGGTCGCCGCCTGACAAATGAAATCCACCGCATCAGACACCTTAAGCTTGTGAATGTGGACCACAAGATCATAAAGGGAGCTGTCCCAGGGGTCAGCGCCTTGCAGACTCTGCGTCCACTTACGACGTTCCTCGTCGTCTTTGAGCAAAATCAAACGGGCTTCTTCCTCGTTGATCTTCTCCCGCTCCATCTCGGCCTTAATTCGGTCTTCCAGGTCGGCGATGATCCTTACCTTCAGAACATGTGGCAGGCCCTTGAGCAAAAGATGGCCCCCCAGGCCGTGATAAACCACATTGTCCGCTTTTACCCGGTTGGCGAGAGCGCTCCGCAAATAGGCGATAAAAACCTGCTTGCCGTGGGTGAAACGATCCAGGATCGAAGGTGCGTCGTGGATGGCCCGAATGAGTTTTACCTCCGGGATATGGAAGCGATCGCTTGCATCCAGGAGCACCTCACGACTTATGCAGTCATATCCCAATTGCGCAGAGACCTTTTCGGCCACCTCTTTTCCTTTACTGAAAGAACCCCGTGAGATCGTTATTATGGCCATCTCTATTACTCCTTTATTGCGATGATGATAGACCCCATTCAATGAGGCCTTTATTTATTGGCATTCTTTGCATCGGAATTGCTGATCCTTTGAACATCTGCTTTCATTTTTGAACGATCGTATCTTAGCGTTGCATAACGATTTTCGTTCACGCCCGACTGATATCTGCCGGCATCTCCACGGTCGGAAGGAGGACGGTGAACCGGGTATACTTGCCTTGCTCACTCTCGACATGAATCCGTCCCCCGTGAATGTTCACGATACCATGAGACACCGAAAGCCCCAGGCCGGATCCTTTTCCCGGCTTTTTATCCGTAAAAAACGGATCGAAAATATACGGCAGAATATGGTCGGCTATACCGCACCCGTTATCCAGAATTTGAACGGCCAGAAATCCGTGTGAATCGGCTTTTTCAACATCAATTTTGATTTCTCCGTGTTTTTCTACGGCATCCACAGCATTGAGAATGATATTGAGAAACACCTGTTTCAATTTCTGCTTGTCGCCCCGAATCTGTGGAAGATTCGGTTGAACAGCGATAGCGACCTTTACGTCGGAAACCCTGATCTGATTTGATGCAAGTTTTAAGGTTTCCCCAACCAGCTCTCCCAAGTTAAGCAGTTCCGAGACCGACTCGCTTTCTCTCGCAAAGTCCAGCAGATTACGTACGATACTGCGCGAACGATCCGCCTCTTTGATGAGGTCATTGATCATTTCGAGCATATCTTTTTTCGACAATTCTTCATACTCTTCGAGCAGAGAATAGGCGGTGAGCATGATATTGTTAATCGGATTATTGAGCTCGTGGGCCACCCCGGCCGTCAGGGTCCCGATTGCTTTGAGCTTGTGCGACTCGACCATGGCCGTTTGCCTTGAATCCAGTTCTTCCATCATTTTGTTGATGGCGACAGAGACCGTTGTAAATTCATCCCGGGTTTTATGAATCGGTATGATAGGTGAAAAACCGCCACTGGCGATTCGTTGCGTCGAATTAACGAGAGAGTTGAGCCGTTTCATGAAGCGCTGAGACAGGAAATAGATAATGTATGTCAACAAAAAAAGATAAACAGCCAGAGCATAAATCGGAATCCGTTGAATCAAATTGAGCAAATCATTCATCGAATCCTCTTCGTTTCTGGCCAATGAAGCCGCAATCTCTATCATTGCGGACCCTTTTTTTCTGAGTTCGATCTCAATCTCATTCTTTTTTGCCAGACCACCGGAAGGGCTCTTGCGGTCAAACAAAGTGAGATCATTCAGCAAGTTCCGGTAGTTATCGAGGTTTTTAACAATTTCCTCAGCCTGCAGTCGCGCAATTTTTCGATACGATTTCAGATTTTGCGATAACAGAATTTTGGCATTACTGGCGCTCTCAGCGGCATCGGTAAGATTGGTGCCATAAAGGAAATAGTTTTTTTCCCATCGCCTGGCCTGTTCGATCTCAAAAAGAAACCTTTCAGTGGCTTGAACAAAGTGAAGCTTATTCTGGATTCGACGTATGCCAGCCATTGAGCCGATAATAATGGCCATCGACAAGAAAAACAGCAAAAGAAATCCAAGAATCAACTGAAGCCGAAAGCTGAAACTTGGACGCTCGATCAGTTTTCGGTCGATGTCGTCCCATGCGATCCTGTGATTCTTGATCGGCGCTTTTAAACTCTCGTCATGGCTCGGCTCAACCGTAGTGAGATTAACCATCACAAAACCTCTGATTTCTTATAAAGCCAAGTCCGGCGAACATAATAAAAACCGGGCTTGCGATAATCATTTTTACCAACGGCGCTCACCCTCACACCACAATTTTCTCTTTAAAACCGAGAGCTGCGGCCGCTCTGGCAATCATATTGCGGAGATCGTCAGGCCTAAAGGGTTTTGCAATAATGTCAAAAGCGCCCTTGCCCATCGCTTCCCGTGCCAGCGCTTCTGTGGCATAGCCGGTTATCATGATGACCTTGGTCCGGTCGGATTTTTTTTGAATATACTCCAGCAACTCAATTCCATTCACATCTGCCATCATGATATCGGTCACGACAATGTCAAACACCTTCGCATCAATCCTTTTTAGCGCCTCTTTGGCATCGCCAAAGGTTTCAACCTGACATCCGATCTTGGTGAGGGCAGGCTTAAGCCTTTGCAACACGATTGTTTCATCATCCACCAGGAGTAGATCCAGCTTCTCTTTCATCTTCATATCCCTCCAATGCATAATAGGCATATGGGCCATTTATTTCAGTACTTATCAAAATATGGCCAAAACCTCCACCTATGATTCTAACTTGGGACGAGTGCCAATGGTGCATTCATTAAACATTTGTTTTTCTCCGAAAACTTCGACGTGTTCGACGCCGTCTATCTTCATGATTTCTTCTTTTAGCGCCAGGACCTGCTTATGGTTTTTCCGTTTAAGCGCCTTTGAATATACACAGACATTTCCCTTGTCACAAATAACTTCGATTCCAGGATGTTCGTCGATGAAAGCGGCTTCTATTCGGCAGGATAAAGCAATATTCTTCATACAGTTTATGGAATAGGTATTCTGCTGATATTTCTTATGGCCGGCCGTGTTGACAATGGTGTCGACGGCGTCTTGATTATCATCAGCCCCGATGTGCCCGACATTAATGACCAGATCATAAAAGGCAGGATTTGTGATATCAATCCCGTACACCGCTTTTCCCCATTTCTTCTGTTGTTCATCCATGCTTGCAATGATTCCCCTGGCTTTTTCTTCAGAAACGTTCTCACGTTCCATCTCAAGTCGTATCCTGTCTTCCAGGTTTGCAATAATTCGCACTTTTAAAATATGAGAAACACCCCGGATAATCGGATTCCCGACGAAACCATGATAGACAATGTCGTGTTCCAGCATATAATTCGCCACCACCGATCGGATATACGCCATATAGCGCTTCCGATCTCTGGAAAACATCTTAAGAATTGTCGGGGGGTCTTTGATCGTCCGCATCAGTTTCATTTCAGGCACCCCTAATGCCTCAGCGGTCGATAGTATCACTTCCCTACTGACACATTTATAACCCATCTTCTGCGCAACGCTCTCGGCAATTTCCTTACCTTTTGTATAACGGTCTGTCGAGATCGTAATAACATTCATGCGGTTCACCCCTGTTTGAGTTCAAATCCCGTAAAACACATAAAGTATGGCAACCAGCACCACAATGAAAAGAATGCTCATCATGCCGCCCGCCTTCATGAAGTCCACGCTCCGATATCTGCCCGGTCCCATGTAGAGGGCGTTCACCTGGTGTGTCGGCAGCATAAATGAGTTGGAAGTGGCAATACCGACGACCAGAGCTGCCATGCGCGGATCTGTTCCGGATGCAATCGCCATATTCACCACCAGAGGCACCAGCAGTACCGTCGCTCCGACGTTTGAAATAACCAGCGTAAAACCGGTCGCCAACATGGCAATAACGGTCAACAGAACCACCGCAGGAACATTGCCGATCAAGTTGAGGATCTCCCGTGCAATCCATGCAGCGGTTCCGGTATTTTCCGTTGCAATCCCGAGCGGAATCAGGCCCGCCAACAAAAAAACCGTTCGCCAATCAACGGACTGGTAGGCTTCATCGATCGTCAGCACCCTGCATACGATCATTCCAAAGGCTCCCGTCAAAAGGCTTACCGACAACTGGATTTTAAAGAAAATGATCATCGTCAGAGAAACGGCCAGCCAGAAACCGGCGATAAGGCCCTTTTCCGGTTTAAGCGCTTCACTTACAGGCGTCGTAAAAATAAAGTTGTGTCGTTCCTGAAGAATATTAAACCGCTCCCAGGTACCATGGAGTAAAATCGAGTCGCCGGATCGCAACTCCATATCCGACAGTCCGATATGAAAGACTTTATCTGAACGGTAAATTGCAAGCGGATTCACCTGGAACTGTTCCCAGAAATGCGCCTGCCGCAATGTTGTTCCGATCAGGCTCGAACGCGGTGCAACCACCGCTTCAATCGTCCCGGTAGTTGACGCCGACATCTCATTTTTAAAGACCTCTACCTGGTCTTTGATTTGGATGCCCTGTTCTTGCGCCATTTTTCTTACATTTTCAGCCGTTCCATAGGCCACCAGATCATTGCCGGATCGAATCTGAGTATCGGGAACCAATGAAAGCTGCTTGATGCCGTCTCTGCCGGCAAGGCCAACAACATTTACCAGATAGCGGTTGCGGATGTCTTTGACGGTAATGGGATCTCTAAAATCGGTAAAATCAGGAGGTGTTTTCAGTTCAAAGAGATCTCCCAGCGCTGCTGAAATATCCGACACGGGCTCCTCACCCGATTTCTTTCCCCCGTCCCCGCCCGGGAGAACAAACTTACCAAAAAAGATAAAAAACACAATGCCGCTGCCAACGAGCGCCAACCCGATGGGCGTCACGTCAAAAAGGTTAAAGGGCTTTAATTTAAACGGCGCAATTAAATCGTTGAGCAGAATCAACGGGCTGCATCCCACCAGTGTAATGGTGCCTCCCAGGATCGCACAGAAACCGATGGGCATCAGCATCCGTGACAGTGAAATATTCATGGATTTGCTGACCCTTTTGATAGCGGGCAGGAATAAGGCCGCTGCACCGATGTTTTGCATAAAGCTGGAGATAAGGGCCACGGTTACGCCCATTGCGATCACCACCCGCGAAGAGCTGTTTCCGGCAATTCTAACCACCGGTCTGACCATCCGGTTGATAACAGCGGTTTTATCCAATCCGGCGCCAATGATGATAACCGCAATAATAGAAATCACCGCATTGCTGCTAAATCCGGAAAAGGCCTCTTTAGGGGTAACCAAATGAAGCAGGGGCAGAGAGACCGTCATCAGGATGGCCACCATATCAACCCGAATCCATTCAGCGATGAAAAGAAAAATTGCGATACCGATCATTGCCATTACCATCATCATTTCCGTCGTCACTGCCGTCGCTTCCATGGTCGCCTACCCCCCCTTTTTTGGGATTCGTCGTTTTTCACAGGCCAAATTGATTTCGTCAACCAGCGCATTCGGATCAAATGGTTTTAAAATATAGTTGAACGCCCCTGCTTTCATTCCTTCGATGCCGACTTCCACGGACGCATGCCCCGTCAGCATGATGACCTCTGTTTCGGGTTTGATTTTCTTAATTTCCTTAAGCGTTTCTATTCCGTCCATTTCGGGCATAAGTACATCCAGGAGCACCAAATCAAAATCATTTGCTTTTATTTTTTCTAAAGCACTTAAACCATTGTATGCGACGCTGACATCAAATCCGCGTCTGATCAAGCGCCTTGAAAGATATTTTACCATTGTTTCTTCGTCATCAACCAATAAAATTTTACAATTTATTGCCATTTTTCCTCATCGCACTTAAGGTAAAGAGGTCCATATCCAAAGAACGTGGCTTTAGTTCTTTAGGCCGCACCCAAGCAGGCAAGGCTCATTTTCTCAAAACTGTATCTTAGAAATATCCCCCCCGTTAAGAGGGCGAGTATAGGAAAATTTGACTTTGGTGTCAACGATATCGGTGCGTTAAAAATGCATTGATATCTGCTTCAAAAGGCGGGCTAGATGCGGAAGGCAGGTGTTTGCAGCCAGAACATCGGCAACCTCAATGGCCTGCATCTGGCGGCGATAATACAGCCCGATGTGTATAAGGATTGTCCGACTGTAAATCCAAATAAGAGATAGGCACCAGGTCTGAGGAGGCAGGAAAAAATTCAGGCGGGCTACCATCTAGGATGCGCTTTTCTGGGTAGAATCAGAATCATCCCGCTGGGAATGGAGCATGTCCCGAATATCTTTGCTTATTTTGGACCGGTAATAGTTTACCATTGAGCTGTTGGACATGATCATGTCCAGCTGCCGGCAATGAAGGGTCAAGTACCCGAGTATTTTCAATTTCTCTCTCATAGAATCCTTCTCATAACCCGTCAGGCGGGCAAAAAGGGTGTCTTCTTTTATATCGACGACGAAGCCTTGTTCCTCCAGTATTTCACCTAAGAAAGCCAGCCTTTTGAGCCGTCTTTCGTAATCAGCGCCGCCCCCTTTGAACTGGAAACTGACATAATTCTCATCCAGGCGGTCATCCATGACTGTCTCTATGATTGAAAAATGGTAACCGAGCCTGGATGTCATGTTACAAAAATTCTTGGAGATCATAAAAAAATTTTGATTGGCATAGGGCGAACGCCGATCGAAACTCAAGGGCTTATTTGTAGACATTTGGAACATGACAGACATGAATCCCTTCCCGTCAATAGGCGGAGGTCCGTTCCAGGGAACAGCAACAATTCCCTCCCAGAGCGCCAGCATCGGGTCCGATACGATATTGTCCAGCTTGACGTACTTGCCGTCGACCGGTTCTTTAAATCCGTCGTCGAGGTTTAAAATCCGCCACATCATGGGCACATTGTAAAAAAGCTGCTTGCTGGCCCGTTCGGGAAAACCGTGCTCCTTGCCAAAATTGAATATCTCTTGTACCGATTTTTCATGGATAAAACGGGTGATATCATGCAGCGTTCGGCAATTCATTGAGGCGAATTCATGGGAATCGGGATCTAACAGATTTAAGGGCACAATATACAGACTCGCTTCCTTAAGTGTATTGTACACCGGGCTTCCCTCGATGATATTCTTTTTTTCCGCAGGATCCTTGAGCAGAGATACCACTCGTCCGCTGTAAATGGTTAAAGCGGTTGCGTCAACGGTGATCTGATCCCCATTGCGTAATGTATCCATTACACTGTTTACACCAAACAGGGCGGGAACACCGAATTCCCTCGCCACGGTTGCAAGGTGGCCCGCAACACCGCCCTGCTCGGTGATCACCGCAGCGGCCCGGCTAAGCAGTGGCGCCCATCTGGGGAGGGCTTGCCTAGTAACGAGTATGCCGCCATCCGGAAATTGAACCATATCGCTCCCTTTTTCAACAAGAAACACAGAGCCACATGCTTGGCCGGGACTTGCAGCAATGCCCCCACGGATGATGATATTTTCGGAATCGGGTTTAATGGTTTTCTCAGAATGTGCGTTTGTTGCCGGCTCCATTTGTTGCATTGGCCGGCATTGTAAGACGTAGATCGTGCCCTCGTGGGAAATCGCCCATTCGATATCCTGTGGCGAACCGTAGTAAGACTCCAGCATCACCGCCAGTTCGGCCAACAAAATGGCCTGCTGGTGAGATATCGACGGCAGATCTCTTTTCTCTTTTGAAAACACGATGCCACCCTGCCCATCCGGAGGAAAGCGGCTAGATCTACTTTCCTTGGACTTTATATCCTGAGAAATCACCGAGATGGGTTTCTTCCTGGATAACGAGAACAGGTCGGCGGCGACACTGCCGTCGACCACAGGTTTGGGTAACCCCCATACTGCGTTGATATAGATTGAGTCATCCTGAGAATCGATTGGATTAGATGAATAGGTCACGCCGCCTGACTCGGCATCGATCATAATCATGCAGCCCACACACATGGCGAAGTCATCATCTTTTAGCCCTCTGTTCATTCTGTAAGTTATGGCAGGCAGGCTATATTTGCTTGCAACGATCTTCTTATAGGCTTTGATTATATTTTCCTCGCCAACATTTAATTCGGAGTGATACTGGCCTGCAAAGGTTATCCCTTTCGTATCTTCACCAAGGGCACTGCTTCGCAGGGCCACTCTTATATCTCTTCCCTGCCTTTCCTTAAGCCGGAAGTAAGCTTCCATAATCGCATTTACGAGATCGTCGGGTGCCTCAGACTCAACAATAAGCTGCTGGACTTCGTCGCTGAGCTGATAAAGCCTTTCGATATCGCTCCCGGAAACAGCCTGGAAACGCCTGTCAATCTCCGCTTGCAAATTATTGTATTCAATATACCTTTGATGGGCAGCCGATGTTATGGCAAAGCCATCGGGCACGGCAATATCAAATCTATTTTTTATCTCTCCAAGGTTCGCCATTTTAGTCCCCACAAGATCGGCTATATCCTTAGTTACCGAACTCAAGGGTATAACAAACCTTTTATCTCGCAGCGGTTTTCTGTGAGAAAGCAATCCGTCAATATGATGTTGAATATCATTGAACCTGTCATATAATCCCTTATACTTTTGCGGCGCCAGTTCTTCGAAATTTCTAATCATTCGGAAAACTTCGACTGAGACGATCGTACAGTTGGCCCGGACAAAGGGCATGCCGAAGGGTTGCATGTTCCGGAGGGCCTGCTCGATTCTGGCCATCGCCTCGAGGACTCGCTTATTGGCGTTTAGGAGCAGTCTAAAGTTATGATACCGTCCCTTAAACTCTATTCGCAGGTCTTCGTCGATTGACGGATGCTTTTGCAGCTTTTTTGAAAAAAAATTCTTTAAAATCTGAAACACACGACCCCTCCGGATTGCCCGTATCCCGGGCTTCATCATCTTTCTTTGCTTTCGGACCTATGAAACCGTTTAGATTTTGCACGACGGTCTCGGCGCGAGCCATAAACAACGTCATAAATCATAGAGAAAAATCTTCTGCGACCGCCCTTTTTATCCATGCGTTCGTTTTCTTCCGGACACGCACGCTTTTGCTGTGCTGATTTATAATCATAAGCCATTCCGATTTTCTCAACCAGCGGCTCAATCTCCAACGGTTTGAGGAGGTAATCATAGGCGCCCAATTCAATGCCCCGAACAGCTGTATCAATCTTCGCATGGCCGGTCAGCATGATGATTTGAATGAGCGGTCTGGCACGTTTTATTTCTGTAAGGATCTCGATGCCGTTATCTCCTGGGAGCATGACGTCCAGAAGAACGACGTCAAATTCAGCTGTGTAAATCCATTTTAGGGCTTCCTCCCCACTGAGTGCGGTTTTGACATCAAAGCCCCGAACCTCAAGCCGATCAGACAGAACTTCGACAAATTCTTTCTCATCATCAACCAACAGAAGCTTTATTTTCATTATCGATAAGAACCCGCTTTTTAGAGCCGAATAAAGTGTAACAGTGGTTAGTGTTGCGTCCCATGAATAGCTTTCAAAAAATTTTTTAATTTGTTCAAAATTGAATCGGCGGTGGCCGTCCATGTAAAAGGCTTTGATCTTGACATATTGGAAATCAACTTTCATCGCTTTTTCAGTGCCGATATGAAAAGGATATCTGCAAAATATCGCATTTTTAACTCCGGTGTCAAACCTTAGGTCCGAACAGCCTTATGTTTCACAAAGCGCTTGAAATCTCAGGGGACATCATTTAATATTAAAGCATGAAAGCAAGATCTACCATAACGGTAAACGGCGTACCGCATATCGTCATCTATCAACCCCACAATTGGATTCTATTAGGAGAATAATTAATATGGCCGTTATTACCATTTCAAGAGGGTCATACAGCCGCGGCAAAGAGATCGCCGAAAAAGTTGCCGCCAAGCTAAACTACAAATGCATCTCCCGGGACCTGCTTCTAGAGGTTTCGCAGGAACACAATATTCCTGAACTCAAGCTGGTAAACGCCATTCATGACGCTCCCGGTATCCTGATGCGTCTGAACCGTAAAGAGGAGAAATACATCGCCTTCATCAAATCCGCGCTCTTGAACCATTTGAAGGAGGATAACGTCGTGTATCACGGTCTTGCCGGCCATTTTTTTGTCAAAGATGTCCCCCATGCGCTCAAGGTCAGGGTACTGGCGGATATGGAAGATCGGGTCCGGTTGGAAATGGAGCGCAAAGGCATCGGTGCCGACCAAGCCCGCCGTATTCTGGAAAAAGACGATGAAGAACGGCGCAAATGGAGCCAGCGTCTTTACGGGATCGATACGGCCGATCCCAGTCTGTACGACCTGGTCTTCCACATCAAACAACTGACAGTGGACGACACGGTTGGTATTATCTGCGACTGCGTCTCCAAGGAGCATTTCAAAACAACTCCTGAATCGAAACGCTTGATCGAAGACCTCGCCCTTTCTGCCGCCATCGAGAAAGCGCTGCTCGAGGTATGGACGGACGTTACGGTCTGTGTTGAAAACCATATTGCCTTTATCGAAACACAGGCGCCCATCCGTGCCGAAGAAAGATTGATAAAGGAGATCAAGAATGTGGCCGAAGCCTTTGAAGACATTTCGGATGTCAGGATCAAATGCAAACGGGTCGTTACGCTAAGCGAATAAGCGCCACTTCAACGGATCATGAATCTAACCGCCCGAAAAAGACTTCTTTTGAACGTGGGAATTAAGCTGACAGATAAGGGAACGCGAGAAATTGGGGGTAATTTGTGGGGGAAAAGGTGATTTTACAAATTTTCAGTGATTTCCTCCGATATTAAGTAGAACATACAAAAGGGTTTGCAAGTTGCTGTAATTCTTGCAAACCCTTTATTTTCGATTGGAGGCGGCAGTCGGAGTCGAACCGACGAATTGCGGTTTTGCAGACCGCTGCCTTACCACTTGGCTATGCCGCCAAAAAAATGGAGCGGGAAACGG
>Ga0209536_100000323_pt1 | contig 76425 bp, 58 predicted proteins | sample DeeMarSeWOR28_12_FD_187461 | JGI IMG/M metagenome (GOLD analysis project Ga0209536, IMG submission 187461) | Marine sediment microbial communities from White Oak River estuary, North Carolina - WOR-2-8_12 (SPAdes) (version 2) | ecosystem: Environmental > Aquatic > Marine > Intertidal zone >...
ACAATAAACGTGAGCGTTAGGCTGGGAAGAATAATTGCATGTATTTTCTCCCAAAACGACATTTGATCGTTTATGCTGGAAATACTGGGAAAGATAATTAATTGAACCGAGAGCAAGGCGATCAGAATATAAGCGATAAAGAATTCCGGGAAGGAAATCGCGCTTAGCGTGCTCGTGGAAATGAGATTGTCAAACCAGGTGCCCCGGTAAAGCGCTGCAAGAAGCCCGAGCAAAATTGCGAGCGGCACCGATATAACGGCTGCTGAAGCCGCTAAAAATATCGTATTGGCAAAACGCCAGCCGATTAACTCGGCAATCGGGCGTTTGTTGGCCAGGGAGGTGCCCAGATCACCCTTCATAAAATCGCCCAACCAGGCGAAATAGCGCACATGCGGTGGAAGATCCAACTTGAGCTCCTTGCGAAATGCGGCCACGGTTTCCGGTGTTGCCTCCTGTCCCAGGATGGCCGTCGCCAGATCTCCCGGCAGTGCTTCCACGCCCACGAAAATAATAACAGAGACGATGAAAATGGTCAGTATCCCCAAAGCGAGGCGTTTGGTAACCATGGTGAGTATATCTCTCATTTTTTTCCAACCTATGCTTTTTGTGAAACAATTTGTGATTTGCCACTTCACCTGCTTTTCCGAAACGGGAAAGCAGGTGGAGCGGCTTAATTGAGATGTGTTCGAGAACCGTTTTCACGGAGAGGTTCCGAATTAAACGAACCACCAGCGCTCGGCGACTCTAAAGCCGTCAAACTCCCAGTTGGCCGCCGGATTTTTAAACCCACACTTTTTCCCTGCCGCCGAAAGCTGCATGGCAAAGGCCGGAACAACGGTAGCGCCTTCATCGCTCACGATTCTCTGGCATTCCACGTACAATTCGCGTCGCTTTTTCTGATCGAGTTCCGCTCGGGCTGCTTTGATGAGTTGGTTGAACTTCGGGTGCTTCCACAACGTGTCATTCCAGTTGGCATCTTCTGTATAGGCAGTGGAGAACATCCAATCCGCAGTTGCCCTTCCACTCCAGTAGCACTGAACCCATTCCTTCTTGATCCAGACATTCTCCCAGTAACCGTCATCCGGCTCCCGAACAACTTGGATTTTGATACCCGCCTTCCTCGCCGATTCTTGTATCAGAACCGAAGCATCTACGGCTCCCGGAAAAGCGGTATCGGCAGCATGCAAATTGAAGGTGCGATCCAGCATGCCGGCCTTCTTCAAATGGAACTTGGCTTTTTCCGGGTCGTATTTCCGCTGGGGCAGTTCAGATGCATAAAAAGGGTTGATCCGCGGAATGGGATGATCGTTGCCTGGATAGCCGTATCCGCGTAGAATCTGCTTGACCATTTGCTCTCGATCAATGACGTATTTCAACCCCAGCCGGACATCGTTGTTGTCATAGGGCTTGATGGTGGTCAGCATTGGGATGGTGTAATGCCTGGCTCCCTCTAACTTCAAAGCCTGAATGCCGGGCATTCTTTCCAGCAGATGAAAAGTTTTGGGCTCACAACGGTTCATCACGTCGATCTGGCCGGTCTTCAACGCATTGGTGCGGGCATTGACGTCTTCAATACCGATAACCTCCGCCTCGTCAAAATAGGGGCGTCCCTCTTTAAAGTAGTTGGGATTGCGTTTGCCAAAAAATCGGACACCCGGTTCCCACGCCTCGAGGATGAAGGGACCCGTGCCAACGCCTTTTTCAAATTCTTTGCCTTGGGTACCGGCCGGCACAATCGATATGTGATAGTCACTGGCAATGTATGGGAAGTCAGCGTTGCCTTCGGCCAGGGTGAAGATGACCGTATCTTTGCCGTCGGCCTCGATGTTTTTGATCGGCTCGGCGATGCCCTTAGCCGCCGATTTGGTGTCCGGTCCGCGGTGCATATTGAAGGAATAAATCACATCCTCAGCGTCCAGGGTTTTGCCGTTGTGAAATTCCACTCCTTTGCGCAGCTTGAAGATCCATTTCACAGCATCGGGTGTGGCTTCCCAGCTTTCGGCCAGTTCGGGAACAGCCTCCCCCTTATAATTAACTTCCACCAGCTGGCTACGGATGATTTGATTGATCGTCTGCGACATGGTTTGTGACAGAGTTCCGGGATCCATGGAATCAGTCGTTGCCCCTCCAGCGGAGCCGAGTCTTATACGCCCACCCCTTTTGGGGTTTGCCGCCTTAGCCGACGCGGGCAATAAGGCAGGGGAAACTGCCGCCATCAGGCCTAAGGCCGATACCCGCGCGATAAACTCGCGGCGGGTTATTTTACCCTGTGTTAACAGAAGCTCCAATTCTTTTAGTTTTGACATGGTCACTTCCTCCTTTCGATGATCTGGATTCTTTAGCTTAAATCCTGATCGTTAGCGGGTTGACGGTTTAATTGGCAGTTGTCGCTAACTATTGATCTGAAAAATTATAGGCAAGACCTGTCGTCGAATTTTTAAGATGGGATTGCAATGCAAAACTGGTTATCGAACGCTCTTTAACACTAGCCAAAGACGAAGTTTCTTTTTCGATCAAACTGGCCGCTTTTCAGGCCGGCGGCTGGGCTGAAGACTAAATAAAAGTGAAGATGCGCTCCCGGGTACGATATTATGATTAAACCGGGAAACATCACGGATAGTTTTCCTTCTTCATTTCCTGTTTTCTTTTAAAATTATTGAATATTATTTATACGTTTGGGGTTGATTAGTCAAGGCTTAAAAGATCTAGCTGCCGATCAGTTAAGGGTAAATATAACGGAGTCTTACATAGAGACAGGAACTAACGCAAAAACTAAAACAATGAGTTATTAAGGGGCCGAGCGAAGCTTGATAGCAGTGGGCCGATCGCCGAATCTAAAGCAAACAACAAATTCAAAAGCTCAGGGGTCAGATGACAGAAATCATAGAGTTCACCATCGATTTTGAGAACCAAATTAGGGCATTGAGCATGCAGATCCCAGCGATCCGAAATCTGTTTTCCCCTTGATAAAGTAAGAAATATTCCTTACATTACCCACCATGGGACATGTCTTCGATTTTCATGAAGCCAAAGCATATGACAAGTGGTTAAAGAAGCCGCACAACAAAACTGCATTTGAGCTTGAAACTCATTTGATGCGAGATCTGCTTCAGCCGATGCATGGCGAATCCGTGCTGGATATCGGTTGCGGAACGGGGATGTGTCTGGCTGCACTATTGGAGATGGGACTTCAGGTTACCGGACTGGATCCGTCTACCTATATGCTGGACCTGGCATTGGAAAAAATAGGCCAGCGCGCTGATTTGTATCGTGGATTTGCAGAAGATCTTCCGTTTGATGACAATTCCTTTAATTACTCCTGCTTTTTCACCACGTTGGAGTTTGTCGATGATCCTAAAAAAGCGCTGGAGGAGGCTATTCGGGTAACCAAAGACCGCGTTTTTATCGGAGTTCTCAACAGTTATGCCATAAAAGGGATTCAACGGCGAGTCAAAGGCATTTTTACACCAACTATTTTTAATCATGCAAAATTTTACAGCGTGTGGGAGCTTAAGCAGATTATCCGCAGGATTGTTGGAAACGTTCCCGTCTCCTGGCGGACGGTATGTCAGCTTCCGACTCCCTCAGGCACGTATTCTTTTGGTTTGGAAAAATACAAAATTATTCAGCGGTGCCCTTTCGGGGCGTTTGCAGGAATGGTCGTGACCCTGGTCCCGCGATTTAGAACTAAGCCGCTTACGATAAGGTATCAGGCAAAAAACCCTTCCAGTGCAGCCACTGGATAAGACGCCTTTTTTTGATATAAGATTTTACGAAATTTACTCGAACCCTTGAACGTTGCAGAAAGACGGCTGATTTCGGCAGGGGAGCATTAAAGCAATGGAAGCGTACCTATATGAATCCCTGGGAGAAGGCAATATCAAATGCAACCTATGCAACCATCGTTGTGTGATAAAAGATGGTCGACGCGGGATATGCAGTGTGCGCGAAAATCAGGCTGGTGTCCTGAAAACGTTAGTATATGGCAAGCTCATCGCACGCCACATTGACCCCATAGAAAAAAAGCCTCTATTTCATTTCCTTCCCGGGACGCTCTCATATTCCATCGCAACCGTTGGTTGTAACTTTCGCTGTAAATTTTGTCAGAATGCGGATATTGCCCAAATGCCCTCGGATCATAAAGGGATCATTTGGGGTGACACCTATACACCGCAGGATGTCGTGATTGGGGCTGAAAGAGGAGGCTGTCACAGCATTTCGTATACATACACCGAGCCAACCGTATTTTTTGAATTTGCCCTTGAGACCGCCAAATTGGCGCACGAGAAAGGGATTCGAAACGTTTTTGTGACCAACGGTTACATGACCCGAGAAGCGCTTGAGATGATCAATCCCTATCTGGACGCAGCCAATGTCGATCTGAAAGCGTTTACCGATCATTATTACAAAGAACTCTGCAGTGCTAAGCTCCACCATGTGCAGGACACATTAAAAACCATGAAAACTCTTGGAATTTTTGTGGAGGTGACGACTCTGATCGTTCCGGGTTTGAACGATAATCCCTCGGAGCTGAAAGACATGGCGGCCTTTCTTGCCGAAGACCTGGGAACGGAAACGCCTTGGCATATCAGCCGGTTTCATCCAACTTACAAGCTGACCGATCGCCCGCCAACGCCTGTGAAGACCCTCACCATGGCCAGAGACATTGGATTAGATGCCGGTTTGAGGTATGTCTACACCGGCAATGTTCCCGGCGACCTTGGAGAAAATACGTTTTGTTACAGCTGCGGCGATATGGTTGTCGAGCGCCGGGGTTTTCGAGTCGGAAAGATGCGTGTTAAAAATGGTAAATGCACTCGATGTGGTGCTGAAATAGAAGGGGTGTGGGACTAGTGCCGCCGCCCTTAGAGCGGAGAGTACAATGGTACAATATTTGGGGTCGGGGACCGCGTCATTTAATCAGGTAATTGCTTGGGATTTTACCAGGGTGCTCGGACGAGGGCTATCGGTTCGGATTAAACCAAAACTCACACCTACGAACTCTGGGCTGTCAAGGGTGTTCGTATCATCTGGACGGCGAGCAGCGAAATCAGGCTCATCATTGCCCCGCCGATAAACGGAATGCGATAATCGACTATCCACAGCAATCCGCCGATGGCGGGCAAAGACACGGCAGCGATGTGGTTGATGGTGAACCCGACAGCCATGCTCGGTGCGATGTCTCTGGGGTTTCCCACCTTTTGAAAATAGGTGCGAATGGCAATGGCAAAGTTGAAAAAAATGTGATCCAGGATATAGAGGACGGCAACGAGCAGTTTGGATCCTGAGGTGGCATATGCCACAAAAATAAAAAGCAGGCTGAAATACTCTAATGACAGCACTCGGCGTTCGCCGAAACGGATAATACTGCTGCCGATCAGCGGGCTTAGAAAATAATTAATTATGTTGTTGATAACAAAAAGAATCGTGATTTCTTGAACGGTGTATTCAAACTTTTGCACCATCAACAAAACGGCAAATGCCATAAATATCTGGCGCCGTGCACCGGCCATAAACGTTAGAAAGTAAAAGAGCCAATATTTTTTGCGCACGATCATTTTTTTGTGCTGCGGGACAATTTGGGTGTCCGAGGGATCCTGCATCAGTCCCCAGGCCGCTGCTGCGGCAATGAGACCTCCCACGAGCAGATAGATCTTGGCAAAATCCAGCAAAAATGCCAGAAAATAGATTAGAATTCCAACGGCGATGTTGGACGCCGCTGCTATACTGCGTTGTTTACCGAATACCCAGGGAGATGTTCCTGCCGCAAAGTACTGCAGTGTCAGCGACATATTGGTGGTTTCATAATAGTGGAAACCAAAGCTCATGATCAGGGTCGTTATCAACAGTCCGGAAAAGGAAGGAAACAGGCCGGTTAGTGCAATTCCCAGACCCAGAAAAAAAATCGACAAAGCCGATAAACGATGTTCTTTGATGAATATGATCACAAAAACGGCCAGCAGAGCCAAAAATCCAGGAATTTCTCGGACGGATTGAATCAATCCGATATGATGGCCGTCCAGTCCAGCGACATCGACGGCAAAATTGTTAAATAGTGTTTGCCAAGTCTGCAATCCCATGGATGAACAGATCGTTAAAACGATCAGATATCTGTACATGGGATTCTTTTTTACCTTTTTTAGATAGACCATGTGTGACGTTTTTTTATCCGCTGATTGGATGCCATGCGGGATGGGTTCAAAAATATGAACCTAATTTTTGTATAAATTTCAAATTGTTAAGTTTGCTATGGTTAACCGATACAATCAGCGTTCAAAATTTTGAACTTCACCCCATATTCAAAATTTACATTAAAAACAACACCTTTTTATACATGTAGATTAGAAGGTTAAAAATAATGAACAAAACCATTACATTTCATCTCTCAACATTCGTGTTATGATAAATATAAATTAACTTTGAACACGTATAACTATATGAATTTTAATGTAAATTAAAAAAAATGAATAAATTCAGAAGTTAAAATATAAATTGGCAAACAAATTGCATATTGTAAAGGAAGCCTAATAATTTCTTCATCTGTTCTCCTCCTTAACGACTAATTGGAACCACCAATTGGTCGTTTTTTTTTGACAGTATTTCTAAATCTGGTTATCTTCAAAGTCGGTGTGACTCACTTGCGCTTTCGGGATAACCGTATTTCTAAATTTAGGCCAAGATCTTAAATAGGTCATCACTTTAGCTGCTGCTCCATGATCATTGATTTTCATACCCACCTTTTTCCACAAGAAATTCGCGACCACCGGGACAATTACTTTTCCGCTGAACCCGCCTTCAAGCTATTATATTCGTCCTCAAAATCCAAAACCGCCGGCGCTGCGGAATTGATTCAGGCCATGGACGAAAACCATGTCGACAAATCCGTCGTATTCGGCTTTCCTTGGCTTAATTCGGAAACCTTGAAAAGGCACAACGATTATGTCATGGAGGTCGTTGCTAAGCACTCCCGTCGTTTAATCGGACTGGGTTGTATAACTCCGTCCAGTGCCCATGCAGTTGTGGAGGCCGAACGCTGCATCGAGGGGGGCTTGGTTGGAATCGGAGAACTTGCGTTCTACCAATCCGGCATTGATGAATCTGCGCTGGATCAGTTGACCGCTATCATGCAGTTATGCCGAGATTGGGGGTTTCCCGTGCTGATCCACACCAATGAACCCATCGGGCATCGTTATCCAGGGAAAACTCCGCTTAGCCTGGCTCAAATCTACCGTTTGATCAAAAGGTTTCCTAAAAATAAAATTGTGCTGGCCCACTGGGGCGGTGGGATATTTTTTTACAGCCTTTTGAAAAAGGAGGTTAGAAACCGGCTAAAAAATGTGTTTGTCGATACAGCGGCGTCCCCTTTTCTTTATGATCCCCTGATTTATGAGCTCGCAATCAAGCTGATCGGGGTAGAAAAAATTTTATTTGGAAGTGACTATCCCCTGTTGCCGCCGTCACGATATTTTGATGAACTCGAGGAAGCAGGACTTACTTCATCCCAGGTAGATCATATCTGCGGCGAAAATGCTCGACTGCTTCTTAAAGGTTAACCATTTCAGGAGGCTGCTTATGAGAAAAAATTTGGTTGCCGTCGTTCGTTATGAAAAACCGTTGGAATCCGTACGCAACGCCGTTGAGTTGTCCCACGGTTTGGATCATCTGAACGCGAATGCCAAGGTGTTTATCAAACCCAATATTGTCTTTTGGACCAAAGCCGTTGCGTTTCCCAAATGGGGCGTCATCACAACCTCGCGGGTCGTTGAAGACATCATCATTGTCCTCAAGGAGCACGGGATCAATGACATCACCATCGGTGAAGGAACCGTCACCATGAATCCCAAAGATACGAAGACACCGGCGCATGCGTTTGAAATGCTGGGTTATGGGAAATTAAAATCTAGGTATGGGGTCAACTATATCAACGTGTTTGAGAGGCCGTTTAAAAAAGTGGATCTCGGTGATGGTGTGGACCTCAAATTCAATACAGACGTTTTGGAAAGCGATTTTGTGGTGAATCTGCCGGTGATGAAAGCGCACAATCAAACCGTGGTGAGCCTGGGAATTAAAAACCTTAAGGGGCTGATCGATATTCCATCCCGAAAGAGATGCCACAATACAGCGCCTGGAAGAGATCTGCACTTCTGGGTGTCCAAATTGGCAGATAAAATGCCACCCATTTTCACCCTTCAGGATGGGATCTTCACAAATGAGCGGGGCCCCGGGCCTGACGGCAAACTGCATCGTACCAATCTGTTAGTGGCCTCTGCCGAAATCTTGTCAGCCGATCTGGTGGGCGCTAAAGTTTTAGGATTTGATCCCCATCAGATACCGCACCTTGTGCATGCCGCCGAACACCGCAAGCGACCAATGGATTTTTCAGATATTGATATCGTCGGTGAGCAACTTGACAATGTGGTGCGACCTCACGATTATGATTTCGAATACGGCGAAACCAAAGATGCAATACTGCCCCTTCCGCTGGTCAAACAGGGCCTCAAAGGTGTGTTTTACTACAAGTATGATCTTTCAATGTGTACCTACTGTTCGCTAGTGAACGGTCTGATGCTTTCGGCCATTCGCTTCGCGTGGAAGGGCGAACCTTGGGACGATGTCGAGATCCTTACCGGAAAATCCATGCAACCGACACCGGGTAAGAAAAAAACAATTTTACTGGGCAAATGTATCTATCAGGCCCACAAAGACAACCCGAGCATTCAGGAGATGATTCCCATCAAAGGGTGCCCCCCAAAACCAAAAGATATGCTTCAGGCGCTGCACAAAGCTGGCATCGAGGCCGATCCAGGTTTATTTGATAATATTGAGCAGCTACCTGGATTTTATATGAGCCGTTACCAGGGTAAACCCGAATATGACGAAGGATTTTTTCAGATTACGTAAGACCCGGGGTGAAGCCGATGACTATGGATGAATTTCACATGAGGGATCTGAATATCGAATGTTGAACCAAGACTATCGAAGGAAGGTTGACATTGGCAGCTACCTGATATTCCCCTGTGAATGTGACGCATGGGCCTTTATCATCGGAGTTCGCGCAGCATTGCCAATATAGGCTCCATCCGCATCCGATGTTGCGGTGGAATCATCAACACTCTCAAGGGCTGATTTTTTATAAGTCCCATGTCGGCGCATTTGAGAGCATTGTCTTTGTAGGCCTCGCGGATGCCGTCAGTGATCATCAGCTTCAAAAGATCAACCAGATTCCCCGTGCATCCCTGATGATCGGCGTGCTCGATAGTCTGCAAAAAAACAGTGTTGACCGACAGAATAAAGTCATCCACTTCGGCATACCCTTTTTCTGCGCATTTGTGACGGGACACCAGACACCGGCACCCGAATGGTCTGAACACATATATCGGGCATTCAGAATTGGTTAGAACAGGACACGGTTGTAATTGCTCCGCATCGTTTTCCGGCGGGGGATCGAGACCTGCGGCACAACGCGCTGCCAATTGATTGGTTGTCATCTGTGGCTGAAAACGTTTTGCCTCCCGCGTCTCTCGAATTTTTGTGATCGCGTTCGTATTTCCTTTTGTAACCAATTTGCTGATGATGTAGTATCCTTCGAGTGTCGTCAATGTTACCTTTGCGGTACAACAATCTGTGCAGTACTTTTTGCAGGCGATATCCCGGCTCTTCATAAAGTTTTCATAGATGGCGTAAATTCCTTCCAAAGCCGCTAATTTTTTTTCAAGCATGACGCATTCACTCCTTAACCGACAAAAATTGGATGTATGAAATCATCCGATAGTGGGATTTACACCAATTTGTGGACAAAATTAGCTGTCTTTCATAATTGTCTCCAAATTTTTAAGCAAAGCTCTTATAAACGCGATAAAATGCATCGATCACGTTCTCAGATTGGGTGTCTTTCAGACATCTCGGTTTCTCACAATTTTCTTTTTGGGTTTCAAAACAGGGCTGACACTCGAGCAGCGGGCGAACGACTTCAACAGCGCGTCCAAGCGGTTGCCAGCGTCGGGGATCGGCTGGGCCAAAAATCACGGCGGTCGGCAGCCCCAAGAATGCTGCTAGATGACTCACTCCAGAATCATTTCCGATATACCCGCCTGCCGATTTAAGCAATGCCAACAAATCCACTATCTCAATCAACTCATGCACCGTGCGCTCCGGGTGCTGAGGATTAAGCAGCGTTTTAACCAGATCCTGTTCCGCCGGTCCCACGATGAACTCCGGCTCTAATGTGTTGGATTTGAGCATTGATTCAATTTTGATAAAAAGCGCCATGGGCCAACGCTTTCTGCGACTGCCGGAGCCGGGATGAAGTAGAATTTTCTTCACATTACGCGTTTGATGATTTTCATCCTCGCCTGGGTGCCGGTCGTTAATGCTTAGCGGATTTAAATCTGCTTTTGAAAGCAGACCCTGCTTCACGAGTTTATTCAGGGCAAATTCAGTGACATGGATTGGTTTTTGCGCGGGCGGTTTCGGAGGTATCCGATAGCAGGGCTTTCCCGTAACGCGACGAATTGTGCGCTCCAGCTGACTGGAATTAGAGAAAAGTACAATTGCGGCAAACGACTTTAGCAGATCTACCATTTTAGGCTCTATCTGAACGGCGAATAAAGACGCAGCCAAAGCGCCTTCTTGGGGGTGATACCTATCAACAATACTTAGTTCCTTGGCCAATATGCCTAGCTGGTTCTGACACAACACCTCGATTCGGTTATAGTATCTTTTAAGTCTTAAGAGCGCTGGAAAGATGGCAACAAAATCTCCAAGTGCTCCTTGATGGACAACAAATAGTTCTAAGGCTGCCATTTCAACCCGCTCTTTGAATTCTTCGGAATGGTTAAAGCGATTCTGTAAAAATAAGACTATCACCAAAATGCAAAGGCAGAGGAATTCCTCAATTCGTTGATAGTCAGGTTAGATGTGCAATTCAACCACATCCTCATCATGGAGGACATGATCCCGATGCACCATCTGTCCGTCAAACACGTTTTCCCCCCAGATTTTGGCAACTTTCAGCTTCTCGGCAAAATCTTTGTGAACCTTGCCGGCAAAATCTCCCACGGTGCTGCCTCGTTTTAAGGTGAACGGAGCGCTGCGATCCGGCTCTTTGCCGGGAGCCTTAGAGTAAACCCGGATAATCTGCAGTCGTTCAACGATGGTCTGCTTGAGAGCATCCAGGTTGCGATGAGTGACCAGAGATATTGTAACCATAGGCCAGTCATCTTCAAGCAGTTCACGAAAGATTTCAAAATTTTCTTCCGAGTCGGCATCATCATTTTTATTCGCCAGAACCAAAAATGGGATAAAGAGCATGCGTTGGAGGCCGGCAAAACGATCTCTGAGCCGCAGTGGTGCGATGCGATGCTCTTGCAGCAACGCCACCGTGTCTTCGAGTTGCTGAACGGGATCCGTTTGCAAATCAACAACGATCACAATGAGATCTGCGCGGCGAATCAGATCCAACAGTGCCGGCTCAACATATTCCCGGCTCAATGGTGGCGTATCCACAAGCTGGATCTGGATATTTTCCACCGGCATCATGCCGGGCGTCGGTTTCCAGGTCGTGTGCGGATAGTCCGCCACTTCCGGATTGGCATTGGTAAGTGTTGCTACCAGTGCAGATTTGCCGACATTGGCCGGACCGATTACCGCCACTTGACCGGCACCTTCCTTGTCTATATGAAAAACGGACTCCCTTTTGCTGACACCCTTTTTACCCTGGCTGGCACTTTTGAGTTTGGAGATTTTTTTGCGCAAATCGGCGCGAAGTTTGTCCGTGCCCTTATGTTTGGGCATGATGGTGAGCATTTCTTCAAGGCAGGCTATTTTTTCCGCAGGGGTTCCGGCCTCGCGATAACGTTTTTCGGCAGAAAAGTAGTCGGGTGGTAAATTCGCCGGCATGGTTATCCAACCATACGTTGTTGTCGTTTGCAGTGTGGCAGGTGACCTGTGGTTTGACGTGTCTAAAATGAGTTAAAATTATGGAACCTCGCCTTTACAAAATAGACAGGATTCCTTAGTTTTAGGCGCTTGTCATACGTACGGTTGCCTTCATAACTGAACCATAAGGCCACTGCTTCGGTGTGCCGTCTCAAAAGAAATTTAGGCCCTTTAAAAAGGAAAGTCAACTGATTGCAATGCTGAACACAACACTTACCTTTTGAATTTCTTGCTGATTTGGACTAAGTGATTATCATCAGGCAGATGGATTGAGTCGGCGACAAGAGCGCCCGGCAAAAAAATGTGGTCATCATTCATGTGTCGGTGGAGGTTTTGAAACCGGTATAGCAGGAGCAGGGAATGACGTTTTCAAAATATGTGAAGCGGACTGCTTTTATATTAGGATTATTGGTGATCCTTATCTTAGTTGTGTTGACAATCGGGATCCCGGTAAATTTGGATGGAATTCGAGAAAAAGCGGAAACCGCAGCATCCAAAGCACTCGGCAGGAACGTCAACATCGATGGTCACCTTGCTTTTGAGGTAAGTTTTCGACCGACTGTGGACCTGGAAGGGTTACGAATTTCCAATCCGCCATCTTGGAACACAGATAATTTTGCTGGCGTCAACCGGTTTCGAGCCCAGATTCGGATTCTGCCGTTGCTTCGTGGCAGGATTCATATTCAGGAAATAAACGCGAATGGGATAGATGTTCACCTTGAAAGCAAACCGCATGGAGAGAAAAATTGGCTGTTTGATGCGTCAAAGCAGACCGCAGAACCCTCAGCACCATCAACAGACAGCGACGATAGCTTTGCGGTAGAGTTTGTTGAGGTAGATGAATTATCATTAACGCAAATTAAGGTAACATTTCTCGATCGCGAATCGGGCCAGACATATGACTTTAGGCTGGATTCAATGCAAGGCACAGCGGTAGCCGATGAGCCGCTGCAACTAGCTATTCAGGGGGCGTTTCAGAAGCAACGCTACTATATTGACATTAACGGTGATCCGGTGGCTGAATTATTTAATCCCACCCAATCTTGGCATTTGGATGTATCTGCCGAAATGGCCGGCGCTACATTGAATGTCAGCGGTCAGGCGGACCGACCGTTGGAAGGCAACGCATTCGATTTCAAATTAAGACTAGAAGGTGATGACCTTAATACCATCGAAGCGCTCTTCGGTTCTTCTTTCCCCCAGATTGGTGCTTACGCTCTGAACGCTCGTATGAAGAAGACCGAAAACGGGTACAGCCTGTCTGACCTGAAGGGAAATGTCGGTGAGACCACATTTAAAGGCAAGTTCGACATCGATCTAACCAGAGACAGGCCTGCGATAGCTTACCAACTGACTGTACCTATTTTTGATGCCGAACCATGGCTTGAGGTTTCTCAGGAACAACCGAAGCCAACCGCATCAAAATCGGATGACACACCGCAGGATTTTGATGCACTAACCTTTTCACTGGAGATTTTGAATAAATTTGATGCTGAAGCTGAAATCAAAGTTGACCGTGTGATGAACGTGCCGGGCGATATCCACAACGCTTCTCTAAACGTCCACGTTCGTGAGGGAGCCTTGTCGGCGCCAATGACGGTTACGTTTGCTGATGTTGTCTTTCACGGACATCTTGATCTAAATACCATCGATGATACCCCCGAATTTTTGTTAAACCTGTCTGCTGATCAAACCAATCTGGGCAAGCTCGCACTGATTTTCACCGATATCGAGGGCATTGAAGGTCACCTTGATACATTTGAATTCAGTCTCGGCGGGAAGGGGACAAATCTGCAGTCTTTAATTGAAAACATCGACATGCAATTTGCTCTCAATGATGCCGCGCTCTCTTACGGAAACGTTGCCGGCGGAAGACCGGTGCGCTTTACGCTAAAAAAAGCAGAAATTGCTCTAGTTCATGACCAAGACATGACCGTTTATGCCGACGGCACGCTACTGGACGTGCCCTTTAATCTGGTGGTCTCGGGCGGCAGCCAGACCCAAATTCTAAGCGGTGATCCATGGCCCATTGACGTTTCCGCCAGCGGCGGCGGCGCCCAGCTGAGCCTCACAGGTTTGATTGCGAATCTCGAGGATGCGGCCGGCGCGGATCTGCAGATGAAGGTATCGGGGAAGCGGTTTGGCGACCTCGCGGCCTGGCTAGGCGTATCTCATACGGCGAATTTAGCCTATGCCTTACAAGGACAGATAACCTTAACCAAGTCCCAGTGGGATCTCACGTCTCTGCAAGCCCAGCTGGGAAAAACAAAACTTATCGGGAATCTGGGATTGAAACATGCTGATCAAAAACCACTTTTGATAGCGAACTTGACGTGTAAAGACATTGATCCCGGAGAATTGGGACGCATGGTCGCGTCAGATCAATCACAAAAGCAGGACTCCGCCGGCGGGGGCTTTACGATTGATATGCCCTTTATGCCTCAAAAGATAGTATTCCATGACGCCGATATCGATATAAACGTAAATCGCATTTATCTCAAGCATGCGGATGTGAAAGATATCTCTTTATCAAGTCGTGTCCGTGACGGCTGGGTGGACCGTTCACCGATCAAGGCCACGATTGGAGATGTGCAATTCAAAGGCGATTTTTCACTTGATCTTCGCCGCCAGGTGCCTGAGTTCACATTCAAACTTGATTCCTCGAAAGTGGATATCGGTCACCTGCTTGATAAGTTGGATATAACCAAAGGTATTGATGCTACCGTCGGCAGCCTTGGACTGGATCTTCGAATTAAGGGCAGAAGCCTGCGAACAATTCTTGACCAATCCGATTTCGTCGCCAGTATGAAGGACGGCCAATGGACACTAAGAGATGCCAACACCGAGACCAGTTTGCAAATTCGAATCCTGGACAGTGTGGTTAAAGCATCTGTGGGACAGCCTTTAAGCTGGTCCATCGCCGGCCGTGTCAAAGAAGAGCCGGTTAGAATCGATATAACGACGGATCGTCTGTCGGCGTTTGTCGGTCGAAACATCCATATACCCTTGGACATACATGCTGGGGCCGCTGGAGTTAAGCTGGAATTAAGCAGCGGCGTCGACTTGCCGATCACTCAGAAGGAGATAAATTTTAAGATGCTGCTGAGCGGTGAGCGGCTTGACAGCATCAACACCTTTCTGGGGGTTGATCTGCCGCCCTATGGACCCTATCAATTGGGCGGGCGCTTCCGGGTGAATGAAAATGGATACTATCTTTCCGATCTCAATGTCAGTGTCAACCAAAGCTACATGACCGGGAAAATGAGTTTGAAAACCAATGTCAGCCCCCCACGTTTGAATATTGATCTCACAGCGGGCACCTTGCAGATCGATGATTTCAGGGTGGGTGACTGGTCCCCCGTGGAAAGAGCGCCAACAGCGGCAACCCAAGCAAACGCCCAGCAAGTTGCAGCCGAAAAGCCCCCTGAACCGAAAGAGGTTCAATCCATTTTGAGCCCCGAATTCATGCGCAGCCTGGACGCCGAATTCAAATTAAGTATAAAAGAGGCACTTTCGGGGAAGGATAACCTCGGCAGAGGTGCGTTAGGAGCAGGTTTGGAAAAGGGGCGTTTTTTCGTGGATCCGTTACAGCTGGAAATTCCCGGTGGATCCGTTAAGATTGCATTTTCTTTTGAACCGACCGGAGCCGATGTCTCACTGGAAGCCAGCGCCAGGATTGAACAGCTTGATTACGGTGTGCTGGCTCGCCGGATTAAGCCCGAAACCAAAATGGGCGGCTGGCTCAGTCTTGATATGGATTTAAAATCCCGGGCAAATAGTGTTGATACGATCATGCAGCATGCCGACGGTTATATTGATTTTGCGATTGTACCGGAGGATTTTGAAGCCGATTTGTTTGAACTCTGGGCTGTGAATCTGTTGGCCGCGGCATTACCTAAGCTGGATTCCGAGGAAACATCTATAATCAACTGCGCTGTGTTTCGTTTCGATCTTAAGGATGGGATTATGAAGGAAGATGCCATTTTTGCGGACACAACCAAAATGCAGGTCAGCGGTAAAGCCAAGGTCAATTTCAAGACCCAGGACGTAGATCTGGCAATGGCACCGAAAGCCAAGAGATCCGAATTTTTCAGTCTGGCCACGCCAATTCAGGTTAAAGGAACCTTTGCCAACTACAATATTGGTGTCCAACCGGGAGGTATTATTGGGACGGCCTTGCGATTCATCACCAGTCCCGTTGTCGTGCCGATCCAGAGAATTTTCACTGAGCGGGCGCCCGCGGACGGAAAGGCGGCGTGCTCGGCGGCGATGCATCGGGCTCACGAATAAAAGTTAATTTGGATTAACTTTACCTCAAATTTAAGATTTCAGGTTGAGGATAATTCGTAGTTTAAGCCGTCGCGATAACCTTTGCCACCAACCTATTTGCGAATTCAAGTGCTTCATTTATATCCGGAATGCCGTTTCGCCCTCCATATTTGCGGCAGGATAACGACGCCACACTTACGGAGACTTTTACACACTGCTGGAGATCGAAGCCTTTTGCGAGGGCGAGTGCAAACGCTGCGTGGAAATTATCGCCGGCTCCAATAGTATCCACAGCCATTATTTCAGGTGCCGGTACATGGTTGAGTTGGTCTTCGGTTACATAATACGCACCGTCTTGGCCACAGGTGACGATCAGCCGGCCGTAGATTCGTTTATTCAATTGGGATATTTTTTGCTCCAAAGGGATATCACCGAAATTCAATTCGCCGGCATCCAGGAAGTCAGAAGAGGGGATGAAGTAGTCGGCGGTATCCATGATGTCCGTTATGCCGTCCCTCCATCTCTCACCATCGTAGACGATTTTAGCATTTGAAGGGGCAAGACGCTTGATTTTATGACCGAGATAAGTGACTTCTGGGTCCAGCAAAATCACGCCCGATTTCGCAAAGAGGTTTCGCATAGTATGATCCAATTTGATTCTGGGCAACTCATTGGGCTCGTAAAAAATAGTTCGCTCTCCGGTAGCAGTGTTTACAAACGCATAAGCCACGGGGGTTTTACCGTTATTTACAATTTCAATGTAATCTGTGGGCACTCCAAAGTCTTTCAGACGTTTGAGACAAAATCGGCCCTCTTCATCATCTCCCAACTTACCAACATATGCAACATGCCCGCCCAATTTTGAAATACAGCAAGACGCTGTGCCACCCTGGCCGCCACCTTCAATTAAACGAAATTTCAATGGAACTTTTTGATTCTCTGCCGGGAATCGATCTATCAGTGCGATATAGTCAACGCAGCTTCGCCCGATTACAAGAACATCAACGTCATTCATCAGTAAATTATCCTTTCAGATCTCATGGGAAAATACACTAATTTGATGAACGCATCAAGTTTGAGACTCCCATCTCCGTATCGGCTACGCTTATCTGTTTCGCCTGATTTTGGTTCCTCAAGGCCGTATCGAAATGTGACGTACAAGCATTAGATGACTTTTATACTATCCCTGAAATATCTCTTATCTTGACGCACCTAATTTTGTCTAGTAGCATTTTTATAGTATCCAAAAAAAGAAAGCCAACGGGAATCATCTATGAAGATTACCATTGTGTGGTTAGCCGCAATCATACATTGTTACGCCATTATTGCGCCTGTTTTCGCCGACGATTCTATACCTCACATTGCGCATTCGGATTATTTTTACAGATGTCTTTTCGGGCTGTTAGCGCATGACGTGGGTGGTCTCTGGAGTGGGACTCGCAAGGAAGACGGATTGGATATAAACGCTGAAATGGTTTTCAGCCGTCCCGTCTTTGCAATATTGTCAGGCGATGTGCGCCCAAATGCAGGGATAAGCCTCAATACCCGTGGAGATACGAGCAAAATTTACGCCGGAGCTATTTGGGAGATTGAAACAACGTCACGATTTTTCTTTAACACCGGCATTGGTCTTGCGCTTCACAATGGCGAACTGGACACCTCAAATACCGACAGGAAGTCCCTTGGAACGAGGATACTCTTGCGCATTCCTTTTGAGCTTGGGTTCCAGCTAACCAAGCATCACAGCCTATCCTTAATGTTTGATCATATCTCCAATGCATACCTCGCCAGTGAAAATGAAGGAATGGATACGTTGGGCCTTCGTTATGGATATCGATTCTAATTCCAATAAACACTTTCTCTGGAAACATAAAATTTCGAATTGGCCGCGTTTTGTCCTGGAATTTTTTTCGGAAGGTAAAGTCCAAGGCGGATATTGCCGATAAAAAGTGTGAGTATGATTTTTAAGGAGAATATGAATGATCACTCAAATGGTTAATATAATTGGTGTAATTTGCTTGATACTGTACGCTGCAATGTTGTTCAAAGCTTTTTCCCAACAAGGCAGATTATTTGATCCTGACAAACCGGTTTCAATTGAGGACTATATTTTCAAAATTGCCCGGGTAACCGGTAATAGTGAATACGATGTATTCTGCAAATCCGCGGAGGACTGGCCGGTATCGCAGGAAAAAATTGATCAGGATTTCAAAAATTACTTGAATTATCAGATCGTTCCTCACTATGTAAACGACTTTGTCAGAAAAAATAAAAAACATATCGACGAATTGCACCTGCCGCGATTCTAATTAAGATCACAGCCAATCAACTGTTTTCCTGATCAGTAAGCACAAGTTGTTTATTCTTGTAACCGATTAGAATTAAATGGATTTTCAAAAATACCTGAAATGTGCCACGGCAGTCGGGCCGGCAAGCACCGTCGGGAATTTCACGGCCGATCCCGATCGGGGAACCCCTCCATATTTGACCTCACACCGACATTAACTCGACCTTTCAGAAATATCAGCCTCGGTTGAGCCATCAATCGGCTCCTCATATAATTGCGAGTTGGCCGGTGATTCTTAGCTTATTTCTACAGATTGCGGGAAAACGGTTACCAATTAATTTCGTGGCCCCGGCAGCGTGCAAAATGCTAACGGTGCCAAATTAATGCTCATCTTTGATTGCAATTTCATAAATGACAGCGGTTTCAATCAGCGTGGAATTCGGCTACAGAGGATATTTTTCCTTGACATGCCATAGTGCCGGATGTTTCAGTTACTTAGTCCTTAGATTTATAAATACGATAACGTATATATTCACTCAGGACTTAGTTTATTGCATGTGCGTTTTCCTTTAGACTTAAATAATAATTAACACCATTCATCTTACAATAAATAAAGTGTCCGCGAATAAGGTAATCGTAATTTGAGCAAGTTGTTTAGGGGAAAAAATGAACGCCGAAAAGAAAAGAACAGATGGGGGCGGAGTCAAGATTGTCAGGACAACGTCCACGTTCGATTGCGGCGGACGTTGTCCACTGAGACTTCACATTAAGGATAATGTGATCATACGGGTCGAGGGAGACGATGCCGCTGAGCCGGAGCAGCTGCGCACCTGTCTGAGGTGCCGTGCTTACCGTCAATATATCCATCACCCTGAACGCCTCAGATATCCGCAGAAGCGGGTCGGAGCCAAAGGGGAAGGCAAATTCGAACGGATTACATGGGATGAGGCTTTGGACATCCTGGCCGGCAAGCTGAAAGAGGTCAAAGAGAGATACGGGCCGGCCAGTATATTCTTGAGCACAGGCGGTGGCTACTTAGGTAGCCTCCATATGGGCGGATTGGCCGCTTCCCGTCTTTTAAACCAATGCGGTGGGTACACTACCCATTATGGCAACATTTCTTCCGAGGGGGCTGTCTGGGCGTCGTTGACCCAATACGCGTCGGTCATGGTCGGCAACAGCCGCGACGATTTAATGAACTCGAAACTCATTATCATGTGGGGTTGGGATCCGGCGCGGATGATTTCCGGCACCAACACCATGTACCATCTCATCCGGGCCAAGGAGGCGGGCGCAAAAGTCGTTAGTGTTGATCCCAGATACCATGATTCTGCCGCGGTTCTGGCGGACCAGTGGATTCCGATCTATCCGGGAACGGATACGGCCATGATGGTTGGTATGGCCCATGTCATGATTAAAGAGGGACTTCACGACCAGGCATTCCTAGATACGTATACAGTTGGATTTGATCAATTTTCAGATTATATAAAGGGCAGGGAGGACGGTGTTGAGAAGACGCCGGATTGGGCTTCGACCATCACCGGAGTCCCAGCCGAATTAATAGTCGATCTGGCTCGAGAATACGCCGCAACCAAGCCGGCAGCCTTGATGGATTGCCAGGGGCCTGCCCGAAGCGCCATGGGAGAGCAGTATAACCGCTGCGCCATGACGCTGTGCGCGATGACCGGTAATGTGGGCCGCGCCGGTGGTAGCGCAGGCGGTGGTCTGATGGGCATTCCTGTCGGCCACATGTTCCGCATGCCGGCCATTCCACCAGGCAAGAATCCTGTCGAGCTCGACGGGCCGCGGGTTAAGGGAACACTTGATATACGGCTGCGCGTGGCCAGACGAGTCCATATCAACAAAATTTTCGATGCGATACTCGAAGGCAAAGCTGGAGGATATCCGGCTGATATCAAGATGGTCTGGTCCATGTGCAACAACTTTCTCAATCAGACCGGAAACTCCAACAAGGCGGCACGGGCCCTGAAGCAGCTGGAATTCATGGCCGTGAACGAATTGTTCATGACTTCACAAGCGCGCTATGCCGATCTCTTGCTACCGATAACCAGCGCTGCGGAACGGAGTGACCTGACCAGACCCTGGCCTTCGGGGCCGTACTTCACATTTGTCAACCGCGCCATTGAGCCCATAGGTGAGTGTAAATCCGATCTCGAGATCGCGGGCCTGCTGGCCGAAAAGCTTGGTATTAAAGATTTCAACCCGTTTACTGAGAACGACATTCTACGCATGTTTGTGGAGAAGAATCCCGAAACAGGTCCCATGATCACGGACTATGAAAAGTTCAAGCGAGAGGGTATTCACCGGGTTAGGTTAGAAGAGCCGATCGTTGCATTTAGAAAACAAATTGAGGATCCGGAGAATTATCCCTTTGAGACGCCCTCGGGTAAGATCGAGATCTACTCCCAGCGTGTGGCGGACTTGAACAATCCGCTTTGTCCGCCAATACCAAAATACTTGGGTTCTTGGGAAGACCGCAACGACCCGCTTATCGAGAAATATCCCCTTCAACTTCTGAGCCCCCACCCGAGGAACCGTGTTCACTCCGAGATGTTCAAGGTCGAGTGGCTTCGGGAGGTTGAGCCCCACCGGCTTTGGGTCAATCCCAAAGATGCTGAGCCACGAGGCATCACCGATGGCGATGAGGTCTTTGTGTTCAATGACCGGGGGAAAGTGGCTATCACGGCATGGGTCACCGAGCGCATCATGCCTGGTGTGGTTTGTATCTTTGAGGGGTCCTGGTACGATCCGGATAAAGACGGAATCGACCGGGGCGCTTGCGCAAACACGCTGACCAAGGACGAATATTCCGGTGGGGGAGCCTCGGCCCTCAATACCGCCCTGGTTCAGGTAAGCAAAGGGGCGTAAAGACTGAGAGGATTTGATGATGCAGTTAGGATTTTATTTTGATCAGACTCGATGTACTGGATGCAGCGCCTGCCGTGTGGCGTGCAAGGATTGGCATGCTATACCTGCGGGTCCGGCGAACTGGATGCGGGTATTGTATACTGAAAATGGCAAATTCCCCAATGTTTTCGTCAGCTATCTGGCCACACCGTGTTACCACTGTCTTGATCCCGTCTGTATGCCTGCCTGTCCGGTCAATGCGATTTCAAAGAGAGATGAGAACGGCATTGTGCTTGTAGATGGAGACGCATGCCTTGGCAATGCAGAATGTGATGTGAAGTGCCTCAAAGCCTGTGCTTACGATGCACCCCAGTTTGGACCGGAGCAAGGGGCCAAGATGCAAAAGTGCAACCTCTGCATCGACAGGTGGACTGAGAATAAGCTCCCTGTTTGTGTGGAGGCCTGTCCGACACGGGCGCTGGATTCAGGACCGTTGGATGAGCTGGAAAGCAAATATGGTAACATCCGGGAGGCGGAGGGATTCGCTTTTTCCAAAAGAATAAAGCCGGCAGTCGTTTTTAAACCAAAGCTTCGCTTCAGTAGGCTGGTCCGCGGTAGCGTATGAAAGCTCACTGGTTGCGTTACCAAGTCCCTATTCCCAAAGCGTGGTCAAAAAAGCCCGAAATAAGCGCTTGCTCCACGGCTCTCGTGGTGGATGTAGATGGCTGACAGAGTGCAGCACAGCGCAGAAGGAGATCTCTTGACGGATCCGGCACTATTTTCTTTTCCATACCGGGTCGCGCTTATTCATCAGCGCTTCGACACCTTCTTTAAAGTCTTCGGATCGGATCATGATGCTTTGCATACTGACTTCCATATCCAAATGGGTCATGAGATCGACGCCTTCGCCTCTTTTAATGATCTTTTTAAACGCCCCCACCGCCAATGGTGCGGATTTGATAATATCTTTTGCCAGTTTCTCCGCTCCTTCAAAAAGCGCTTCCTTTGTCGGATAGAGATAATTGATTAATCCCCAATCCAGAGCCTGCTGTGAGCTGTAACGATTGGTGGTCATCAATATTTCCATGGCTCTTGACTGACCCAACAATTTAGAAAGGCGGGCCGTTCCGCCAAGATCGGCAATCAGTCCGAATTGGGCTTCCGGCAGACTCCAAATACAATCTTCACTCATGAGCCGAATATCACAGGCCAGGGCCACTTCCACACCTAAGCCGATTACCGCCCCATGTATAGCACAAATAATCGGAACTTCAATGGATTCGAGCCGGTTCAGAACTTGTTGACCTCGGTGAATTTCGGCTCGAATGGAGGCACCCCCCCCACCCACATCGCCTAAAAAAGTTCCTGCAAGCTGCCCCAGGGAGTTAAAATCTATCCCGGCGGAAAATACCTTGCCTTCTCCTTTAAAGATGACAACCCGAATGTCGGGATCCATTATTACAGTTTCCACCAATTTACTGATGTCCTCGAGCATCTCAAATGAGATTGCATTGCGCTTTTCGGGACGGTTAAATGTCAAATAGAAAATGTTTTCCACCTTTTCACCAATGACGTAATTATCTGCCATGTATCCTCCGATTGTTTGCGATTAAAAAAATCGTAAGCGTTCACGGGTTCAAAGAATCGGCGTGTTCTCCGAATGCGAAAACAGGTCAACAAGATATAATTGATTGCATCAATTGAATTGCTGAATTGATAAGAATTCGTTTTATGGGGACGGAAACGGCAAATGTGCAAATAACGAAGGCCGGCGTTATTGTCAACATCGAAATTTTTTAGGGGGATGCGATTTTCGACCAATTTAAGCCTGGGTGTTCGTTTGAGTTTTCTTTCGTGTGTTCAAAATTGCGTGGTTTCGTGATTCGTCTTTTTTTTATTTCTTCCACGAAAAGAACCCCCGCCCCTTTACTTCAGATTCGAATGCTGATCACGAACATGAAGCGGTATGGCTTGGGCATGATAACGGTTCAGCTCTTAGCTTGACACGCACGCCTGATTTTGCCATGGTGAGAAATCCAGAGGCAAGTTTCCGTCTTTCTGCATTAAACGGATTGAGACCGGACAAACTGCGCCCTTTTCATACGCGCTAGATTGGGCTAAAAGTTGATGTTTGAGTCGGTGAAGGTTAACCTAAATAGAGGAGGTGCGTCATGGAGGCGTCATGCGGGATGGATTATGTTCGGGCCGCATTCAAGCGGGATTTTGCAGACCGGGTTCCGGTCACAGTTTCGATGGGTAACTTTCAAGCCAACCTTGCCGGAGTATCATTAAAGGCGTTCCTTACCGATCCCAATAAGATGGTTGAGACCACGCTGCACGCCTACGACGTCGTTCGGCCGGATACAATCGTCGCGCATATCGATCTAAATCTGGAAACCGAAGCCATGGGCAACGAATTGGAGTTTCTAGAGGACGGCCCTCCCCTTGTACGAAAAAAAATTCTTGAGGTCGACAAGGGTGCTCTGGCCAAATTGAACGTACCCAATCCTGAGACAGACGGAAGAGGTCCGATGTATCTGGAAGCGTGTAGAAAATTGTCCTCGCATTTCGGTCGCGAGATCCCTGTGGCATCCGTCATAAACGGGCCTTGGAACACCGCTATCACCCTGCGTGGAGCGGAACAGCTTATCGATGATACCTTTGATGACACGCAATTCGTGCACGACGTGATGACATACGCCACCGAGGTTGCCAAAACATACACAGTCAAACTCAAAGACACCGGGACAGGCGTTACCATGACCGAAGCTGCTGCGTCCTGCAGCCTGATTTCCCCTCAGATTTATCGTACATTCATCAAACCTTACCACATGCAGCTGTTTGAGTTTTACAAAGCAAACAAGATCAACGTCAGCCTGCACATATGCGGGTTTATCGATCCCATACTTGAAGACGTTTTGCAGTTGCCTATCAACTCGCTGAGTGTAGACAACATAACTTCGATGAAACTGCTGCGTGATCTTGCGGGTACCCGAATCGTGGCGATAGGCAATGTGGCGACGGAGCTGTATGTCCAAGGAACCCCTGAACAAATTGAGAGAGCGGTAAGAGAGGCCGTTGACCTCTGCGCCAAAGACAGCGCGTTTATTCTCTCCTCCGGCTGTGAGATACCTTACAACTCCACGCGCGATCGGGTTTTACATTTTGTTGAATTCGGGCGTCAATACGGCAAATATAAGAGGTAATACTTTTTCATTTTATTTACGCTCATTTGAGGTAAAAGCAATGGGGAAGCTACAGCACCAAGAACAGTTCCAGTTGTACATTCATACGCCGCATAGCTGAAAAAAGATCAGGAGAGCAAATCGTTATGGATAACACCTATGGATATGCCGGAAAAATTTTGCGGGTAAATCTTTCTACAGGTGATTTCACCACAGTTCCCACCGCAAACTATGCCGACCGTTTTTTGGGAGGCAGAGGAATAGCACTCAAGATTTACTGGGATGAAGTCCATCCGCAAATTGATGCCCTTGATCCGGAAAACAGGCTTATTTTCATATCAGGTCCCATCTGCGGTCTGCCCGGTTTTGCCGGGTCTCGATGGCAAGTTTGCGGGAAATCTCCGATACTCAATCAATTTTCCTACTCTAATCTGGGAGGTGCCTGGGGCGTGCAGCTCAAATTTGCAGGTTACGATGGGCTGGTTATCAGCGGCAAAGCCGACAAGCTGGTTTACATGGTAATCGACAACGGCAAGGTCGAATTAAAGGATGCGGCGTTCTTAAAAGGCAGGGGAGCTATTGATACGCGCCACGTATTGAAAGAAGAGCTTGAAAAATCATTTTGCGTCGTTGCAATAGGTCCCGCCGGTGAAAATGTGGTTAATTTCGCGACGCTTACGGCCGATTTAGACGCCAGTGGATCGAGTGGCTTCGGTGCTGTAATGGGCGCCAAGAATCTCAAGGCGATCGCTGTCAGGGGTCAGGGAGAGGTTGAAATTGCCGACAAAGAATCGGTGAGATTGCTGAGGAAAGAGGTGCGACAGCTGAAATCCGAGCCTTTCATTTGGCCCTCGATTTTGCCGCAAGCACGGATGAAAAAAGACCTTTGCTTTGGCTGTATCAATGGATGCATGCGGGTCAAATACCACCCCGAGAAGGGCCGGGCCGGGAAATACTGCTGCCAATCTGCCGGTTACTATGAAATCAGAGCACAGCGCTTTTATGGCGAGGTTAACGATGTTCCCTATCAGGCAACCAAATTGTGCGATGATTACGGCATAGACACGCGGGCCGTGGAGACCATGATGATGTGGTTGAGTCGATGTCACAAGGCACAAATCCTTAGCGATGAGGAAACCGAGATACCGCTCTCGAAGATGGGCAGCTTGGAATTTATTCAGACCTTACTGTACAAGATTGCATTCAGAGAAGGATTCGGCGATGTATTGGCCGAAGGGACGATCAACGCAGCCAAGGCAGTGGGGAAAAATTCGGAGCAGCTTATTACCGATTACATGATCAAAACGGGAGAAGATTCGCCGTACGGGCCCAGAATGCATATTACGACCGGGCTGCTATATGCCACGGAACCCAGAATGCCCATCCAGCAATTGCATGAAATCGGCCTTCCGGTTTTATTATGGGCGCTGCGTGAAAATGGCATGCATGACACGCTCTTACAAAATAACTACATGACCTCTGATGTTATCCGGGCGATATCTAAAAAATTCTGGGGAGATGAAATCGCCGCCGATTTTTCGACATTCCAAGGAAAAGCCCTGTGCGCCGCTAAGATACAAGATCGTCAGTATGCCAAAGAATCCTTGATTTTGTGTGATTTTTCCTGGCCCATCAACCATAGTCCAAATACACAAGATCACGTGGGTGACCCAACGCTGGAGGGCCGGATTTGTTCGGCGGTAACAGGAGCGAAAATTGATGAGCAGGGTTTGAATAAGGTCGGAGAGAAGGTTTTTAATTTACAGAAAGCCGTTCTGGCGCGAGAAGGTCGTGGCGGAAGAGATTGCGATGACCTGGAAGAATTTAACTTTACCGTACCACTCAAATCCGAATTCGGCAATCCAGGGTGCCTGGTGCCTGGTCAAAACGGAGAAGTTTTTTCAAAAAAAGGCCAGGTTCTTGACAGGGGCGAGTTTGAAAAAATGAAAGATGAGTACTACCAGATTCGTGGATGGGATGTTGCCACCGGTTTGCAGACAAAGGCCAAACTGAAAGAACTGGGATTAGGCGATATTGCAGAGACGCTGCAGAACGAGAAACTTATCATTTGAATCTTGCGCACGAGTTTAGAATCAGATGGTTCAGGATGTGGACAGCTATTAGCTGTGCCAGATCAAGATCGACTAGATTGTTTATCTTTTATAAAAGTAAGTTAACCCCGAAAATAACGTTTCTAGTCTACCTGTTAGATCGTTTTCAACGACCAGAACCGATATCTTGAGATTAAAGCAGTTCTGCAATATTTTGGTTGCGTCCCGCATCGTGCCGGAGCTGCACCGATGCTTCCACCTGATTTTGCATGGTTAATGCGTCAAATACATCAGAATCAGGGTGTGGTCGTGCAATAAAACGCAGGCCTTTATCCGTTTTTCCGTATATCACCGCGTATGATGACGTAGCATCTTTTGAATAGACGACCGTATACGTTTCAATGACACCTTTTCCCGATGCGTTATCGATTATCTTAACCGGTTCTTTACCGGCTAGGTAGTCTTTTTCATCCTCAAGGTCATGATATTGCAGATCGGTATCAACCGGCGTTGCACTGTAAACTCCCGCAGCATGTTTGTGCATAAACCATCCAAGCGCTGTAATCAGGCCATTGTCGCTTTTTTCACAGGCAATTGCGTCCGCGAGCGTTGCCACAGCGTGAAGGCTGTAGTTGTTGCCCGGCCCCCCGAAAAAACCGAGCCCGCCGGTTAAGGTCAATGGACGGGGATCGTTGTCTTTGAGCTCAAGCATGCGCCGGGCCACGGAAACAGCACAGGGAAAGCAGCTGTAAACGTCAAAACACTGAATTTCATCCAGCGTCAGATGAGAACGGTTTAAAGACTTTTGAACAGCTGCCTTGAGAGGCGGGCTGGAGATGAAATCCGATTTTTGAATCATAAAGCGTTGTCGATCCTGGGCATAACCCCCGCCGAGAAAATAGACCGGGCGTTTTCCCTTTTCGAGGTGCTGTTGTGCCTTTTTTTCCGACATTAGGATTACTGCAGCACCGAGATCGGCTGTAATCAGCGGATTCATGAATTTAGTATACGGGAACGCGATCATGCGATTTGATGGTGTTGGTGTGATAATTTCCGCGGCATTCCGCGGCATCTTGGTCCATGAATTCGGATGGGCGGCAGCAATTTTGCTAAAATCGGACCAAAGCGTTCCAATCTGCAGCAAGTGGTCTTTAAGATTCAATCCGGACGCGGCCCACAGGGCGGTTTCGTAAAGTGGAAAACCGTGGATGGGCAGCACAACCCCATGCCGCATCTCCGCTTCGGTGGCTCCGATGGTGTCATCACCTTGATAATCTTCATGCACACCCTTGAAAAGGATGCTTTTTGTGTTTTGCTTATCAGCGCTTCTGGGATAAAAGGCTTCGGCCCCGGTTATCAGAACGGATTCCAGTTCTCCCCGTGCGATCATACCGGCGGCTTTGTTTATTAATGACTGGGGAGAGTTGCCCCCGATTCTGGAGACCAGGCTAAAGTGCGGCGTCGCTCCAATTATCTCAGCAAGTTGTTCGGCAGCAGAGACATAATGTTTGCTGAGCGGCCTGACGACCATAATGCCGCTTAGTTTACTCAGAACATCCGATCCACCAATCGGGTCCGCTGCCAGCCGTGTGGCTTCTGACATAAGTCCCAAAGGATCCAGGATATCTGTTTGTTCTTTGCTTTGGGTGACCTGGCCCCACCCTGTTAGAACGACGCGCCTTCGCATTAAAAACACCTCTATAATTCTGAGCCCTTTTTTTATTTCATTTGAACGTCGCCACAGTCCAGATGGCAGCAAATTTGCGACTTGGGCGCGTTCGATCACTCGAGGCGATTAACATACCGAATGATTTGACTCATTCTCTAATAAATGTCTTACTTTTCAGGTTTTTTCTGGGCCTGGGCTTCCTCTTCGGCCTGAATGGCCGCTAACGCCGCCGCTGCGGCAGCCTGGCGCTGAATATCGCTATCTGCCCGCGCATCATCTCGCTGATTTTCATCTGCACCTTCCGTGGTTGCCTCGCTGCCGGGATCCGGCGGCATGTACACGGTGACATTTCGATGCGCAAACTCGATGCCCTCTTCTTTGAACGATTCCTGCATGAGCCGGTAAACTTCTTTGCGGATGGCAAACTGATCGCCCGGCTTGGTTTTGTATTTGACCCGCATGATCATGGCCGAGTCATCCATCTCCCGCACGCCCTGGGATTTGATCGGTTCCAGCAGTTTGGGCCCCAGCTCGGGGTTTTCCATGATGGGGCGGTAGACTTTTTTCTTGATCACCTTGCGAATCTTTTCCACGTCGGTGTCGTAACGCACCCGGAAATCGAGTTTCATGATGACATAGTCGCGGCTGAGGTTGGTCACCGTGCTAATGTCGCCAAACGGGATGAAGTAGACCATGCCCCGCGGGTTGCGCAGCCTGAGGGAACGCAGTGAAATGTGCTCCACCGATCCCTTGGTGCCGGCAACCTCCAGATAGTCGCCGACCCTGAAGGCATCGTCCATGAGGAAGAACACCCCCGAGATAATGTCTTTGACCAGGGTCTGCGCGCCGAAACCGATCGCTAGTCCGAAAACACCGGCGCCGGCAATCAGGGGGCCGATGTTCACCCCCAGAGAGGATAGAACAATCAGGCTGGCCATGACGATGATGACCACTAACATGAACTTGCGCAGCAACAGCAGCAGGGTGGCGATGCGCGAGCCGCCGGCGCCGCCCTCTTCCTGTTCCTCCTCTTCCTCCGGCATCTCGTCGCGCATGCGGCGCTGGATGGCGGCGTTGATCAGGCCCCATGCAATGTAACAAATCAGCACGACCACCAGGATCTTCATAAGGGTGCTGACCACCTCCTTTCCAATGGGAAGATCAACGTTCCAGATGTCCAGGATCCAGAAAAACAGCAACGCCGCCAGGGATAGACGCAGGGCGGTGCGCAAAGGACCTTTCATGCGGTTGAGGTCCAGGCGTCCGCCGGTGGCCTCTTCATCCTTTAAGGCTTCGCCGTCCGGCGACGGAGCGGCTTCAGTCTCAGCATCATCTTCCGGCCCGTCGGATGTCGCTGCAGCAGGCGCCGGCTGCTCCTGGGGCTGATCCACGATACCGAAGGCCGCTTCCAGCATCAAACGCAGGATCCAGTCCAGCATGAAGTAAAGTGGTACCATCAACAGGGTCAGGATCCCCTGTCCCGAGGCAGTTCCCAAAATCATGCTGCCGATGCCGGCAGCCAACAACAGTAACACAGCAAAGATGGCAAAGTGATGCCACTTTTGCGCCAGTCGGTAGCGCAGGCTGGATTCCGGCAGACCTTGGCTGAACGCGGTGGCCGCTTGCTTGCGTCTCTGCAGAATCATCCAGATGATTATCCCGACCGCGATTGAAGCACCCACCGTCCAGGATTTGATAACCGTCAGCTCAGTGCCGCCCGCCAGGCGAATCACACCGCTGGTCACATTGCCCATACAGATAACAAAAGTCAGCGCCAGAAGCCAGTATTGCAAATACAACGCTGTTTGGTCGCTGAACGGCAGAACCCGCAGATTTGAGACTCGCGGGGCCAGGAAAAAGCGCAATACAAGGTAGGCGCCCTGGACGAATACCAGGCCCGACAAGTAGGCGGCCAAAAGCACGCGCTGGCCGGCGGTGCGGTCCAGAAAAATGAAAAAAAAGGTCAGGGCCGCGATAATAAAGATGACGATGGCCGTAAGATCCAACAGGGCCCGCATGGACAGGGCTCCGATTTTGGCGATCCATCCGGAAGGCGCGCTTGATGTGATGCGCCGCCGGGCCGCCGCGGTGTAGAGCACAAAGAGCCATTCGATCAGCAGGGCGCCGGCCAACACGGCAGCGACACTTAAAATTACGCTGGTCACGGTTTTGGTCCCGCGTTCTCCTTTGCCAAGCAAGGTGTATATGCCTGCCACCTTTTGTGGAGCATCGCTGCCGCCAGAGCGCAGATATTCGATGCGCGCTTGCAGCAGAGAAGTCAGGTTTCTTATCTTATGGATGAAACCGGCGATGCCTTCCGGTTTCGCCTCGACGGTCGTCTCCTGCTGAGCCTGCTCCTTAAGCTCATTGATTAACAATCGTCGTACCTGCTCGTCACTGAGACCGGCAATGATGTGATCGATCTGGGTTGCGCTCAAGTCTTTTGAAAGCGAAATGTTTTCAGTGCCCCCTGAAGCTGCCTTTTTCTGGCCCGTTTTGGGCAGCATGGGATTTTGGGACCAGGCTATTGACGTCAGCAGTATAACAAGGAGCCCGATCCAAATGCAGATTCTTAAAGCTCGCAGACGCATGACTTACCTCCTATTTGGTATTTATTACACGTCGGATGTTTATTTGACCGTTTAAAGTCCCGGTGATTTTCAATAAAACCCCAGTTCCGGTTCAATATTAGGTAAAAATCGATCTTGCGTTTCTATGCCGGTGCTTGTCTGCCGGGCATAATAGATCGCATTGCCAGACTCTTCAATTAGGAAAGAGTTAACCGGCAGGGCAGGCCATGATCATGGATGAGTCCGACTGCGACATTATTTATTGAACTTTTTAAAATTCTGCAAGTAATTTGGAGTGACATTTTTTGAGGTGCTTGTCCTGATGCGAGGGGCTGATTGGTTGATGAATGGTCATACATTCGTTGAAGATTCTAAGCCTGAAATGAGAATCACAGTGTTCGGCACATGATGGAAAATTCGTGGGCTTGGCTCAGCAGCCTGCTTAATAATTATTCATAAGAACTCGCTTTTTCCCGAGTGGATTATGCAGAAATGTGTGTTGTCTATCGGAAAAAGAACTAAAGCGCAGATAGATACTCACCCGGTGTTAATACCTTTCCGGAATACTTGCCCTTGAAGTGCTCATTATCCCAGCTAACCATGGTTGAAACAAACGGAAGGTATTTCTCGGCAACAGCCATTATCAACGCATCACCGAAGGAGGATTTTTTGCACAATATATCAAATAACCGATTGATCTCTAAGCCTGGAAATACACTTTGAAGATCAGGCTCGGGCAAAACCGTTATTTTGTATCTGTCGTGAAAATAAGTCCATAAATCAAGTAATTGATCTCGGTTGAGATTAAATGAAAGAATGCCGCAAAGCTCCAGTAAATTTACGATGGTGGTAAAGCCGTTGCCGATTTGAGCAACAGAATAAAGAAATGATTGATTTCTTTTAAAGTGGCGGTCTCTTCTGTACCGAAGATCAATCACGAATATATTTGTATCGACTAAAACTAGCTCCTGTTTCGTACCCACCCGGTTGCCTCCCGCCAATTCTTAAATTCAGGCTTTGTGCTATTGAGCGTTGATTCGATTCTTTCCCAGGCTTTTACTGATTCGGCTACCTTATTTAATTCCTTTACAGCATTTTTTGCGGTAGGCTCAATAAAAGCAAGAGGTTTTCCTCGATACGTCAACGTAAGCCTTTCGCCGGATTTGATTCGTCTGATCACTTCTCCTGTTTTTAATTTTAATTGCTTAGCTGTAATTGTTCCCATAAGTGACATCCCCAAGTAAACACTTCAATTAAATGTATCTACTTAATTTCGAATTGTCAATTTAATTTTAATCTTTTGTTTGATAACTATTTGTTTTTGGAATGTGATTTTAACACTGAATTTTCTCAATCCTGTCTACCGTCAGGGTGATTGCCCCCCAGTCCTCTTCGACTTTTCCGGTCAAAAGATACGGCCGCTGGCGGTCGATGATGTGACAGAAGCGGCGGTAAGTTTCGGGGAAAAATGTGGTTTCCACGATCCCGGTTTCGTCTTCGAAGGTTAAAAACTCCATGGTATCGCCGTGCTTGGTGTGTACTACTTTTCCGGTAATCAACCAGCCGGCCATACGTACCCGGCTACCGAGATGGCGCGGCAGATAGACAGCCTTGACGGTGCGCATTTTATGCAGCGCAGTGTTATATAGCTCCATCGGATGGCGGTCACACAGAAACCCGAGTACGGCAAATTCACGCCGGAGTTTTTCGCGTTCATCCTCAGGGGGCAGGGAAGGGAGGTGATAGACGGTCGCGTTTTCGTTGCTGCCAAAGAGGGATTGCGTTTGCGGGGTTGATTTTATCGCTCTATCTCTTGACCAGCAGGCCAGCTGCCACACCAGCGCCGCCCGGGTATCGTCGCAGTTGAATTCATCCAGTGCGCCGCAATGAATCAACGCTCGCGCGTCGTCTTCGGCAGGATGAACGCGTTCCAGAAAATCGCGTGTGCTGTGATAAGGCCGCTGCTGGCGATGGGCAACAATACGCTCTTGGGTTGCAGCCGCAAGCCCTTTGACGGAAAGCAAGCCGACTCGGATACTGTCGCCGTGACCGGTCCAGTGGATTGCGCTGGCGTTTACATCCGGTGGCAGAATCGTAAGTCCGAGACGGCGGGCCTCGGATACGTAGGCAAATGTGCTGTAAAAACCACCCTGATTGCTGATCACCGCCGCCATAAATTCAGCCGGATGGTGAACTTTGAGATAGGCAGCCTGATAGGAAACCCGGGCATAGGATGCACTGTGGGGTTTGCAAAAAGAATATCCGCTGAAACTCATCATCATGTTCCAGATGGCAGCGATCTGTTTCTCGGAGACGCCGCGTTTGCGGGCACCGGTGAAAAAGCGTTCTTGGAAATCCTGCAATTCATGTTCACGGTCCTTTTTGGACATCACCTTGCGCAGTGCATCCGCTTCGGCATGCGAAAAGCCGGCCAGGGCGGTGGCTGCACGGGACACATCTTCCTGATAGACCATAATTCCGAGGGTTTCCTCCAGCACCTCGGCCAGCAGCGGATGAATCGGGTCCCATCGACCTCCGTGCAAACGGCGAATGTACTCGCGGATAAATTCATTGGCAGCCGGCCGAATGATGCTGCTGTGGATGACCAGGTGTTCGAAATCGCCTATTTTCGATTTTTGCTGCAGCAGCCGCATGGCCGGGCTCTCGATATAAAAGCATCCCATGGTGCGGCCCTGAGCCACTGCCTCCTGGGTTGCGAAATCGTCTTCGGGTTCCCAATGGAAATCATCAAAATCGATCCCATTTGCACGAACATTGGCCACCGCATCCCGAATGACACCCAGGCTGCGGTTGCCCAGCAGGTCGATTTTGACCAATCCGGCCTCTTCGGTGGCATCCTTTTCCCATTGAATGATCGGCACCCCTTTAGGAGCTCGCTCGACCGGCACATATTCATCGATGGGGCGGGGAGTGATGACGACTCCACCGGGGTGTACGGAAAGATAGCGGGGAATGCCGATGATGCGCTGAGCAAAGTTTAGAATTTCCGGCCAGGGGTGTGGGAAATCCAGCGTTTTGGATTCCAGGCGTTGTTCTAAATCATCCAACAGTTTGGATTGAGATTCTTTAGCGCGCCAAAATCGTGGCAACCGCTTGGAGACCCTTCCAATTTCGACCTCCGTCAGGCCAAAGACCTTGGCGACTTCGCGGATTGCCATACGTGGCTGAAACAGCACATGATTACACACCATAGCCATGTGGCCCCGGTACTGGTCATGCACGGAATCCAAGACACCATCGCGTTCGTCCCAGGCAAAATCCACATCAATATCGGGCGGATCTTTGCGACCCGGATTTAAAAAGCGTTCGAAGTATAGGTTGTGTTTGAGGGGACAGACATTGGTGATTCCAAGGCAATAGGCGACCAGTGAAGCGGCGCCGGAGCCACGGCCGCAGGTGCGTGGACTATGCTTGACAATGTCTCGGACTATTAGAAAATAAGCAGCAAATTCCATGTCCACAATGCGACGCAGCTCGTGTTCGAGTCGCTCCACAATTGCTTCGGAGAGCTCCTGTCCATAGCGTTTGTAGGCACCGGCGTAGGCGGCTTCGCGCAGGCGCTGGGCTGGGTCGTTATTGTTTGAAAAGGGCGGCATGACAATACCAAAGTGCGGAGCGGTGAACGTAAGGCGCTCGGCAATTTCATGAGTGGCTCGAACAGCATCCGGGCAGGTGGCAAAGCGGCGATCATACTCTGCAGATGACGCCAGCCAAGCGTCCAGCGGGGCGACATCGTCAGGAGCAAGGCGAGAGAGGGAGGTGTTTAGTTCGATGGCACGCAGCAGGCGGTGAACAGCCACATCTCCCGAATCTAAAAAGAAACTGTCCGGAGTTGCCACCATAGGGATCCCCAAATATCTGGCTGTGCGGGGTAGTATGTGAATTGAAGGCAGAGGCCTGCGCGCCATGGCCGCCAACGCGGTTACGCCGCAGGAATGCCAGAGACGCAAAAGACCGGCGTTGTGGGTCAGAACCACCAAACCGCATGCGTAATTCGGCAACACTGTTTTCAGATCGAAATCCGTATCCATGTGTCGCCGGGTGAGCAAGCGACAGAGGTTGCGGTAGCCGGTGGGGTTTTCCACGAGGCAGACCGCACGACGCTTGCGGACGGGGTCCGTGATTTCCGCCCCGACGATGGGGGTAATGCCTTCGTTGTTGCAGGTTCTTAAAAACGGCCACAAACCGTACAGGTTATCGGTGTCGGTCAACGCCAGGCGGTCATAGCCCAGGCGTTTGGCCGTTAGGCAAACCTGCTTGACGGAAGCGGTTCCCCACATCAGTGAGTAACTTGATCGAACAGTCAACGGAATCATTACAAAAGCTTATGCCTTAGGCCGCCATAGTTCGACCTACCCGAATGGAATCATTGCCAAAACGCTGGCGGATGCAGTCGATGGCGGCAATCAGGTTTTTGCGTTTTTTATTTTCCTTTTGTTGGAAGGCAAATAGCTCCAGTTGAGCCGGAGGAAATGTCAAGCGGTCGCAAATTAGGCGCATGTGGCGGATGCGCACCCGCCGGCTCCAGGCCAACTTCAAGATGTGTCGGGCCAATTCAAAAAGAGTACGATCATCGGCGGTGGCAGGTTTAGCCGCCATTTGTCGGGCACACCGCATGCCGTCCGCGTAGTCAAGAATAACCGCGATCCGGCGAGTCGTCCGTCGGCATTGGCGCAACTCGTTGCCGGCCTGTTCGACCAGACCATACAAAACACGCTTCAGCCTGGAAGCGTCGTTGGAATCGTTGCCGAATTCGTGATTGGCAACTATTTTGGGTGGCTTTTGTCCCACCGGCAACACGGGGGACGTGTCGACGCCGCGTATTGCTTCATATAGAAACCGGGCACGGGCACCGAAGGCGACCTGCAGCTGCTCTCGACTCAGCGCAGTGACATGGCAAACGCGGGTCAGATTGAATTCCTGCATCCGCAACAAGTCGTCGCGTTCGATGCCCGGAACCAGGTTGATCGGAAGCGGCGCTAAGAATTCTTCTTCTTCGCCGGCGGCAACAATGTATTCTCCATGCGGCTTGACCAGGCGCGTGGCCACCTTGGCCACCAGCTTGCTGGGAGCCACCGACCAGACCGGATCGAGGCCGAGATCGTTTTTGGTTTGCCGGCGCAGCCGCCAGGCGATATCCTTGGGCGGACCAAAAAGACGGGTGGTGCCGGTAACGTCCATGAAGAGGTGTCCGTCGATGTCACCGATCTCGATCATGGGTGAATACGGCAAAGCACTCCGGAGTAAGGCCCGCATCGCGTGCTCATAGCGGTCAGCGTGGGGAGGAAGGATCCGGGAGTCCTGGCTCAGGCGCACCGCTTGTCGCAGAGGCATACCCTTGCGAATACCGGCCAGATATGCCTCCTGACTCATGTCGTAAACTGCCGCCCGCGCCTTACCGGTCGGTGCGATGATTACCGGCCGGTCTTTTAGCCGACAGTCCACCGCCCGCTCCACGGCCACGGCAAAGTCGGCGATATTTAGATGGATAATGGAGCGATTACAAGCCTTCAGAGGTTCAGCGTTCACCGTTTAGGGTTACCTTTGTTAATGGGGTTCAAGCTTTAGCGTTCAAAGTTCAAAGGTTCAGATGTTCAAAGGTCAGAGTTGCCCTTATTTCGTTGACCTTGCTCACAGGCGATCGAGTACTTGATAAATCCACCGATGGTGGCACGGGTGCGCCCTGCACGATAATATACGTCCTGAACCTCTGATCCCTGAACCCTTAAATCAGCCCTCTTGCTATTAGCAAGTTAATAAGTTTTACCGCATTTCTGGGTGCCTGAGCGCGCACGTGGTTGTTGAAGAAGATGGCACCCTGGCGTGAGCACCGGATCATATGTGGAATCCGTCCGTCCGCCCATTCGCACAATTCGGCATCGCTGTAGTCATAATCGAACTGTTTCTGCATGTTTCCCGATCGCCAGCCGCCGGTGTTGCGGCCGTGAAAACGGATGTAGAAAAGGTCGGGATTGGTGACAATATCGAGTTTTGGGAAAAGCCCCGGCAGTTCAGGTTCGTCGACGGCCACCAGGGCAGTGCGGCGGCGCTCCAACTCGGCAAAGACCCTATCGGTGGCCCAGGAAGCGTGGCGAAACTCAACCGCCAGAGGCAATCCGTCGAGTTCGTCCAAGAGGGCGGCCAAATAATGGCGATTTTTGGGTGCACGTATAAAAGATGGGGGAAATTGCAGTAAAATGGCCACCAGTTGCTGAGCCTGTAAAAGCGGAGCGATACCGTCCCGATACTGGGCTGCCTGGCTGCGCCACAGGTTGAGATCAATTTCATGGGTCAGGGTGCGGGTCAGTTTGGCTGCAAAGCGAAAATCATGCGGTGCATGTTGTCGCATTCGTTCAAGCACCGGCGCTTTGGGCATCTGGTACCAGGTGAAATTCAGTTCGGTGATTGCAAAGGTCTGAGCGTAAAACGCCAGCATTTTGCCTGATTTTATCCCCGGCGGATAAAACCCGGCATCGGTCCACTCGCTATATGAATAACCGCTCGTGCCGATCCACAGACGACATTCATGTTTTGGAGTTTTGTTTTCCTTCATTTGGTGTAATTCTAACCTCAGAGATGAACACATAAAAAGCTGATAGCTGGCAGTCGAACGATCAATTCCCTTTTTGATAGGAGCCACGAGCTAGGAGCCATGAGCTATTTTATCCCCTCAGGTCCACGCTGGATGCCGATGACTTTGCCCTGGATGAGGACGTCGCCAAAACCGTAATACACGGACATGAAACCCGTGTTTTCCGGACGCAGCTCAATGTGGTCGTCGTGCAGGAAAAAGCGTTTGACGGTGGCTTCCTCGTTGTTGATGAGTGCGACAATGATGTCACCATTCTGAGCATACTGACGGGGTTCGCAGATTGCCAGATCACCGTTCAAAATGCCGACGTCTTTCATCGAGTCGCCTTTCACTCGCAGCGCGAAAAGATTTTGGCCGCGATAGACAGAGGCATCCAGCACCGTCGTCCCATTCCACTCGGTTTGGGCGTACATCGGCAGTCCAGCCGTGACGCGCCCAATGATCGGTATTGCGCGCCAACGCTGCAGTGCTGCGGTTTCTTGAGCACGGTTCAAAAGGTAGACCGTGCGGCTATAGCGTCCCTCGCGTTTCACGTACCCTTTATCTTCCAGCACTTTAAGAATCTGCGCTATTGCGGCGTGGCTGACACCAAGGTCGGCGGCCGTTTGGCGCAAGCTGGGAGTTTGACCGCGTTGCATGATTTCGCGCTGGAGATAGTTTAACACACGCTGTTGTTTGTCCGTGAGTGCGGGTTGCATAAAGATCTCCGTATTGATTTCAGCCTGTTTGGTTATCGATGTTAAGATATATTCACCATAACCGTATTTAATGTAAATGTCAATGTAAAGTTTAACGTAAAATTTGTATAGTTATAGCGGTGGTCATAAATATGTTCCGTTTGGCAGATTTCCTAACAGGAGCCAATGTAATGCTTAAGGGTCTGAAATTATTATAAACATGACAACCGCTATGTTGTTGTTAGTGTTTGGTGTTTGGCTTTTCAATATACATAAACGAGAGATCCGATACACCATCGTTCCGGTTTTCCATTATTTCAAATTTGAGCGGAGCGAACTAAGATATAGAATCGGACAGTTGAATTGTGGAGGGCTAAATCAACAACCGCGACAGTCGGTTCTCACCGTAGCGCATGGGAAGGGTAATGGCCAGCAGGCTGATCGTGAATGTGATGACAAAGGATACAAGGATCCAGGCCCACGTCGCATATGTCAAAGATTTCCCCCGGATATCCGCCATAAAGAGATGGTAAACCGGGCCGGCTTCGACGCCGATCACCAGAGCGATATATCCGGCACATACGATCATGAATATCAGTCCACCAAAACTGGTCACCGTCTGAGTTGGATTTTCAGCTTTGAAATCCGGATAGGCCGCTCCGAAGCCGATGCCCATGGCGACAATACCCGGTACGAGCAAAAAGACGGTGATGGTTGAAAGCACCATCATGAAAGGAGTTACCTGAAGGAGTAGGTTGGTCGTGATGACTAGTATTTCCGATAGGATAAGTAACGGTACGTAATAAATAAAAAACTTTATCCATAAAAAGGACCGCAAGGAAAGGGGTGACGATTTAACTAACCAAAATGCTTGCCGTTCCAAACTCACGGCCGGATAGGCAAAACGGGCTGAAAAGGCCGTCAGGACAAACAGTGCCAATCCCATGTTCATAAAGGCCAATAGATTTTGCAGGTAAACGGTTTTTATCGGTGATTTGTCGAGGGGAAGTACTTTGAAATTGTAAATATATATGATCACCAGGGCGGCAATCAAAAATAGCTGAGACCATTGTGTCTGGTCCCGCAAAAATGTTTTGATTTCCTTGACGGTAAACGATTTTACAGGCCCCGGTAAAAAATTGAAATATTGTCCGTCTGTTAGACGATTTTTAAACAACCGGGACGCAGCGGTTTGGGTTTTTGAAAACCCTTTAAAATACATTGCATCGGCGACCACAACCAGAAAAAAAACCATCGTAGCGGCAAAACTCCAGGACAGGGCCGTGTGAAATAATCCGTCGCTGAACGTTCCCGAAAGGCCTGCCCGGATGCTATCATAAGCCCATGTGCTGGGCAGAAACGGTGATGAAGGTGTCTGCAGTGAGGTGATATACACCATTACAGTGTCAAAAACCTCCGGATCCACCAACAGCTCCGGCCGTGACAGGCGTATGGCCAAATAGATCACCACAAAAAACAAAATTCCCAGCAAGATAAATATACTTTTCAAGCGGGTTGCCGGAATCAATATAACTGCGATTACCACCATTAGGGTGCTGATCGCGGATGCATTAACAATCAGGGGTACCAGAGCCATGAGGGTGTTCGCATAATAAAAGGCCCCGCTGTGATAGACGATGCCGTAGGCGCAAAATATTGGAAGGGTGAAGATGATGACCATCCATGAACTTTCAACCGTGCTGTCGATCCAACGGGCAATAAATATCTTGTAGCTGGGAACCGGCATGGCGTGGACCAGCATCAGATCACGTGAAAGATAAAGCTTGGATAGAGATGTCAGGATGCTACTAAAAATTAAGAGGGCAAAGGAAACAATCAGGATCATCGACAGCAGCTTATATCCCAGGATATCGCCGACTTCCTCGATTCCCCTGAAATAGCTAAGAATCCGTAGCGAAACAACGAATACAGCGCACCAGAAAATCGCACCGATGGATGCGAAAAAGAATAGTTTAAGTTTGCTGCCGCACCGGGAACGCCGGCGTAACCTGCGGTTTGTCAGTGGCCAGATGCGCGGTTTTAATAGAGTTAGAATATCGTTCATCAGTTGGCGGTGTTCGTCAGGCTTAAAAAAACGTGTTCAAGATCCGCATGGGTCACTTTGGCCTCGCGCTGCAGATCCGCTGTTGTGCCGACGGCAATCAGCCGGCCGCTGTTGATGACGCCAATGCGATCGCAGGTATCTTCGGCAACTTTTAAGGTGTGAGTCGACATGAATACCGTGGCGCCTTTGCGGGCCAGGCGCTGCAGCAGATCTTTCACCATTACGATCGCTACCGGATCAAGCCCCACCATGGGTTCGTCTACGACGATCACTTGCGGATCATGAAGCAGCGCTGCCGACATAATCAAACGCTGCTTCATACCATGGGAATAGGATTCGATTAGTTCATCGGACCAATCGGCGAGTGAAAACATTTCCAGGTTTTCTTTGGCCTTAACGGCATAGACATTCTCCGGCACACCGTAAAGATCAGCCGTGAATTTTAGGAATTCTTTTCCGGTTAGTTTTTCGTATAGATATGGGCGATCCGGGATAAAGCCGATCTTGCTTTTGGCAAGTTGTGGCTGTTTTTGCATATCGATGCCGGCAATGGAAACCGTTCCTGCAGTGGGTTCTAAAATCCCACCGATCATTTTTATGGTGGTGGTTTTGCCCGCTCCGTTGGGTCCGATAAATCCGAATACTTCACCTTTTTTTATTGTAAGATTCAGATTATCTACGGCTAGAAAATCGCCATATTTTTTAGTCAAATTGGTAAGTTCGATCATAATTGCCACTCAACTTAGTTTAATATTTTTAAATCTATGGTGCCGATGATTCCGATTAAGTCGAGCTGTTGTCGCGGAGATCCGGTAACCAGCCGGATATGACTAACGTCGGCCGGCAACTGCCCGAACAGGGAGTCAACAGTTACCCAGCGACCCAAATAGACCAGGTTCCAGGCATGATAGTAAAACCGTTCCTTTAGGTAGACCAGGCCGGCTTCCACCCGGCAGGGAATTCCGGACGCCCTTGCCAGAGCTGCCAGCAGTACAGCGTGCTCATTGCAATCCCCGACACGATGTTCAAGCGTCGAGAGCGCATCCGGCAGTGAAAGTACGGGTCGTTTCCGGATATGCTGATGAACCCAATCGACCAGTTTACGCGTTTTTTGCAATGGATTTGTCTGATTCCCGACGATTTTCCGGGCCAGCGAAATAATTTTTTGATCCTCGGACTGGATAAATGGCTCCGGGCGTAGAAAGATCTTTTCAAGAATATCCAAATTCGATGGATCAATTGCGTCGGGCAGATTCGCCAGACTCTCTTTTTGAATTGTCAGAACGCTGTCTTTGAATGTCTGCCGACCCCCTTCGAGCTGGACATGTTCATTGGCAACCCCGCTGATTTCTACTCTCAACGTGGATAACTGCTCCGGATTTGCAAGCACAACATTGGACGCCACCGAAGCGGTTCGGGTGAGGTCTTCACTGGCTCGCAGTTCAAGTCCGGCCAAGGCATCGCTGCGAGTCGTTTTTTCAAGATGGATGCCTAATATTCCTTTTTCTTTTAATACATCGCCGTTTTCCCCGATCCAAGCAATTTGGTTGGCTCCCTTAAAATTCAGCATAACTTTGGTAGCAATTTGGTTGGCTCCCATGATTTGAATGTCTTCTTTACCGATAACCTCGACGATGACCGGTGCTTGTCCCATGCTTGCCGGGTCAAAAATTCCAAAGGTGTATTTATCCCCTGTGTCGAGTCTGGTCGATGCTATCGCCGCTGTGATTCCAGCCATGAGATAAGGTCTCTTTTTGATCCGAATGTCATATTTGCGGCTATCTCCGGCACTTGTAGTTCGAACTTTCAATACGTCATCAGACACATTGCCGCTGACTGTGAAACTGAAGTGCCCGGAATTTATTTCAAAATCAAATCCTGCCAGACTAAAGTCGGCGTTAAGTTGTCCCTGAGTTCTCAGATTTATATTCTGTACCATGCCCATGGTATTGATACGCATGAATGTTGTTTCTTGCAGACGGTAGCCGTTATCTGCCGGGGAAAATATCGAGTGCGAGAATCCGATTTTGCGTTCATTTTGCAGAATATTCATCCAGGTTTCTTTGCTGTGCGGTGTTTCAATCTCGGAAATGGATAGGGTTTTGGGGCGATACAGAAGCTTATCCATCAAATCAAGGCGGATTAAAAAAAGAAACACAAATACCAATGCCGTGACGGTTGCCGTGATCACGAATGGTTTGTTTTTATACAACGACATAACGTGTGTCGGTTCCTAAGCCGTTTTCGGTTGGAAGTTGCCCTGGGTGAGCGTTGCCGGTCGATTTAAGAAATTATAGAAGCCGATGCTATTCCCATTTCTGAGTGCGGAATTTTCACAAAAAAGGCCGGGCAACTGAGCTGTCCAGCTTTTAACATCATATCATTAAAACCCAATTTCGTATATGATTAAACCGACCAAATTGAATACATACCGGTAGGTTAATAGAGCATTGGCGCCGGCGACCAAACGGTACGAATCATTGAGGATCTGGGTGTCAAGTTATCTGACATCAGCCAAATAGTCAGTACCCACAGTGACTGCGATCATAATGGAATTAATCGGAAAACGGTATCCAGCGACGGATTATTTGTTTCAGTTTTCCGTCCTCGTTAGCCGTTTTAAGAAAATTATTTGCGGATGCTAAAAGACCTGTATCACCTTTTCTTATCCCCCAGGCCAAGTACTCCTCGGTCAACAGAGAATACAACGGTGTTAACCCATTGGTTTCATTTTCGGAACCCAACCACAGGATTATTGGCGCATCGTGAACAAACATATTTATTTTCTTGTCTAACAATGCCTTGACTGCCTCTTTGGAGTTGTCGAACGAAATCTTTTTAACCCGACCGAATTGTTTTTCGACAAAATATTGGCCGGTTGTATTTTTTATGGAACCGATAGCGGAGCTTTTGGTGATTGAAAAAAACCCGGTTTTAAAAAGAGCGGAATCCTCTCTGCGAATCAGCGCCATCTGTCCGCTTCTGAAATATGGATTGCTGAATGCAACTCTCACTTCTCGCAGACGAGTGATTGTCATACCCGACATAATGATATCAATTCGGTTTGCCAACAATGCCGGTATCTGATCCTTCCACTCGAGCTCGACAAAATGAAGGGATTTTTCAAGATATATAGCAAATTCCCTCGCAAGATCCGCTTCCAATCCGACGACTTTGTTGCCTTGCTTAAAGATAAGAGGCGGAGCGTGGGGCGATATACCCACCCTCAATACATTTGCATCAGGCACAGGTGCAGATGGTGCCGATGCCTGCTGTGCGGTGGAGGTGCATCCGGTAAGCCCCACCAAGCTCATGCAGCATGCCGTCAGTACCAAGAGTACAAATTTGCTTAATTTGCCGACCATACCTGTATGTCCTTTCAATGATATTATTTTCAGAGATCTCGTTAAACGAAGGAGTTCACCTGATTTCATCTATGCCCGTTGCCGGTCCGGTAACAACCGTCTGAATGGGGTTCTCATTGACAACCAGCCGGAAAATATCCGGACGAGCGTAATGCCCAATCACATCAAAATCAAATTTGCTTCTGGCGATCTCCTTTAAATCGAGTTCGGCTAGGAGCATGCCTTCTTGACCATAGAGTGGTCCGGACAAAATATCGCCCAGCGGGGATATGATGACACTGCCCCCCCGGCACATCACATCCGGCTGTTCGTCCAACTCCTTCAATCCCTCTAAATTGGTCGGGTACATATCCTTTGTGACAAACTGGTTGCATCCCAACACAAAGCAACGACCCTCGCACGCAATATGGCGCAAGGTTGCCTGCCAGGTGTCACGCGCGTCGGCCGTGGGCGCCAAATACAGATCGACGCCTTTGCTGTACATAACCATTCTGGCAAGAGGCATATAGTTTTCCCAACAGATTAATCCTCCGATTTTGCCAAACTCTGTATCGATTACCGTTAAGGTGCTGCCGTCTCCTTCCCCCCAAATGAGACGCTCAGCCGCCGTTGGTTTGAGTTTGCGATGTTTTCCGATGATCTGTCCATCCGGGCCAAAGTAAAGCAGAGTGCAGAACAGAGTACCTTTACTGAGTTGGGTATCGCGTTCGATGATGCCGATGGCCATATATACTTTTGCCTTCCGGGCGGCTGCCGCCAATATTTCAGTGGCGGGGCCGGGAACCTCAACGGCATTTTCCCAGTAGCGCAGCCAAAGCTGACGACCTGCCAGGCTCCGATTTCCGACCACCGTCCCAAAGGTTAGCCCGCGAGGATATGCCGGTATGAATGCTTCCGGCAGAAGGATCAATTTCGCGCCTTTCTCAGCCGCGTTTTCGATCAACTCACAGGTCTTCTCTACGGTGGCCTCGCGGTTGAATAATACCGGAGCAGCCTGAATGACTGCTACAGTGAGCGCTTGGATATTGTTCGACATGTGTTCTCCAAAAATTTTGAGGGCATATGCTGAAACGAGAGGATAATTTTTTGAAGAAAAAGGCCCACTTTCCTTGAAAAAAAAAGTACGATTCGTCACTTCTCATCAGCACGACAAATTGTTTTTAGGTGGTGCTAAAAAGGCATTGAATCCGTATCATGCTTACTTTTTTAAAGTCAAGAATAACAAAAACCAATAGTTTTTGCTTGACACTGTTAATTTTATTCGCAATATAATATCTCAGTCCCGTAATTTAGGGGTATCACCTTGCTACCATCCCTAAAACGGTTGCTGGATATAGAGGTCACCAGGACGCGTGATTTACCTTGTCGAAAATGAGCTTCAGTCAGGTGTTGATGCAGAGTCAAAAATGACTTTGCTTTTTTTATTGTTAAAGGGACACATAAGAGGGGTATTATAAAAGCAGTAGTTTAGGAGTTTCAGTCTATGCCGCAAGGAACAGTAAAGTGGTTTAACAACAAGAGAGGTTGGGGCTTCATAGTTAAAGAAGACGGTGAAGAAATTTTTGTCCACTATTCGGCAATCAAGGGGGATGGATTCAAATCCCTGAACGAGGGTGAACGGGTGCAGTTTGAAATTGAGGAGGGCGACAAGGGCCCTGCCGCAGCGAATGTTGAAAAATTATAAACGGCATCGCTCAAACTCACGTGCTGTATTGCGATCCTAAAAAATAATCGTTATTGCGACGATCAGGTTCATCAGAAACCGTAGGTTTCGATAGTACACAATAAGATTGATCGACCACTCGTCGTATTGCAGCGGATAGATGCGGTGAGCTTCGCGGCCTGGAACGATTTTTGCGTTCGGATAGCGTGCGAAACTGCTTATCCGTCAGGATGAACACTCTTGGTTGAATATGGTTTTCAACCGTTGCAATTCTCTTTCCGCTTCGGTAACCATTTCTTCAATGATGTCATTTAACGGCTGGATTTTGTCGACGAGCCCGACCGATTGTCCTGCCATGAGCGACCCCCTGGCGACATCCCCGTCTATGACGGCCCGACGTAACGCACCGACCCAGAACTCTTCAACCTTAAATTGGGCTTCCAAACGATCGATAAGATTCTCATCCAGTTTGTTTAATAATTCCAGTTGAAGTCTAGCGAACTCAATGCTGCCTTCGTTTTTTAGCGCCCGCACGGGGATAACCGGTAAGCGGCTATCAAACTGGGGGGTGGCAATGGCATCTTTGGCCTTTGCTTTGCGAAAGGTTTCTTTGAACTTAGGATGGGCAATGCATTCCTCTGCCATCACAAAGCGGGTTCCCATCTGAATTCCCGCCGCCCCCATCATCAAGAGATGCGCCATCATGCGGCCTGTGGCAATGCCTCCGGCGATGAAGATCGGCACGGTATCCACATTAAAAAGAATTTGCTGGATCAACACCGACAACGCCACCGGTCCGATGTGACCACCGGCTTCCAAACCTTCCAGTATCAGGGCATCTGCTCCACGTTCGATTAATTTGTGGGCCAAGGCTGCCGTTGGGGCGAAACAGATTATTTTTGCACCGCAGCGTTTAGCTTTTCTGATTTCGCTTTTTCGCGGGATGCCACCGGCAAACACAACCACCGGGCAGCCGAGTTTACACACCAAGTCAAGTTGACCGTGATATACCGGAGCCAGGGTAATGAGGTTGACCCCAAATGGGCCTTCCGTTAATTCGCCGGTTTCAACAATCTGCTTTTCAAAGACGTCAACAGGCGTGTTCCCACCGGCCAAAAGCCCGAATCCGCCGGCGTTTCCTATGGCGCTGACAAGTTGAGGGTCACTGACCCATGTCATCGCACCGCACATAATGGGATATTTGCAGTTCAAAAACGCTCTACCTCTTTCAAAGAATGTATCAATTAACATGAATGCTTTTTTTTCCTTTTAGTTTTCGGCTAGCCCGGGTCAGTATGACCGGATTTCAATAATTCCTTGGCATGTTCGAGAGTGGTTTCGGTGATGTCTTCTCCAGCCAGCATTCTGGCGATTTCTTTAAATCGATCCTTATCGCTCAGCGGGCGTATGGCCGTTAGTGTTCTGCCCTCAATAACCTGCTTAAAGATGGTGAAGTGATGGTCTGCGAATTTCGCAATCTGCGGAAGATGGGTGATACAAATGACCTGATGATGTTTTGCCAACTCACACAATTTACGCCCCACGGCCTCGGCTGTTCCACCGCCGATCCCGGCATCGACCTCATCGAATACGACGGTTTCCACCGAGTCGGTTTCCGCCAAAATGGCTTTTAATGCCAACACCACCCTGGATAATTCCCCACCGGATGCAATGCTGGCGAGCGGTTTCAAATCTTCTCCGATATTGGGGGCCATCATAAAGACAGCGCGATCAATACCGGTTTCCGAAAGAATCTGCTCACCGGCCTTCAGATACGCCTCAACGTTTTCTTTTGGCGACAAGGTATGAAGCGCGACGTCAAAGTTCGTTTGGACCATTTTAAGGGATGCAAGCTCCTGGATAACTCTCTGTCTGAAAACAGCGGCTGCTTTTTTTCGTTTCCTGGAAAGCGTAAAAGCAAGCTCTTGGCATCTATGGTTCAACTCGGAGAGTTGGTTTTTTATTCGTGCAATTCCTTCGCTAATGTTCTCAACATTAGAAAGTTCCTGCTCAATCCTATCCAGTTGCGCTAGCACGGCGTCCAGGGATCCACCGTATTTGCGTTTGAGTTTGTTGAGCGTATCCAGTCTCTCCTCAACCTCCTCAAGTCGCTGTTGGTCGATCTGTATCAGTTTCAGATAGGATTGGAGTTCATGGACAGTGTCCTCGATCTGGTACGAGGATTCGGCTAGGGTGTCGGTGTTGGCTTTAAGTTGCGAATCAATTTGGCCGGCCCGTTCGAGATCTCTCTTTACTTCCAGCAGCCGTTCAGTGACGGATCCTGCGGCGCCATAAAGTTCTTCGATGCTGTTGTAAACAATTTGGTAGAGAACCTCGGCATTTTTCAAGCGCAACCGTTCCTGCTCCAACTCAGCATCCTCTCCCGGCCTGATGCCGGCCTCTAAGATTTCTTTTTTTTGAAATTGCAGCAGTTCAAGATGTTCAGTTTGTCGGTCACGAATAGTATTTAATTCTTTAAGCTCACTAATTAATGGAAGTATTTGATAGTAGTGATCATGCACCTGCTGACGCAGGGACATTAGGCTACCGAACTGATCGAGAATCAGTAAGTGTTGGTCCTCCTTCAGCAGATTCTGGTGGGCATGCTGACCGGAAATGCTGGCCAGGTTTTCGGTAATTGAACTTAAAAGCTGAACGGTTGCCAGGCGTCCGTTGATATACGCCCTGTTGTTGTCGGAGCGGGCGATGATTCTGCGTATCAGCAAGTCTTCTTCAGGATTATATCCCTGATCAGACATGTTTTCTGCAACCTTGCTGGTAACTGGAATCTTAAATAATGCTTCCAATTCGGCGGAATCTGCACCGGTGCGGACTAGATCCGCCGATGCACGACTCCCTAGCAGCAGATTGACAGCATTGAGAATGATGGATTTCCCGGCACCTGTTTCGCCGCTTAAAATGGTGAGACCATCGGAGAAGGCAATTTGCAAATCGTCAATGATGGCAAAGTTGCGAATTGAAAGTTCTTTTAGCATCGAATTTGGAATTTGTTTCGTAACACCAGTAACCTAAAAAAGGGAACCCATCCGTATCCAACACGACGGATAACGGACGACTCTCAACGGACACAATCGAGTTAAATCTGCCCTTTTTTATTATACCCAGGAAGATGGCTTGCCGCGATCTCTGGCAGGGCAACCGACAAGTGGCATTAAAATGGCACACTGGACAATTTTTGTAAAGAATCTTGTCCTCAGACAGTCACCCATCCACCAGGCGGGTTACCGTCAACGCCTGCTCCAAGAGACGTCACTTGGGCTTTGTAGGTAACCCAATAAAAATTTTTTTGTAAAATGGAAGCATCAATCAAAATGGCTCAACGGTCCTCCCAGGTGATCGACCCACATGTCAACGAAGACGTCATATTCAGCGGTTCCCTTGAGAATTGGAACGCATTGAATCCCGGCTTTGGTAAATATTGATTTCCAGGAGTCCTCTTCATCACCGGCCATGTCGTTTTTGGCGTGGTCACCTGCTACGGACATAAATGGCATCAAATACGCTTTCTTGATTTTCTTTTTAAGCAACATGTCTTTAATGTCATCGACATTGGGGTAACCCTCCACCGTGCCCATGAAAATGTTGTGGTCCTTGAGCTGAAGTTGAAACATCAGGGCTGCATAGAATGCGTTAGACGGATGATGGGTGCCATGACCCATCAATACAACGGCGTCGCTATTTTTGCGCTCTTTAGGGATAGTTGTTAAAATTGCATTCACGGCGCGTTGCATGTCGTCTTGGGTGGCCAGCAAGGGGTACCCGAGAATAATACGCTGAAACCCGCCCATAATCTTGAACGCGCCAACCGTTCGTCGTAAATCATGGTATTCATCTCCGCCGATGGTGTGCAGCGATTGAACCGCCACGTGGGTAAATGCTTCATCCATCATTTTGGCCAGGGCCACTTCAGGTGAATCCAGTTGTATGTCCTGTTTCGCCATTTTTTTACGAATTATGGTGGAGGTATAAGCCCAGCGTACGGGTATGCCGGGGTAAGCACGTTTGACCTTTTTGTCGATGTTTTCAAACGATACCTGGGCGCTGGCTTCACTGGATCCGAAGGCCACCAATAAAATCCCCACCTTTTTAGTCGCTTTGTGCCCGTGATCAACGGCCCATGCAGCTGCGCACAGACAGATGGTTATCAAAATAGTGAAAAACGAAATCAGATGTCTTTTTCTCATTTATGAATCCTCCTTTAACATTGGCAATCAGATTTTTTGGTTAGTCTCCGTACGCTGTCGAGCGCTAAAATTCAACTGCAGCACGAATGCCTGGGATAACGCCGTCGATATCATTGCCGTCGGTGTCGTACTTGTCCTGGATGTACTGCACATCCGCGGTAACAGCAAAATAATCATGGAGCACAAAGCGCCAGTAAACCTCAGCTACCTGAGTGTATTCAAAGTCACTGTCATCGGCACCGTTTAAGTAGGCATAACCGATACCGATGTTGTCGTCCTCGCGCCCATACCACTTGCCGCTGATGTTCACACCGCCCGACAAAAAGTGGTCATAATTTATCAGGGCGTTGTCGTCCTGCCAACCAAATCGAATCCACGCACCAAAAATGTCACCGAGTTCTTGGTCAAACGACAGAAATGCAGCCAACCGATGTTGTTTTTTGCCATTCTTATCGAAAAACTCTTCGCTGGTGCCTTGGCCGATCACGCGGTAGTTACCTTCTCCCAGCGATGTGTTCAGTTTGTAGCCGATTTGGCCGCCAAAAAAGTTAAAATTGTTGCCGTCGTCATTTTCACCGACATTCATGCCCACTGCCGTGAAATCCCAGTTTCCGATTTCCCATTCCACCGACCCGCCGATATCATAGGAAGGGGCAAATCCATTGGAGGCATTCACCAAGGCCGCATTCATAAACTGGGTGTACTCATCGTTTGAGTAGGCATTTTCGTCGATGTAATCGGTGGCGTCGATGATGCCGCCGGTCAGGCCCAGGGCGATGTGATCTGAAAATTCAAAGGTGTGCTTGTACCAGGCCGTCAGCAGATAGTCCCGGTTGCGGCCGTTGATGTCCTTGACGTCATCTTCGAGGTCTGCGGCCCAGGGAGCCAGATTGAAATCGGTGACACCGTTGATTCCGTTACCGGCGGCAAACCCAAACTTTGTAAAGATTTCATCCCTTTCGGTGGGCCGAAAGCTTACCTCCGGCTGGAAGGGCAGGGCTCCGCGGCCTTTATCGTCTATATCATTTCCCGTCTGATACTGATAGGCACCGGCCAGTACGCCACCGATGGAGAATTTATCCGTGAGGTCATATCCAAAAGCGGTTGAATAGATGACTAAAATTAACATTATTAAACTCAACACAATTCCGCCCAAGTTTTTCATGATCATAATTTCCCCCCAATCTCTGCACCTATTTTTCTTCTAAAAGGCAGAAGAAAAAGCTTAATTACCTCGCTTCAAAGCGACGTTAACCCCAATGCGATATAATTCTTCACGTCTAAACACTATTTCAATTTCACCCCCTTTCCTAATCTCAGCGTTATGAGCTCAGTCTTTTTTTGTAAATTGAACCAAAAAAAAGCCCTTCAAACCATAATGGCTTGAAGGGCTGCACCCAGTTTTCTTAACCCTTGGCGTCTGTAAACTGAACCCGTACCCACGCAGAAATCCAGCTCAGTATTGGCAAGGCAGGTCTTCTGGCTTCCCCACCCGTTCAGCGGCCTTCCCATCTCGTTACGACAAAACAGTGACACCCAAGGCTGAGCAGGTTCCTTTTCTTTATTTGAAAAGGGCGGGGTTACAGCGGCGGGACCGCTCCCGATTTCAACGGGATTCCCTATTAAGCATACGCACCTTTTGCTTCTCAATAAATGAGAGAATATATCGTTGTCAAGAAATAAATTCCAATTTCATGAATGCCCCCGTTGTTCACAAATAGCAATGGCTGCAAAAAAACTCATGATAACATTTAATTATACATAGCGTCTTAAATATAACAGCATAGTCATGGTAAAGCCTTACAAAAGCCGGAAACATAAAAAATTACAATGCTGCAAAACTTATGACGCTAGGTATAACTGATTCAATCCATGTCTCTCAACCTGTAAGGTCGAGCCACAAGAATCGATAGGAATCCAATTCGAGCTTGTCATCGATTGCAATCCTTTGGCCGGTGACTAGATCCATGCAATCCCCTGCGTTCCCGAAAGCTGCCCCATAGCCCGCCGCTGCAGATTGGGGGTGGTGCGAAAAATTGTTGACCACCAGAATGCGCTGGGTATCGTTCCGGCGTAAATAGCCGAACAGATGGGCATTGCCGGTTTCGATTACCTCCATACCGCCGTTTTTAAAGGCCGGCGCCGCCTTGCGCAGCTCGATCAACCGTAGCATTTCATTGAAAAAGCGCCACTCCAGTGTGTCTTGATCAATCAGATCCTCCCGCGTTTCCCAACGCCGCTTGCACCGGTGCACCCAACGGTTGTCATTAGCTTTGGCGGGATTGGAAAGAAACGTGTAATCGTTGAGCATGCCCAATTCATCGCCTAGATAAATCAGAGGTATTCCACCGATACTGAGCATGATGCTCCGTAGTAAATTGATGCGCCGGACGGCCAATTCGATCTGTTGGGAATCTTCGTCTTTCAATGCCTTTTCGAGTCCGGCCAATGAAGCCAGGGTGCCGGAGATTCGCAGGTCGCCGTTATCCGGGTTGAATTGAAACGGAAGGCCCCTGGCAAAGGAATCGGGGTAGTTTCCGGTGTAAAAGCTGTTTAGATACTTGCGGTGGCCGATTGGATCGATTCCGATGCTGCGGGCCTCGTCATCGTCGAAGGTCCAGCCGATGTCGTCATGGCAGCGCAGGTAGTTCACCCACGAGCAGTCTTCCGGGATCCGGCCGCGACGCCGCATGGCACTTGAAATGAATTTAACTTCTCCGGTAGCCAATGCCTCCCACACCAGCGCCATCAGCAACGGGTTGTAGGAAAGTTGGCATTCCTCGGAATGGATGTATTTGAGCACTTCATCCGGATGCACGATGGCTTCCGACTTGAAGAGCAGGGCCGGGGCGGCAATGCGTGCCAGCGCGTTAAAGGCACGAATTATTTCGTGCGCTTCAGGCTGGTTTTCACAATCGGTGCCGAGGCGTTTCCAGATGAAGGCTACGGCGTCAAGACGCAGGATCTCGACGCCTTGGTTGGCCAAAAAAAGCATTTCTTCGGCCATGGCACGAAACACTTCGGGGTTGCCGTAATTCAGGTCCCACTGGAAGCTGTTGAAAGTCGTCCAGACCCACTTCCGGGCCTCTTCGCACCAGGTGAAACTGCCGCGTCGAGATGTGGGGAAAATGTCGCGCAGATGCCGCTGATACTCTTCCGGCAGCCGACGGTCGGGAAACATGTGGTAGAACGCCTGGTAGTCCGGGTCGCCGGATTTGGCCCGCCGGGCCCAAATGTGTTCATCGGAGGTGTGATTGAAAACGAAGTCGAGGACCAAGCTTATCCCCTCGGTCTTGAGATTTCGGGTGAGCTGCGCCAGTTCCTGCATCGTACCGATGTCGGGATTGACGGCCCGGTAGTCGCTTACCGCATAGCCGCCGTCGTTGTCGCCGTGGGGAACGGAGAAGAGCGGCATCAGGTGCAGGTAGGTCAGTCCGAGTTTTTTGAAGTAGGGGATGTGTTCGTGAAGTTTTGCCAGATTGTCGCTGAAGAGGTCCACATAGAGCACGCCGCCCACCATGGTCTGGGATGTGTACCACTGGGGATAAACTTCACGGGCTTTATCCAGGAGTTTCAAGTCCATCGGCCGTTCGAACCAGCTTTGCGCCAGTGTGAACAGCACTTGCTCGAGGGTGAAAAAAAAGTCATACTGCCAACCGTAAACCCTTTGAAGGTGGGAAAACAGCCGTTCCCATTCTTGGTGCAACCTTCTCTGAAACGATTGCCAGTAAACCGGTTCTGCCAGGATTTCGGCCTTAAACCTGTCTTCGATACGCGGTAGCAGTCGTTTCAGAGATTTGGCAGCATGTATGCTTATCCATCCTTTATCAGCCATATGTGGAAAGATCCCTTCAGTTCGATTTACCTGAAAGTATAGCGCATATCCATTCGACGTCAACCGTCCCCGGAAATAGGGGGCAGCGCATTTTGCAGATTGCACAATTGCAAAGACGCACCTTTTTGGCACAATTAATGATAAATTCCGCAATACCAACGATTTACAATCTATCCATTCTGAATTGAACTCACGCCGCAATGTGCTGTCAGTTACCAATCTGTTTTCATCCCGGTTTATCGCCTCCCGATTTTAAAGAACTCGCGGTAGATCTGACCCGGCGCCAGGATGATTTCGGCGGCCACACTTAGTCCGTCCGAATCCTTTATCTTTTGACATACCGATTACCTTTTGATAATAGAAAAGCCGTCGAAATGTTAGGGGAAGATATTTCCGCAAATCGTTAACCCATAAAAAGGAGGGATGACCTATGTTGAAAAAAATCGGGGTAATTTTGACTTTGATCGTTTTTTTAGGCACCGGCACAGCTCTGGCGGCGCCCAAATCCGGGGGAACATTGATCTGGGGGCGCGGGGGGGACAGTGTCGGGTTGGATCCGGCCTATGAAACCGACGGCAATTCCTTTCAGGTATGTGACAACATTTACGAAGCGCTGGTTGCCTACAAGGATGAATCTACCGACCTGGAACCCGGCTTGGCCGAATCCTGGCAGATTTCTTCGGACGGCAAAACCTATACCTTTAAACTGCGCGAGGGCGTCAAATTCCACGACGGCACGCCTTTCAACGCCGATGCGGTGGTTTTTTCCATCGGCCGCATGATGAAAGAACGCCAGGTAAAATTCTTCGGCAAAGGCTGGGACATCCCGGCTCAGGAGCGCACGCCCGAGTACTGGGTATCCATGGAAATGGATGATACCATTGGCTCTATCGAAGCCACGGGTGAGTACGAAGTGGTTTTCAAACTCAAAAGAGTCGAGGCACCGTTTCTGGCCAACATGGGTATGGACTTTGCCGACATCATCAGCCCGACGGCCTTCATGAAAAACCCCAAGGAGTTTCTGCGCAATCCCGTCGGGACCGGTCCGTTCAAATTCGTCAAATGGGTCAAGGACGATCAAATTGTCCTGGAAAAAAACAAGGACTACTGGGACAAATCCGCCGGCCCCTATCTGGACAAAGTGGTTTTCCGTTCCATTCCCGAAAATTCGGTGCGTTTTTTGGAACTGAAGGCCGGCAGCATCCATGCTTGCCAGTTTCCCAACCCGGCTGATATTGAACTTGCAAAAAAGGATCCAAATATCAAACTCGTTTCTCAGCCGGGCATGAACATCGGCTACCTGTCTTTCAACCACACCAAGGAACCCTGGAAGAGCAACCTGCACCTGCGCAAGGCCATCGCGCATGCCATCAACCGCCAGGCCATCGTGGACAATCTTTACCAGGGTATGGGACAGGTCGCCAAAAACCCCATTCCACCCACCATGTGGGGCTACAACGAACAAGTCCCCGGATTTAAATACGATCCGGAGCTGGCCAAGGCTGAGCTGGCCAAAGCCGGATTCCCGGAAGGCAAGGGTTTACCGGAAATTACTCTGTGGTCCATGCCGGTCCCCAGACCCTACAACCCGGATGGACTCAAAATCGGGGTAGCTATGGCAGCCGACCTGGCCAAAATCGGCATCAACGCCCGGGTGGTCAGCTTCGAATGGGGAACCTATCTGAAGCGCCAGCGCGAGCAACCGGAGGATATGGATCTGTTTCAGCTGGGCTGGACCGGCGATAACGGCGACCCGGACAACTTCCTGTCGGTTCTCTTCGATGGGTTGGCATCGTCTTCGGTCAGAACCCAGTGGCACAACGAACAGTACCACAACCTGATGTTGCAGGGAAAACAGACTGTCGACCAGGGCAAACGGGCCGAGATCTATAAAACAGCGCTGAAGCTCATCTACGACGAAGTGCCGGTGATCAGCGTGGCACACTCCACGGTCATCACACCGGTTAGAAATGAAGTGATGGATTTCAAGCAACATCCAACAAATTCACAACGCTTTAAAAATGTCTGGCTGAAGTAGAAAAATACGATTGTTTTACGTGCTGAGAAAAGGGAAAGAGGAACAGCCTCTTTCCCTTTTTTGTTTACACCCCGTTTTTTTTAGTATAGGAATTGAATGCTTAACGCTCAACGTGCCCTGAACAGCATTAGATGAACAAATGATTATAGTAATCCTGTAATAACCGCGCATACCCAAATATCGTAATGCTGGCTTACATCATCCGAAGAATATTGGTACTTGTCCCTACCCTGCTGGGCGTATCCATTCTGGTGTTTCTGATGTTACACCTCACACCGGGTGATCCCGCTGAACTGCTGATGGGAGAGCGGGCCTCGGAAGAAGCGTTGCAGGAAATACGGGAGCATCTGGGGCTCGATAAACCACTGTATGAACAATACGGATTGTTTCTCAAACAGCTGATGCAGGGCGATTTGGGAGAAACCATCTGGACGCGCCAGAAAGTCTGGATCGAGGTTAAACAGCGATTTCCGGCCACCATCGAGCTTTCCATTGTGGCCTTGCTCATCAGTTGCTTTGCCGGCATGATTCTCGGCATTATTTCTGCCACCAAACAATACTCCATATTCGATTACCTGAGCATGCTCGGGGCCCTGGTGGGAGTCAGTATGCCCATTTTCTGGTTGGGTCTGGTTTTTATGCTCATCTTTGCCCTCAACCTGGGCTGGCTCCCTATGTCGGGCCGGCTGAGCGTCGGCGTCGAGCTTGAAACCATCACCAACCTCTACATTCTGGACGCGATTTTAACCCGCAACTGGGCGGCACTGCGGGATGCGCTCTGGCATATTATCATGCCGGCGGTAACCCTGAGCACCATTCCGACGGCTATTGTCGCCCGCATGACCCGCTCTTCGATGTTGGAAGTGCTGCGCCAGGATTACATCAAAACCGCCAAGGCCAAAGGACTTTCACAGTTTATCGTCATTTTCAAACATGCGTTGCGCAATGCGTTGATTCCGGTGGTCACCACCATCGGCCTTCAGTTCGGCGTGCTTCTGGGTGGGGCTATTCTCACAGAAACCATCTTTGCCTGGCCCGGCGTGGGCAAGTGGATGTATGACGCCGTGATGCAGCGGGACTATATGGTCATCCGCAGCGGCACGCTGTTTATTGCCACGATCTTTGTCATAATAAACCTTTGCGTGGATGTCATGTATGCCGTCATCAACCCCAGAATCAGTGTGAAATAGCCTAGTGTTGTGTATTTCGTATTTCGTCATTTGCAGACACGCTTCAAAAAACCAAACGCTGAATACTGAGCCCAGTCTAATATGAACACCCAAAAGCCTAAAAAAAATCCGGAAGACCGGCACCCATTTTTGGACCAGGTCAGCCAGCTGTGGCGCAACAAAACCGCCGTGCTGGGTCTGGTGATCATAACGATTTTTATTCTGAGCGCCATCTTGGCCCCTTATCTGACCCCTCACAATCCGATTGAAACATCCCTTTACGATCAACTCAAGCCGCCGGTGTGGCATGTGAGCGGTAGCTGGAAAAATATCCTGGGCACCGATGACCTGGGTCGGGATATCCTCTCGCGACTGATTTACGGCGCGCGGGTCTCATTGGTCGTAGCGGTCATCAGCGTCGGTCTGGCTTTTTTAGGCGGCACGCTGCTGGGTTGCATCTCCGGCTATTACAAAGGGTGGCAGGACAGCCTTATCATGCGTTTCATGGATATTATTCTGGCCTTTCCTTACATCCTGCTGGCCATTGTGGTGGTGGCCTACCTCGGGCCCAGTCTTCAAAACGCCATGATTGCCATCGCCATCACCTATGTGCCGCGCTTTGCACGCATCGTGCGCGGCAGTGTGCTGGAAGAATGTGAGAAGGACTATGTCAGTGCCGCCCGGGCCATTGGTGCACGTGATTTTCGCATTATATTTATTGCCATTTTGCCCAACTGTCTGGGCCCTTTGATCGTCCAGACCACCCTGGGATTTGCCTCGGCTATCCTGGATATGGCCGCCTTGAGCTTTCTGGGGTTGGGTGCCCAACCTCCCACTCCTGAATGGGGCGCCATGATTGCCAAAAGTCGTGCCCTGATTCTGCGGGCATCGTGGGTAATGACCTTTCCCGGGTTGGCCATTCTATTTGCGGTGCTGGGCTTCAACCTCCTGGGTGACGGCCTCAGAGACGCTCTTGACCCCAGGCTGAGGGATTGAGATTAGGATAGATGCAAAACAATAACCTCTTGGAAATAAAAAACCTGCGAACCTATTTCTATGTTCGCGGGCATGTCGCCAAAGCCGTTGACGATGTGAGTCTCACTATCAGGTCAGGCGAAACATTAGGGTTGGTGGGAGAATCCGGTTGCGGTAAAAGTGTCACCGCCCATTCGATTAATCGGCTCATCCCGGACCCACCCGGGAAAATAGAAGGCGGAGAAATCTTTTTCGATGGAAAAAAGCTGCTGGAACTTTCCGAATCTCGAATGCGCAAAATTCGGGGCAATCAAATTTCGATGATTTTCCAGGAGCCCATGACATCGCTGAATCCGGTTTTTCCTGTTGGAGACCAGGTCGGAGAAGTCATCCGGCTGCACCAGAGGTTGTCCCGGGGCGCAACCCGTGAACGTGTGATCGAGATGTTTCAACTGGTCGGTATACCGGCCGCCCAAAAACGGCTATCCGACTATCCGCATCAGATGAGTGGCGGTATGCGCCAGCGGGTGATGATCGCGATGGCTTTAGCCTGCAATCCTAAATTGATGATTGCCGATGAACCCACCACTGCCCTGGATGTAACCATACAGGCCCAAATTCTGGATTTAATGAACAAACTCAAGAATGAAACCGGGGCCGCCATACTATTTATTACCCACGATCTGGGGGTCATTGCCGAAATGGCCCAGAATGTTGCCGTCATGTATGCCGGCAAAGTTATGGAATATACCGATGTAAAAACCATTTTCGCCGACCCCAAAAATCCATATACCATCGGCCTGCTTCAATCGATTCCGGTGCTGGGAAGAGAAAGTGACGACAATCGTCTTAAAACAATTTCCGGGATGGTGCCGTCTTTGCTTAATTTACCTTCCGGTTGTCTGTATAGCGATCGCTGCCAGGATGTCTTTGAAGAATGTCATAACGTGGTGCCGGATATGTACCAGGTTGCAACCAGTCATTTCGTAAGGTGTTTGAAATATGCCTGATTCTCAGATAAATGGGAACGTCCTGCTGGAAGCAAAACATGTTGTCAAGTACTTCCCCATAAAGGGGGGGGTCTTTTTAAAGGAAATTGCTTCCGTTAAAGCGGTGGACGGTGTCAGTTTGAGCATCAGGAAAGGTGAAACCGTCGGATTGGTTGGTGAATCCGGATGCGGCAAAACCACCTTCGGCAGGGTCATACTGCGATTGGAAGAACCCACGGCCGGTGAAGTCTTTTTTGAAGGCCAAAATATTCTGGCTTACGATAAAAGCCAAATGCGGGCCCTGCGCCAAAACATGCAGATTATTTTCCAGGACCCATTCTCCTCGCTCAATCCCCGAAAAACAGTCTCACACATCGTCGGTGAACCCCTGCTTATCCATGGTGTCAAAAATCGCAGAGAAAGAGATGAAAGGGTGCTTGACCTTTTGCGCGTTGTCGGTATGCGCAAAGAAAATATGCGCCGTTATCCCCATCAGTTTTCCGGGGGCCAGCGGCAACGCATCGGAGTGGCCCGGGCACTGGCGCTGCATCCCAAGCTGGTTGTGTGTGATGAGGCCGTATCTGCCCTGGACGTATCGATTCAGGCCCAGGTCATAAACCTGCTCAAAGAGCTTCAGGCCGACTTCGGACTGACGTATTTATTTATCTCCCATGACCTTAGCGTGGTCGAACATGTCAGCGATCGTGTGGCCGTCATGTATCTGGGAAAAATCGTGGAAACAGCCCCACGCAGGGCGCTTTACAAGAAACCCCAGCACCCCTATACTCAGGCACTGTTGTCCGCGGTACCCATACCCGACCCTTCGCTGCCAAGGGCTAACAGGATAATTTTAAAAGGTGATGTCCCCAGTCCTATCGATCCCCCTCCTGGATGCAGCTTTCATCCGCGCTGTCTATATGCCAAGGATACCTGCCGAGAACATGCACCGGCGCTCAAAGAAATCAATCCGGGTCATTTTGCCGCCTGTTTTTTTGCCGGTCAGGTGGGAATGAAGAAGTGAATCAACTCATGGACATTATCGAATACCGCGTATATTGCACTCAGCGATAATTGATAAATATCCAAATCAAGGCAATTAAAGAAAAAAGGAGACAGACAAGCGAATATATTATTTCAACGGTCACATCTATCACTCTCCTTTCCGTGCTTTTGTACGTGATCTATCCGCCGTAACGCATAGAGGGTAAATTTATAGTCGCGGCGATAATCGAACCTATCCACAGCCTATAGAAGACCAATATTGCTTTCCTAGATGAGATTTCAAAAAAAGCGGACCGTTCTTAGTGTCAATTTTCTTACCCTCTCGTCCCTCCCGGGCAATTTCAACGGCAAGTATAATCACGCTCTCCAGGGTGCTAAAGTTAAACCCCTTTCTTTTCCTACATACTTTAGCGATGAGATTTTGTTCTTTGGTTTTGCTCATTTAATTTCTTGAGAGAACAACTTTTTAGGTGTTTCCATATTATCCAGCTTATAGGGTGTTCATTTTTGACTCATGAAGAACCAGCTCAAAAATGAAAACCGTAATCGACTAAAGGCCGGGTCGTTGATCTGGACGTATTTCGCTCGGATCATGATAGGATAAATCGTTTTCCAACTTGAAAGAATAGATGTACTGGTCAAAACTTTCGTCCCACCCGCAAAAGGGGCATTTTCTTCGATTTTTTGAAAGCAAATGACCGCATTCAGGGCAACAATCTCCAAACATTGTAATCCTCCTTTGAAATGTCTTTGCCTAGTATTGATGACTCTATTCAAAATATTCAATGGCTACATGATAGCAATGCCGTTTTTCCGTGCTGAAAATCGTATCGCAGCTTCTATAAGATTTTCTATGGTCAAATGCTTGTATTCAGTTACTCGTTAATGACCAGTTATCATTATGGATGTATTTCCGCGAATTTGACCTTAACCTGTTGTAATTTTGATTTTTTTGGTTTCATGTTCTTTGGCTTTTCGTAATTTGATTTTCAGGACACCTCGCTTATATTTCGCTTCCACCTTATCGGGGTCTACTTCTGCAGGCAGCTCAATCGTCCTGTTGAAATATCCATATGATCTTTCGACGCGATAGTATCTCTCCTCTTTTTGCTTTTGCTCCTGCTTTTTTTCGCCTCTGATGGTCAGCAGTCTACCATCTATTGAGATATCGAAATCTTTGGCGTCAATTCCAGGAACCTCGGCCTTGATGGTGATATCTTTCCCTCCCTCGCTGACGTCTACGATTGGATCCCATTTTCCTTTCTTAAACGGGTATGTTGAAGGCAAAAAATCTGATCCAAAAAATTGGTCGTACATATCGTCAATTTCTCGCTGTAATTCATTTATCTGATTTTCTTTTTTTCTTTTCCACGGTAAGACATCAAACATGTGGACCACCTCCCTAATAGAAAAAAATACGCTTCATTTTTCTAAAATAATCTCAAAATATTGGATTGTTGGTGTCTATTGCTACGAAAAATTAACTAGAACGAATACAGCCGATCGGCTAATAAAATTGGAGGGTATGGGAAATGTTTCTACATCATGTCACCTCCTATTCTATTAGCTCAATTCAGCACCAACCAAACAAAAGGCGAATGTATGTAAAATTTGCTAAATAAAATTTAGATTTACTGGCAGGATCTGACCGGAGCCGGAATCTCGCTCATCAGTTTCGCGCAGATTTTCCAGCTCCGAAATCCTTTTAACTTGTTTTAACCGTGATCTTTTTAGGGGTTGCCTTTTCAACCTTTGGAAGCGATAGGCGCAGTACGCCATCGTTAAGCTGAGCATCAATTTTTTCCTGGTTGACTAATTCCCCAAGTGTAAACTGTCGGTAATACTTGCCGGATTGATACTCCACCAGAATTTCTTGTTGGTCAGTTTCGTCAACAGCGGCAATATCCGCAGACAGGGTCAACGTGTTGTCTCGAAGATCAATGGTCAAATCCTCTGCTTTGACACCCGGCATATCGGCCAGCAGGGTAATCTCTTTTTCCGTCTCAAATATATCCACAGCAGGTGTGAAAACCAACCCCGGCGTGGTTTGCTCGGCAGGGATGGTGACCTCTTGCTTTTCTCGAACCTTAAGCTCTTTGCTCTGTGCATCAGTCATTGCTAGATCCCTCCTTTGAAAGCTTTTTTTCACGATTTTACAGAAATTTGTTTGGGCTTTGCGATCTCCGCTTTTGGAACCACCACGGTTAGTATACCATGTTCCAGATTGGCCTCTACGTTATCGGTGTCGACTTCACCCGGCAGTGCAATCATCCTGGAAAACGTGCCGGCTTCGCGTTCTCGTCGGTGATACCGCGCACCTTCTTCTTCCGCAGCGATTTTTCGTTCACCTGAAATGGCAAGATTGTTGCCTGTAACCTGAATATCAAGCTCATCTCCTTTCACACCCGGCAGTTCGGCACGAATGAAATAGTTGTCTTTGTCCTCTGTTAGATTGATTAGTGGAAATACACCGGCACTTACGCGTTGATGAGGACCTATGGCCTCCTCAAACAAACGGTCCATCCGCCGTCTCATTTGTTCCAGCTCATCAAACGGACTTCTTAATCTCCAAGTCGGAACGTTAAACAATCTGCGGTAAATCATTTTAACACCTCCTAAGCTTTAGTAGTTCAACTCCATAAATCGCTTTGATTTTGATCTTGCCATATGACAAACATCCAAATTTGTTTATATGATAAAAGCAAATTAATTGTTGTCAAGATGCACAACAAGAAAAATATTGAATTACTAATAAAATTTGTTATATTAAAGTAATGTTCGACAGTGGGTCTTAAAAAAAGGGAGCGAAATAATGAAAAAAACTGAAGAAAAACAGTATGATATTGGTATGTCCGTGTCAAAACCAACCACTCTAGATCTCAGGGGCCGGCAATCGGTGCGGGCGACATTTCGACTTTCTGAAGCCTGCATTAATGCAATCAGTATTCTTTCGGCTCAGTTGGGTATCAAACAAAAATCGGTTTTTGACTTTTTAATGGAGGATGATCAGGTCTTAAAGAACATGGCCCGCGAACTCGAAAACACTGAATTTGATCGCCATGATCGTATCCAAAAAACGTTTGTCATCAGCCGCCGGTCATTGTCGTTTCTAGATATAATTTCCAGTGAGTATAATGCCCCAAGGGATGCATTGGTGGAATATTCAGTCCGAAGGCTTTTGCCGATTATTGCCCGGGAGCGCAAAAAACATGAGAAACGAAAAGAATTATTGGCTGAAATATCGAATCATTTTCAAAAAGGTGAGAAATTATTAGCGAAAGCAGAGGAGATGCTGGGCACTGATGACCTAATCGTCAATAAACTTCAAACAGCAATGTCAGTCTATCAGAATGCTTTTGATGACATCGTCAGCTTCATTGAGAGGGGGAAAATAATAGAAAAATTTCAGCCCGAATATAAAGAAGGGTAATCAGAACGCAACTAATCTTATGCGAATATCGTGTGGTTTCAAAAAAGGAAAAAGGATGGAGGCATAACGGGATGACAACACAGTCAAAAACAAGGCTAATGGCCATCCGCCATGGCGAGACGGTATGGAATGCGGAAGAACGCTTTCAAGGGCATGGAGACAGTCCGCTTACGGAAACCGGACGAAATCAAGTTGCAGCATTGGGTCGTCGGATGCAAGACTTTCGATTCGACGCTTTGATCAGCAGCGACCTGGGGCGAGCGCAAGAGACGGCATCGATAATTTCTGATTTCACGGGTCACCCGGTGGAGATAGACGGTCGTCTGAGAGAACGAAATTACGGCGTTCTTGAAGGATTGACGGTTCATGAAATAAAAGCTCGGCACTTAGATATCCTTGATCAATTGATTGCCGATGATCCCGATTACATCGTACCTGCGGGCGAAAGCTATCGGCAGCATTATCAGCGGAATATTGAGTTTATTGAAGAATTACTCGCTACGAGAGTCGGCTCGAAGGTTGCGATCGTAATTCATGGAGGGGTTCTTGAAAGCATTTTTCGTTACGTTGCAGGCTTGCCGCTGGATCATCCACGTTGCGTCATTGCCGGCAATGCCAGCTTGAGTATCATCACCCACGGTACCTTTTACGGCACCTCTCGCTGGGTAATCGAGACGTGGGGTGATGTGGGACATCTCAATGGTGTCGGCCATTAGCTCGGCTTGGCATAGCCTGGGTAGTCAAAAATTAGGATAGCCGTAATAGACAACCGACAGGACAGTTGGGTTTCGTATTACGCAACCCCTTCATACAAGCCAATCATTTTGAATTCACATTGGAATACAAAAAGAGAAGGTTGCTCCTTTGCCTTCACCTTCACTTTTCGCCCAAATCCTTCCTCCGTGCAATTCGACAAGACTTTTAGTTAAAGACAATCCAAGCCCTGTACCCTGAAATTGGCGGCTGGAGGAGCTTTCTACCTGCTCAAAGGGTTCGAAAATTCTCTTCAGGTCTTTCTTTTTTAGACCGATACCGCTATCCTCAACAGAAATTTGAAGATAGTTAGCTTCGGAATTTAGCAAATCTTGAATATGTTTGTCGCTATTGCATATACGCTCAGCTGCCAACAATATACTTCCATTCTCCGGTGTGAATTTCACCGCGTTTGACAACAAGTTATAAAGAATTTGCTTGAGCTTGCGTTCATCTGCACCAATTGATTCCGGGATGCCTTTAAAATCGGTTGTGATTTTGATGCTATGTTTCAGTGCTTTTTCTTTAATCATAACAAGGCTGTTTTCCAGAAGATCTCTGATGTTAACTAAAGATGGTTTAAACTCAAGTTTTCCAGCCTCAACCTTTGATAGGTCCAAAATATCATTGATTAGGGAAAGTAGATGTTTGCTACTGTAGTGAACATCGGTGAGATATTCCTCCTGGGTTTGATTCAGTTGACCAAAGTTTTTATCCAACACCAATTCCGTAAATCCAATGATGTGATTTAAGGGCGTGCGCAATTCATGACTCATATTTGCCAAAAATTCGCTTTTGGATTTGTTGGCTTCGTCGAGGGCAATATTTTGTTCACGAAGTTTTCTTCTATTTTGCCTTAACAATTGAGCGGTGTAAGAAGAAATAAATGCCACAACAAAAAGGATCGCATTGATTGCAAAAAGTTGAGTTATTTGATTCGCTAATGGCAGATAGGGTCGTTGAAATGCTGTAAAATGGGGAATTACGCCAAAAAATTCCAATAGAACTATTGAACTAAAACAGCTGGCACAAAATGAGGTTATAATAAATGTCAATTTTCTCGGGGCGACGACCCCGACATAAATAATCAATGCAGCATAAATTGGAGTGAGATAAGCTGCCTCCATTCCACCTAAAAGATAAATAATGGCGGTATATCCAAGAATTTCTAAACAATTTATCAAAAATGAAAATAATTCGATAAGACGTCTATCAGTAAGTTTTTTCAATATCCATAAGGTCGGCGGGTTAATCAAAATCAAATATAGGATTGAAATGGTGACCCCCGTAAAATGACTTGATTGAATTGCACCCGAAAGTAAAGCGACCCACGCAGATATCCACATAAACAGGCTGGCACCGGAGCGAACCAGAGCGCCTTGAAAATGTCTTCTATAAAGCCTGCGAAAATAGTCCGGATCTATCGAAGGCATATCCTTATGCTTTGAAACAGTGTTCCTCATTAACTAAGTAATTTGGTGTATTGAATATATATTTTTATTCACTAAAATTAACCGGTAAGGTAAAACTAAATATAGCTCCCCGGCCTGCGCCTTCGCTTTCTGCCCAGATCTTTCCTCCATGAAGTTCGACGAGACTTTTAGTTAACGACAATCCGAGTCCCGTTCCCTGAAATTTTCGGCTTGCTGAATTTTCGACTTGTACAAAGGAATTGAAAATGCGCTTTAAATCTTTAGAATTGAGCCCAATGCCGGTATCACTTACACTGATTTTAATGCCAGATCTTTCCGTTTCGTTCTCGCTTAAGTCATTATTTGGGTTAAAGTGCCAGCTCGAAGCTTTTATTGATATACTTCCTCCATCCGGTGTAAATTTGACTGCATTGGATAGAAGATTGTACATAATCTGCTTTAGTTTACGTTCATCAGTTGTGATTGTATCGGGGACACCATTGAAATGACTCGATAGTTTTATTCCGTGTTCAAACGCTTTTTCTTTGATCATTGTAAGGCTGCTTTCCAAAAGTCCTCTCAGGTCGACACGGCTAGGTTGCAACTCTAGCTTTCCAGCTTCCACCTTTGAGAGATCCAATATATCGTTTATCAATGAAAGAAGGTGGGCTCCACTCTCATGAATATCAGAGAGATATTCCGTTTGGATTTCATTCAATTCACCAAAATTTTTATCCAAAATCAACTCGGTAAACCCGATAATATGATTTAACGGTGTGCGCAATTCATGGCTCATATTGGCTAGAAACTCGCTCTTTGCGCGATTTGCGGTCTCTGCCTCCTCTTTGGCGATTTTTAATTTTTGTTCTGCTTTCTGGCGATCATTTATATCGATGAAACTCTCGATCAAATATTCGTGCCCTTTCTTTCTGTAGGGAACCGCCGTCTTTAAAATTGAGATATTCTCCCCATTGGCGTTAACCATCTTACGTTCCGTATTTTCTATTTGCTGGTACAAATCCGTAATCGGGCATTTACCAACTTCAGTAGGGCAGATAAAGTCATGACAAGTGCTTCCGATAACCTCCTCCTTTGATCTTTCCAACAATTTTAAGGCAAAAGGATTGATATCAACAACTTGATGGGTTTCAGCATCAATTACCATGATTCCTGAAGGCGTCGAGTCCCAAATGGCTTTCAAATGACGTTCGCTTTCTCGCAGAGACTCCTTTTCTTTGCTGAGCTCGGCAGTTCTTTCTTTGACTTTAATTTCAAGATTTTCGGCATATTCTTTTAATTTTTTTCGTGATAGTTCTAAATCATCCAGCATTTCATTGAACGCACAGCCTAGTTGCCCGATTTCGTCATTGGAACCAATAACAACTCGCTTCGAAAATTTAGTTTCCGGCCCTCTGATATCGTGAATCACTGTTAGAAGATCCTCAATCGGTTGCGTAATTGAACGGTACAATTGAAATGTCAGTGCAATAAAGCATATGAAACCGATCATGAATACAATTGTTGTAAGTATCCAGACCTTCTGGGTCAGTTTGGATATGGTCAAAATGGATTTGGAGAAACCATCGACACCTTCTTTTTTTAACTCAGCAATGGAAGCTCCAAGCTCTTTTTGGAGGGCGTGAAATTTGTTGGCTAAATTGGGCTCGATTTCCCATTCTTCTTCCAGCGTCGCATATACCCATTCAATACCAACTTGACGGGCAGAGTCATAAAGAGACCGAATTCTGCCAAGTTTAGCCATTAATGGAGGGGAACTAGCTATAAGCGCTTCAATATTTTGCAAACTTTCATTTAACGGAGCTTTTATTTCCTTGAGAGGCTTTAATAAATCCTCCCTCGAGGCCGAAGCAGCGGTATTTATCGTGGCCATGGATCTCTCTACCCAAAGCTGTAAATTTGTTGTATTGATCGCCAGGGGATAGGTCGCGTATTCAATATTATGGGTTAGATATGCAATTTTGGTGTTAGAAAGTATGCTGCTCAGGCCCAAAACTGCCAGTAACGCAATCATAAGACCCATGGCTAACCATAAGCGCGTTTTTAAATTGGTGCTTTTAGTCATTTATTTCAAGAGATATAATTTGAAAATTCAGTCAAACAAGGCATTTTTAAAGAACTATTTTTCTGCAGTAAAACCGTTTTTTACCCACGCATTGAAGCCACCGTCCAATCTTGATACATCGGTAAACCCCTGTGAATTCAAAAATCGTCCCGTTGTTAGGGTTAGCTTTCCTTTATGATCAATTAAAATAATTTTTTTATCTTTGGGCAATACATCAAGCTTTCTGTGTAATTCTTCAAGGTCAATATTGTTTGAGTTCCGAATATGACCGTTTAAAAAATGAGATACAGGTCGGATATCTAGTAATAACATCGAAGATGTATTCATTTCCTTGAGCTCGTTCGAGCTGATAAGCGCTATTTTAACTTTTGGATAGTCAACCACCGAATCAACTCGGTATCCTGCTTTAACCCAACCCAGAATACCCTCTCTGTATACGAAGACGTTGGAGTATCCCATGTCACTCGCCATCCTGGCGGCTTTAGGACTATAAAGTCAGAGCGTGCCCATACAATAGAAAACTAATAATTTGTTTTTCTCTTTGGGCAATAAAGGAGAAGTTAGGATTTCACTGACAGGAATATTGATTGACCCTGGGATGTGTTTATCATCATAAATTATTTTAGGTAAAACATTTATCAGACAAATATCATCACCTTGCTCAAGTTTAGCGGCAAGTTTTTCGGTGGAAATCGTGTGCCACTTCTCATGGGCAATGACGGGCGAAACGCAAACGCAGCTCAACAATATTGCACAAAAAATTAGCCAGAATTTTGGCAATGATCTCATTCAATTGCTCCTTTATCCATCGAAATTTTGTTTCTAGCGATGGTCAACGTTGGTAATTTTATCGGTATCTTACAAATAAACTTAACAAATTTTTCGTTATGATTTGAAAACCTTCGGATGGAAAGGGTATCCGGATGAAATATGAAATTGTGGAAATTCTAAATTAGATCAATGTAGGCAGGGGTTTTTAGGCTAAACAAAAGTTGGGATTTAGCAGTCATGTGCAATTTTTCTGCTGGATCTCTGTTTTAAGAAATTCGCTAAATATATCAACCTTAAAAATGGAAGGTACCCAAGATCATATAGATAGTCAATATTTTTTTAAAATTTACTATAATAACAATAACTATATCAGCAACAGATCAAAGATTGACTTTAAAAAACAGCTTGACAACATATTTTAGTGCGAGCAATCATATCGGGTACCATTGAGCACCTGGTGACCCGAAAATGTTTGTTGGGCAAACCGGATGACCTGTTGGGTTTAGCGGATGATATGATCGACACCATTTTTCACGGAATTTTGGTGGCACAAAAAGAACCTACAATTAACCTCAAGGTCAAAATAGAAGACAACCTTAAACCGAAAGGAGGCAGGTCATGAAAAGACCTATGATTCTGATGACGGCGTTAATGGCGTTTTTGCTTATCACGAGCGTCAGTTTTCCCGTCCTGGGGGCCGACACCATTAAAATCGGCGTCATCGGTCCCATGAACTTCTTGCAGGGCAAACATCACTGGAACGGTGCGCTCATGGCCCAGGATGAGATCAATTCTTCCGGCGGTGTCAAAGTCGGCAAAAAGAAGATGAAGATCGAGCTGGTCAAAGCCGATTCCAACGAGTTTTTGAGCATGACGGATGCCACCAATGCCATGGAACTGCTGCTCACCCGTGAGAAGGTCGATTTCATTGTCGGCGGCTTCCGCACCGAAGCGGTCCTGGCGATGCAGGACATTGCCATGGATTATAAGACCATCTTTTTGGGCTGCGGTGCGGCCACCAAAAAGATATGCGACCGCGTCGGCGAAGATTATGACCGCTACAAATACTGGTTTCGCATCACACCGTTTAACAACATGTTTCTGGCCAAGACCAATTTCATTCACCTAGCAACCGTCGGCGGTATCATGCGCAAGGCCGTCGGCATTCAGAAACCAAGAGTGGCCATCGTAGGCGAAAAACAGGCCTGGGTGGAAGCCATGGTTAAAGCCTCGGAAGCCAATATTCCCAAACTGGGATTGGAAGTTGCCGGCGTTTGGCGGCCCTCGCAGACTGCCACCGACGTGACCGCCGAACTGTCGGCCATCCAGCGGGAAAACGTCCACATCGTGTTTACCATTTTTTCCGCCACGGTGGGCGTGACCTTTGCCAAACAGATCGGCGAACTGAAGATCCCTGTGGCGCAGGTGGGAATTAACGTCGAGGCCCAGAAAGAAGGATTCTGGGAGGCCACCGGCGGCATGGGCAACTATGTGATGACCATGAATACCTATGCGAGAGGTGTGGAGTACAATGAACTGACCAAGCCGTTTGTGGACGGTTACATCGAACGTTTTGGTGAAGTGCCGGCTTATACCGCTGATACTCACGCAGCTATTCTGATGCTGGCCGAGTGTGCCAAACGTGTCGGAAGCCTAAATTCCGATAAAATTGTGCCAGAGCTCGAAAAATGGGATGCAAAGGCAACCTCTGGACATTTCAAGTTCGCTGAAAATCATGAGCCCGCCTGGGGGCCGGGTTTATTAACCAGTCTGGGTGTGCAATGGCAGGACGGCAAGCTGGTGGGCGTATGGCCGAACAAGTGGAAACCCACCCCGGAATCACCCGAGATTACATACAAGGGCATTGTTCCTTACAAACTGCCCCCGTGGTTCATTGAAAAATATAAAAAATAATATCGATAAAATCTTCCCCCTTTTTGTCAGGCAAAAAGGAGCAGCATAAGTCTGAATAACGATGGACAAATATGCTAGCTGACATTATTCTAACCACCCTGATCAACGGCAGCACTTACGCCCTGCTGGCCATTGGATTCTCATTGATCTTCGGTGTGGCCCGTATCGTCAACATCGCTCACACCGCCTTTTATATGGTGGCTGCCTATTGCATTTTTTACGGTACCTATCGACTGGGTGTTCATCCGGTTTTCGCTGTCCTGATGGCCATTATTCTGGTGATGGTGCTCGGATTAATTTGTTATAAACTTTTTATTGAACCCATCCGCGAGCACGAGGCTGCGGTGCTGATCGCCACCATCGCCCTGGCAATGGTTTTTCAGGAAATTATTTTGTTGATTTTTACCGGCGACTTCCGCACTGTTCCTCCGCTGGTGCCTGGTTATCTTGAATTTGCCGGTGTTAAAATTGCCTACCAGCAGCTGCTGTCAATTGCCTCCGCGGCCGTGATCCTCGCCGCTACGTGGACATTTTTAGCCAAAACCCGGCTGGGGCTTGCCATTCGCGCCACCGCCCAGGACAGAGAAGTCGCCAACCTGATGGGGATGAACGAGGCCCGGGTGGCGATGATGACCCTGGTGATTTCCGTTGCCCTGGCCGCGCTTACCGGTGCGGCCGTGTTACCGCTTATGGTACTCAATCCCCATATGTGGATGGGGCCGTTAATTATGATGATGGCGGTCGTGGTTCTGGGCGGGCTGGGGAGTTTGAAGGGAAGCTTTGCGGGGGCTTACATTCTGGCGTTTTCCGAGGCCCTGGTGGTCTTTTTAATTCCCAAAGGCGCCTTTTTAAGGGAATCGGTGGCCTTATCCATCATGATTCTGGTATTGCTGCTGCGTCCCGAAGGCCTTTTTGGTATTGCGTTTGAGGAAGAGAGATAAATATGGGACTGCTGGGTTTCCATCTGCGCAAACTGATAACGATTTTTAAAGGCGAAATATTTGTTTTGCCCAGCCGGATCGTTGTGCTTCTTTTCTTTGTGTGCCTGCTCTTTTTTCCGATCCTGATTGATGATCCCTATTTGCTGCGCATCCTTACGCTGGCCAGTATATTTGCGATTTTCGCCGCCAGCTGGGATCTTTTATCGGGCTTTACCGGTCAGATGAACTTCGGCCACGCGCTGTTCTTTGGTGTCAGTTGCTATACAGCGGCGCTTTTAAACCTGCATTTTCATATCCCGCCATGGGGCACGATTCCGCTGGGAGCCCTGGCGGCCGTACTGGCAGGTCTGATTATCGGGATTCCGTGTTTGCGGCTGCGCGGCACGTATCTGGCGCTGACCACGCTGGCATTTCCGATCATTTTGATGGGCATCGTATTCGCCCTGCCGGATCTTACCGGCGGAGAGCTCGGCCTTTCGGGCCTCGAGCGTCTGGCCAAATCCCGCACGGCGGCCTTTTACATTATCGTGATACTCATGATCGGCCTGGTCTTTGCGATGTGGAAGATTACCGATTCAAACACCGGTATTATTTTTCATGCCATCCGGGAGGACGAGGTTGCGGTCAGAGCATCCGGCATAAACACCACCCGCTATAAGTTGCTGGCCTTTTGCCTCAGCGGCTTTTTTGCCGGCATTGCCGGGGGCCTTTACGCCCACTACATGCGGATTGCCGGGCCTTCGACCCTGGAAGTTTCCATGTCCTTTCAGGTGGTGATCTGGTCGGTCTTCGGCGGGGTCGTCACCATATGGGGACCGGTGGGCGCCGTCTTTATTTTATTTCCTTTATTGGAATTTTTTCGATTCTGGCCGGAGATCCGGCTGCTTTTGTTTGCCTTCGTTATATTGATCATTCTGCTTTACATGCCGGAAGGATTGCTCCCGTGGATACGCGACAAAATCGAAACGCAATGCCCCCGCTGTAAAATCAGAAATATCGCCACGCGCAGAACCTGCCGCATATGTGCGGCGGAGATTGAATAGAAATTTTCACTGCAAAACAGCTGCGAGGTTAGTAATGGACCCCAAAGATGTGTACATGTCCAAACCCTGGTTAAACTTCTATCCCGAGGGTGTCCCCCACGAGGTCGATGTCCCCGAAACATCCGTGCCCGACGTGTTTGATGCGATGGCCGATCGATACAGCAGCAAAGTTGCTCTGATTTTTTACGGCAAAAAGATTCATTATGGTAAACTGAAGGAACTGACCGATCGCTTTGCCGCGGCTCTGGATGACCTCGGCGTGGCCAAAGGCGATACGGTGGCCCTGTATCTGCTGAATTCTCCTCAATATATTATTGCCTATCTGGGAACCCTGAAAGTGGGCGCCAAAGTAACGCCGATTAGTCCGGTTTACACCAGCAAGGAGGTCAAACATCAAATTGAGGACAGCGAAGCCAAGACCATCGTCTGCGAAGATATCCTGTATGACAATGTAGCCAAAGCAGAGGTTTCACTTAATAATATCATTCTTTCCCATATCGGAGATTATCTGCCCACCCTTAAAAGAATGTTTGGCAAAAGCGCTCTGGGCAAAGCCTATGGCGAGATGCAGGTTCCCTCACCGCAATATATTAAGCAAGCCGGCCTGCATCTATTTAAATATCTAATCGAACACTATCCGCCTCAAAAACCTCGGGTAAACATTGACCCCAAAACAGACATTGCAGCTTTACCTTATACCGGTGGAACCACCGGCTTGCCGAAAGCAGCCGTACTGACCCACTACAATATGGTCTCTCTCCAGGCGCAGGTCAGCACACTCTGGCCTTTTTTGGAAGAGGGCAATGAGGTTGAGATCGCATTTCTGCCGTTTTTCCACATTTATGGTCAGGTGGTGCTGATGCTCAATGGATTGGCTCAGGGCCACACGCTGGTGTTATTCACCACACCCGACATCGATGATATTTTGACGGCCATTGAACGCTATAAAGCGTCAACTTTTCTAGGGGTCCCCACCCTGTATGAGTACCTTAAAGAATATGAAAAAACGGATCGGGTCAACTGGAAGCGTCTGAAAATAATTGTTTGCGGGGCGGACACATTGCATGAATCCACTTTAAAAGATTGGGAGCGCAGGACGGGTACCCAGATATTAGAGGGATACGGCATGACCGAAACAACCGCCGTCAGTCACACCAGTCCCTACACCAGGCCCAAGGCCGGTTCGTTCGGCGTTCCCCTGCCCGGAGTTAGCGCTGCGATTGTCGATGTTGAGGGGATGGAATTTAAACCGGTGGGCGAAGATGGTGAACTGATCCTTCATGGTCCGAATATCATGCAGGGCTATTGGAAGCGGCCTGAGGCCAACGCTGAATCATTTGTTGAGATTGACGGAAAAAAGTGGCTCAAAACCGGGGACTTGGTTCGCATGGATGACGAGGGGTATTTTTACTTCTTTGATCGCAAACGAGACCTGATCAAATATAAAGGATATTCGGTATTTGCGCGGCATGTGGAAGAGGTTCTTTACAAGCACCCGCAGATAAAAGCGGCCGGAGTCGTTGGTGTGCCGGATCCGGCTGTAGGACAACAAATTAAAGCGTACGTGGTTTTGCAGAGCGAAGCGCGCGGTAAGATTTCCGAAGAAGAAATTTTTGAATTTTGCCGCCAGAATCTGGCGCACTATAAGGTACCTAAAATTATTGAGTTCCGAGGTGAACTGCCAAAAACCGATGTGGGCAAAATATCGCGCCGGGAACTGAGGGAGGAGGCGGAAGAAGCCTGACATGAGCCAGCCGTTTCTGGAAACTGAAGAACTGACCAAGGAATTCGGCGGCCTGCGTGCGGTCAACAGTGCCAGCTTTTCTGTTGATCGCCATGAAATTCTGGGTTTGATCGGCCCCAATGGTGCGGGCAAAACAACCCTGCTGCGCCTGATCACCGGGATTCTGAAACCGGATGAAGGCAGTGTGCGTTTCAAGGGCATGGAAATCGTCGGCAAAAAAACATGGGACATTGTCAACTTGGGCATCGCCTGTACGTTTCAGAACATGCGACCGTTCCGCCGCCTACCGATCATTGCCAATGTCATGGTCTCCTGCCTGAGTCCCCGTGCCATGAAACGCGGCGAGTGGGTTAAACGCGTGGAAGCCAAGGCCATGGATGCATTGGAGTTTGCCGGCATATCCGATATGGCCTTGGAGAAAGCCGCAACACTTTCCCAGGGCGATCTGAAACGTCTGGAAGTCGCCCGGGCGATTGCCACCGAGCCCGATTTGCTCCTGTTGGATGAACCGTTTGGCGGATTGAGCCCGGCAGAGACAGAGTTGATGGCCAAATCCATCAAGCGGCTGCACAAAGGTGGACGCTTCGGGCGTTTGCACAGCGAGGGGCCGGCCATGATTATTGTTGAGCACAAGCTGCAACAGTTGATGAAAATCGTTGATCGGATTATTGTGCTTAACTTCGGAACCATCATCGCTGCGGGAACGCCGCAGGAAGTTGTCAATAATCCACAGGTCATCGAGGCCTATCTCGGCCAAGGAGGTATTTAATTTTGCTGCTTGAAGTCGCCAATTTGACGGTTTGTTACGACAAGGCGGTGCTGATTAACAATCTGAGTATGGGTGTCGATGAAGGTGAACTCGTCAGTCTGGTAGGCCCCAATGGCGCCGGAAAATCAACACTGCTCAGAGCGATCACCGGCCTGGTAAACTGGGAAAAAGAGATCACCCGTCGATCCGCCAAGGAAGATATCTCCATCAAAGGAAAAATCAGCTTTAGGGGTGAACGGATTGATAAGACTCCGGCCCACAACATTGTCAAAAAAGGCTTGATTCATTGCCCCGAACGCCGACGCCCGTTTCGCGAAATGTCGGTCTTGGACAACCTGCGGGCCGGCGCTTATCTGGATAAGGACAGCAGCCAGATTAAAAATAACCTGGAAAGCGTTTATCAGTTGTTTCCGATCCTGAAGGCGCGGTCGAAACAAATTTCGGGGACGCTGTCCGGCGGCGAGCAGCAAATGCTCGCCATCGGACGCGCGTTGATGTCAGGCCCGAAGCTTTTGTGCATCGATGAACCATCCACCGGACTGGCTCCGATTCTGCGGGCAGAAGTATTTGAAAAAATCGCAGAAATTCGAACTCTCGGCATCACGATCTTGCTGGTGGAACAGGAGGTCAGCACGGTCTTTAAAATGGCTTCACGTAATTATGTCCTTTCTTCCGGAAAGATCATTGCTGAAGGGATTGGTGATCAATTGCTGCAAGATGAAGTCCTGCGTAAAACCTACCTGGGCCTCTAAAACCCATCCCAATCCGAGGGCGGCGGATTGACCCGCCAAAGCGGGATTTCACATCTGTTTTTATAACGATTAAGGTGTTCATCGGATCGGCTCAAAATGCTTAGATATCGTGGCAAGATGCCGCTCCCACATGTTCTTTTGTAATCAGAAGATAAGAACGCAATATGATTGCGCAGAAGTAGTGAGAGTGGCTTCCAGCCACGAATGATTTGTTTCACTTTTTTGTAGCTGCAAGCGAAGCAAATCGAACTGAACGCCGATGTTAGGTATGACTCTGCTGCTCTTCAGTGACGTTTGGTGTCCGCAAGTGCGGCCATTACACCTAATCCAATATAGACGGTTCCGACCAAATACCGTTCAACCCGCAGAAATGAGCGAGTGCCTTTGAGCCATTGTCCAACTGTACCCGCTAACAGGGCATACAGGCTGTCTGTGACAATGGCCATAAGTACGAACAGACATCCGAGGATTAAAAGCTGTAGAGTAAGAGAGCTCTTTGACGAATCGACAAATTGTGGCAAAAAAGCGAAAAAGAATAAGGCCGTCTTCGGGTTGAGTATGGCCACCAGTACACCTTGGCGAAAAATGCGTCTCAGACTCTGACGCTGGAAAGTCACCAGCTGATGTGCGGTCTCGCGTGCAAGAAGTCGGCGCACTCCCAGATAAACGAGATAGGCGGCACCCAGGTATTTGACGATGGAGAAAGCCAGTGCTGACGAAACGAGTATGGCGGACAATCCCAAGGTAGCTGCTAATACATGCACGAAGTTGCCTACCTCGATGCTGAGAACTGACACAAATCCAGCCAACCGGCCCTGATCCAAACTGCGCGCCACAATATAAAGCACGGCCGGACCGGGCGTGAGTAAAAGGATCAAGGCCGCCAACAAAAATATGGACAAGTTTGGTAAGTCGAACATATTACCCCTTCCGATCAGTCCTGCCTACGTAAATAAATGCCATTGAAACCGTAAAAGGCTTCAAATCGATAGGTGGACGTAATTATCTCTTGGCGAGCATAACAGTAAGTTGAGATTTATTGAGAGATGCCCCAAAATATCAATTCTCACAAAATCATTTTAGACATAATACGGATACATGAAACACACTATGGAATCAATCGGTATTTAATTTTTGGTCAATTCATGCATCATCAGTGCAGTCTAAGTTCTCGAGGATCCTGACTCTATACTACATCAAGTAAGGCAATCAATTTGGGTTTGCCTTAAAGTTTAAGTTGCCTCAAGCGAATTTTTAATGGACTTGTTAAATTTGAGATTAGCGAACGGAAGGTTCATTTTTACAAAAGGTTAAAAGGATGGCCGCTATACGAATCACTTTCTATTTGAGAGATGTCACCTTATCAATTGTGGCGATGCGG
>Ga0209536_100000324_pt1 | contig 75955 bp, 70 predicted proteins | sample DeeMarSeWOR28_12_FD_187461 | JGI IMG/M metagenome (GOLD analysis project Ga0209536, IMG submission 187461) | Marine sediment microbial communities from White Oak River estuary, North Carolina - WOR-2-8_12 (SPAdes) (version 2) | ecosystem: Environmental > Aquatic > Marine > Intertidal zone >...
ATTTTTTCTGTCCTTACAAATACGGTGTATTTGACGTCCTAAAAAATAAAGGCCGCCATAATGATGGCAGCTTTTTTTTGTTTGGGTGGAAGATGGGACTCGAACCCACGACCTCTGGAACCACAATCCAGCGCTCTAACCTGCTGAGCTACATCCACCATTGGGTTTGCAAAGATGCAATTATTTTTCATGTTTCACAAAAAGAAAATGGTGTAAATTTTATGGACCCGTATAAGAATTTTATCTTTACCTCGGTTAAAAATCTTTGATCCCGAATTATCTAATTATAATCTGCAACAAATTTGAATATAAAAAGGATATTCACAAATGTTGGGAGCCTGCAAATGTATCAACTGATCAGGTTTTCAACATTTCTTGTGATCAGCATCCTGTTTACAAAAAGTTATCTTACACCTCATGATATAGGCCTGTTTGAGGCTTTTATGTTCATTGCTGGTTTTGTCAGTTTTTTTTGGGTAACCGGGGTGATCCAGTCCTTCCTCGCACTGGTGCATAATAACAAAACGTTCGCTCAAAAAACGAGCATGAGTCGGGAACGTTCACCTGAGATTTTTAATGTATTTCTCCTTCTTACGGGTATTAGTTTCCTCGTGTTCCTGATTGGTTTTAGCTTGCGGGACTCATTTCGCGTTTTTGATGTGAGTGGTAGAGGGCCATACTTTAACCTGTTGTTGGTTTACATATTTCTGAGTAATCCAACTGTCTTGATCGAGTATATCTACCTGGCCCGGAACCATTCAGCACGGATACTTGGATACGGCATGTTAACACATGGTATCCAGTTATTCATAGTCACCTTTCCGGTTTTAAAAGGCTATGATATTATCTGGGCTCTCTATGCCATGGTGGTCATTTCATTGGTTCGCTTTATCTGGCTCCTGGTACTGATATACAAATATGCCAAATTCCAGTTTTCATGGGCCTTCCTTAAAGAGCATATGTCGCTTGGTTTTCCACTCATCATCAGTGCCCTGCTCAGTGGTTCGGCCCAATATATCGATGGACTTGTGGTTACCAGTCGTTTGGATGCAGATCATTTTGCTATTTTTCGGTATGGTGCCAAAGAGCTGCCATTAACCTTGATCCTGGCCACTGGATTATCCAATGCCATGATCTCGGAAATAGGGAAAGTGGGAAACCTGAAAAATGCAATGGATACCATTCGGCATCAGTCCAGGCGGCTGATTCATTTTCTGTTCCCGATATCAATGTTTATCATGCTGTTTTCCAGGTGGTTATATCCGGTTATGTTCAACCAGAGCTTTCTGAGAAGTGCGGATGTATTTATGATGTATCTCCTCCTGATCATTCCAAGACTTGTATTTCCTCAGACCATTCTCATTGGTCTCAAAAAAACAAGGATCATCATGATGGCGTCCTTTATGGAAATTGTGTTGAATGTCATTCTCAGTTTCATCCTGATTCAATATTATGGTACTGTTGGTGTCGCTCTGGCAACGGCCATCGTATACATTTTGGAGAAGGCATATCTAATCGGATATAATTATTATGCACTTAAAATACGCCCACGAAATTATATACCCGTTAAAACATACCTGGTATACACCTGCCTCATAATACTGGAATTCATACTCATCGACCGTCGTATCATTAACATATATTAGATTATTATATAGTTCCTATTTCCTTTTCTGGGATTTCAGAAAAGAGACTTATCTTTGCAGAGCTTTATAATTGTTATTGACAAATCCTTTGGTTTTATGCGAACAAATCAATCTTCAAATCCGGTACTGACAAAGAATGTATTTACCAGGTATGCCTCTGTATCATCGGAGGATGTCATGACCATGTCAGGCACCATTAATAAGACCATTATCAGTTTCTTTTTATTGATGGCTGGAGCTTTTTATACCTGGTCGAAATTTTTTCAGGCCATTGAAACAGAAGACGCCATACATCAGGTAATGCCCTATATTATTGGCGGGGGAGTTGGGGGATTCATACTGGCGCTGGTAACCATATTTAAGAAAGAATGGAGTGCTATTACTGTTCCTGTATATGCGGTCCTGGAAGGGGTGTTCCTGGGTGGCCTCTCGGCCATGGTGGAACAGCAATTTCCAACGGAATCCATTGTCTTAAGGGCCGTTGCGCTGACATTCGGTGTGTTTTTCCTGATGCTTTTTTTATACCGATCGAAAATCATTAAAGTAACCAATAAGTTTCGCCTGGGCGTTGTTGCAGCAACCGGTGGGATTGCTTTGGTATATATCCTGAGCTGGGTGCTCAGTTTATTTGGATTACACATGGGCTTTCTTTATGGGAATAGCCTGTTATCCATTGGAGTCAGTTTATTTGTGGTCGCTATTGCGGCTCTGAATCTAGTACTTGATTTTGATTTTATTGATCGGGGCTCCAGGGCCAATGTGCCAAAATTTATGGAATGGTATGGTGCCTTTGGATTGATGGTTACCCTGATCTGGTTATATCTTGAAATACTCCGACTGCTATCGAAAATTGCCAGTCGTGACTGATCAATACTATGGACAACCTTGAACACTATTTCGAACAATTTCGTAGTCACATCATTGGGTATGATTTTTACTATAAAACCCCCAATGGAAAAAAAAAGATCATTTACAATGACTGGATCGCCAGTGGTCGTTTGTATGGGCCCATTGAAAAGAAGATATCGGAAGTCTTTGGCCCCTATGTGGCGAATACACATACTGAAACCAGCGAGACAGGAACCCTGATGACCTATGCATATCAAATGGCCAGGAATATCATTAAAAAACATGTCCATGCCGGGCCGAATGATGTCCTCATATTTGGTGGTTATGGTTTTACCGGTGTGGTCAATAAATTCCAACGAATTCTCGGACTGAAAATCCATTCCGATTTTTTTGATAAAAGGAGTCTTGATGAAACGGACCGGCCGGTTGTTTTTGTTACCCATATGGAGCACCATTCGAATCATACTTCCTGGTATGAAACCATTGCAGATGTCGTGATCCTGAAACCCAATAAGGAACTTTTGGTCAACCCGGATGAGTTGCGCCGGCAGCTCAAGAAATACGCAGACCGCAAAATGAAAATCGGTGCCTTTACATCGTGCTCGAATGTGACCGGTGTCATCACTCCATACCACGAACTGGCAAAGATCATGCATGAATATGGCGGATTATGTTTTATTGACTTTGCCGCTTCAGCACCATATGTTGATATCAATATGCATCCTGATGATCCGATGGAAAAACTGGATGCCATCTTCTTCTCACCACACAAATTTTTGGGAGGACCAGGTTCCTCAGGAGTCATGATCTTCGATTCAAAACTTTATAAAAGTCAGGTGCCCGATCAACCGGGTGGTGGCACGGTTGACTGGACAAACAGGTGGGGAGAATATAAATTTATTGATGATATTGAACTGCGGGAAGATGGCGGAACGCCTGGATTTTTGCAGGCCATACGTGCTGCATTGGTCGTGCGTTTAAAGGAAAATATGGGTGTTCCAAATATGATGGCAAGAGAGGCGCAACTTGTTGAGAGGGCTTTTAAGGGCCTTCGAAAAATCCCCGGGATCCATATTCTTGCGGATAATGTCCGGCATCGTATTGGGGTCATCTCATTCTACCATGAGACCATTCACTTTAACTTGATTGTGAAACTGTTGAGCGACCGGTATGGCATTCAGGTTCGGGGAGGATGTGTTTGTGCCGGAACCTATGGCCATTATTTACTCAATGTGAGTAAGAAGAAATCGGATGCCATCATCAAAAAAATTGAACTGGGAGATTTGTCAGAAAAACCCGGCTGGGTTAGATGGAGCCTGCATCCGGTCAATCTGAACTCGGATGTGGATTATTTTATCCGGTCTTTGAAAGAAATAATCCGAAATTCAGTGAAGTGGAAGGATGATTATGTCTATAATAAAAAGACCAATGAATATTTTCACAAGAACGATATTGAAGATCGTCTCCGTGTTGTAGATCATTGGTTTGCATTTTAAATCCAATTAAATGACACTATACCAGGTTGCCAATCGGGATCAGCAAAATGAATTTCTCAGGGTTCCCAAGATACTTTATGCCGATGATGAATATTGGGTTTGTCCGTTGGATGCTGAGATTGAGGATATATTTAATCCTGCAACAAATGCGTCTTTCAAGGATGGTAAAGCCATGCGGTGGATCCTGAAATCGAAGCAGGGGGCGCTCATCGGTCGGGTGGCTGCATTTTATAGTATGAAAAAGGCCATGGCAAGCAAACAACCCACCGGTGGCATCGGTTTCTTTGAGGTAATAGATGATCAAAATGCTGCATTTCAACTCTTTGACACGGCCATTGAATGGTTGAAGTCGAAAGGTATGCAGGCTGTTGATGCACCCATAAATTTTGGTGAAAACGAAAGCCACTGGGGCTTATTGGTGGAAGGTTTTACACACCCTGGTTATGGCATGCCCTACCACAAACCGTATTATAAAAAGTTTTTTGAAGCCTATGGTTTTCGAAATTATTATGAGCAATACAGTTACCACAAAAATGTTGCTTCTGTAATCGAGTTTCCGACTCGATTTATGAAAATTGCAGACTGGGTGGCAAAAAAACCCGGATATACCTTCGAACATGCGGAGTTTAATAATGTTGATAAGTATGTCATGGATATGGTGGAGGTGTACAATTCTGCCTGGGCCGCATTTAAGTCCGACTATACACCATTGGATCCGGATAAAATTAAGAATGCATTCAATGAAGCGAAATTCATCCTCGATGAAGACCTCATATGGTTTGCCTATTATAATGGCAAACCAATTGCGTTCTTCATCATTTATCCCGACCTCAACCAGATACTCAGGAAGATGAATGGGAAATTACACCTGTTCAATAAACTGAGGCTAATTTATCATAAAAAAATACATACGATGACCCGGATGCGGGCAGTGATTGCCGGAGTTGATCCGAAATTTCAGAATATTGGTATAGAGTCTGTCATATTTAAAAAATTATATGAGGTATTCAGGAGAAAAACTTATTATCGGGAATTGGAATTGTCCTGGGTAGGAGATTTTAATCCGAAAATGATTTCCATTTATGAAGCACTGGGAGCCGTTCGTGCCAAAACGCACATTACATACCGGTACCTGTTTGATCAGGAGGCTGAATTCGTACGCTTTAAGGATGAAGAACGACCATTAAAAGCCGTGCAGGAATAAAATTATTTTTTATTAATTTTTGTCAGTTATCTGAACAATACCTATCTTTGCAGGCCATTAAATGAATAGAGCATCGCAATGAAGAAAGATATACATCCCGACAATTATCGCCTGGTGGTTTTTAAGGACATGTCCAATGGATATACCTTCATGACCCGGTCCACCGCACAGACAAAAGACTCCATTAAAATGGATGATGGAAAGGAATATCCCCTCGTGAAGCTTGAAATTTCAAGTACGTCCCATCCTTTCTTTACAGGTAAAATGAAACTTGTGGATAGTGCCGGACGCGTTGACAAGTATATGAACCGGTATAAGAAACACATGGAAACCAAGAAAAAATAAAGAAACCGGAAAGGTATTCTTGAGCCCCGCAAGGGGCTTTTTTTTTGCCAACATGATGGTCAGGTTCTGGAATAAAACATGTTTTTATGAATTGCGGAGCATTTTGTTTAAATTGGCATACACCTTGTTAACACCTTATGTCCAACCGGGGAGGAAATGGTTCTGCCACTTTGGCACCAACGACTATCGTGCCGTCAGGCCATCAACTCCCGGAAACACTGGCACGGGATGAAAAAAAACGTTATGAAGGGAAAGAATAGCATGAAATTTGATGATTTGTTGATGGCTCAGGCCCTCGAAGAAGAAGGCGAATTTATTCCATTGATCTCCGAAGAGGATGAAGAGGAAATAAAGAAAGTTGATATGCCTGAAGTTCTGCCTATTCTCCCACTGAAGAATACGGTATTATTTCCTGGAGTGGTTTTTCCGATCACTGTTGGCCGAAATAAATCTCTTACACTGGTGAAAGAAGTGTATGCCGGAGATAAGATTCTTGGCGCCATTTCACAGCGGGATCCCGAGAAAGAAGATTTGACACAGAAAGATTTGTTCCAGTCAGGTACCATTGCTCAAATTCTGAAAATCCTGGAAATGCCGGATGGAAGTATTTCTGTCATCATACAGGGTAAAAGACGATTTAATTTGAAATCTATAGTATCAGAAGATCCTTATTTTAAGGCGACAGTTGACTTATTGGATGAAATTAAACCCAACAAAAAAGATCAAGAATATAATGCCCTGGTGCAGTCACTTAAAGATGTGTCCTTAAAGATCATCAAATTGTCTTCCAATATTCCCAATGAAGCTTCCTTTGCTGTAAAAAATATTGAAAGTCCGGAATTCCTGATCAACTTTATTTGCGCTAATTCCAATCTGGAGTTACGTGATAAGCAAATCCTTCTGGAGATCTCCAGTTTGAAGGATCGAAGTATTCGGCTTCTTGAATTCCTGACTAAAGAAGTCCAGATGCTTGAATTGAAAAACGATATTCAGACCAAGGTTAAATTCGAACTGGACCGCCAGCAAAGGGAGTACATGCTGCACCAGCAAATGAAGACCATACAGGATGAGTTGGGAGGGAGTCCTGTGGAACAGGAAGTTGAAGAACTGAAAAAAAGAGCTGCAGAGAAAAAATGGAATGAAACCACCGAAAAAGTGTTTACGAAAGAGCTGGAAAAGCTGCAACGAATGAATCCTGCTGTGGCAGAATACTCGGTTCAAATGAATTACCTTCAGGTGCTCCTCGATCTGCCCTGGAATGAATACTCCCAGGATAATTTTGATCTGGGCAGGGCACAAACCATTTTGAATAATGATCATTATGGTTTGGAACAGGTAAAGGAAAGGATACTGGAACATTTGGCCGTACTAAAATTAAAAGGCGACATGAAATCGCCCATATTATGTTTGTATGGACCTCCAGGTGTGGGTAAAACCTCATTGGGTAAGTCGGTGGCAAAAGCACTCGATCGATCCTATATCAGGATGTCACTTGGTGGTATGCGGGATGAAGCAGAAATCAGGGGGCATCGGAAAACATACATTGGTGCCATGCCCGGGCGGATCATCCAAAGTGTCCGGAAGGCCAAGTATTCAAATCCGGTTTTTATCCTGGATGAAATTGATAAGGTGGGTGCAGATTTTCGGGGCGACCCTTCTTCAGCACTGCTGGAAGTACTGGATCCGGAGCAGAACAGCACATTTTATGATAACTTTCTGGAAGTGGAATACGATTTGTCCAGGGTATTGTTCATAGCTACGGCAAACATGGTGAATACGATCAGTCCAGCCCTTCGCGATCGGATGGAAATGATAGAGATCAGTGGTTATCTGGTCGAGGAGAAAATTGAAATAGCAAAAAAACATTTGATCCCCAAACAATTTGAAGCACATGGTCTGACTAAAAACACCCTCACCTTCACAAAAAAAATTCTTGAACGCATCATTGAGGATTATACACGGGAATCGGGCGTGCGGGAACTGGATAAAAAAATTGCAAAAATAATCCGATCCATTGCAAAAGACATTGCATTTGAAAAGGCTGTAAACAGGAAATTAACCTTGGATGATATTCATCGGATACTGGGCGTGCCCCAATATGTAAAGGATATTTATGGAGGCAATGATTATGCCGGGGTTGTCACCGGACTTGCCTGGACACCCGTTGGAGGTCAAATTCTGTTTGTGGAAACAAGCCTGAGCCAGGGAAAAGGTCGTTTAACCCTGACAGGCAGTCTGGGTGAGGTTATGAAAGAATCAGCCATTATTGCGCATGAATATCTTAAGGGTAAGGCAGAATTATTGAATTTGCCGGGAGACATTTTTGACCATTGGAATGTACATGTTCATGTTCCCGAAGGGGCCATACCTAAAGATGGACCCTCGGCAGGTATTGCGATGGTGAGTTCCATTGCATCTGCTTTTACCCAGCGAAAGGTCAAGAAATTCGTAGCCATGACAGGCGAAATGACCCTCCGTGGTAAAGTTTTGCCAGTAGGTGGTATAAAGGAAAAAATCCTGGCTGCAAAAAGAGCTGCCATTAAAGAAATCATCCTTTCAAAAGATAATAAGAAGGATTTGGAAGAAATCAAGGATGACTACCTGAAAGGATTGACATTTCATTTTGTCGATAGCGTCTTGGAGGTTTTGGATATTGTTCTCCTGAAACAAAAGGTAAAAAACCCGAAATCCATTACTCTGTCAGAATCCAAATAATATTATGGCACCTTGCCGCCTTAAAGCGGATGCTTAAAACTGGATTTTTAGCCCTGGAAAGGCCACCATCTCTTTTACATTCATTATCATTTGTATTACATTTGTTTAGTCGGTTCGGTCACCTTAAATGCAAATATTGCCCGTGAGAAAAAATTGACGGCATACTGAACCATTTAAATTATCCAGTCATTATATGAAAAAAATTGCTGTGTTCCCTGGTTCTTTCGATCCTTTTACAGTTGGACATGAATCCATTGTCCGACGTGCATTAATGATTTTTGATGAAATCATCATTGCCATTGGGAGGAATACCAATAAAACTGACTTTTTCCCAATAGAGAAGAGAAAAGAGTGGATTCGGGAGGTTTTTAAAGACCATCCAAATGTAAGAATCATGCATTATGATGGACTGACCGTTGATTTTTGTGCCTCTGTTAATGCGCAATACCTCTTGCGGGGATTGCGCACATCTTCTGATTTTGAATATGAAAGAGCCATAGCACAACTCAACAGTGATATGAATTCCAAAGTGGAGTCGGTGTTTCTTCTCACCAGGCCTGAACATACAGCCATCAACTCCACCATTATCAGAGAGATACTGAAGCATGGGGGCGATGCCCGTAAATTTTTGCCGGGGGAAGATCAACTGAAAGATCGCATCCTGAAATATGCAAAGGGTCTTGAAAAATAAGATAATCCAATTGGTGTTGGCCGGACTTATACTTGGTCTGTCGGTCCAATCGTCACCGGTTACCATTTATGGGACAGCGATACAATTTGCCGGAGATTCGCTGGTGTTTTACATTCAGTCCAATCCCATAATACAAATTAAAACTCCTGTTGGCACATGTTTTTTTGATGAGATGGGTCGCTTTGAAATGGAAATAAACCTGGACCAGATCCAGCCTGTTTATGCAGAAGATGGTAAAAATAAATACATCCTGTTTGCTGAACCAGGTGCAGCATATGAGGTGGTTTTCCCGCCACGCTCCCAAACCTCTCTGGAAGATGTTCTGAATCCCTATTTTCAGCCTCAGCAAATTCATCTGGGTATTAAGAATACGTATAAGAATGAACTGAATGCCCTGGTTCAAGAATTTGATATGGTTTTTAATCCGTATTTTAACATGTATGCCAGACAGGTTTATGCCAATAAAAAACTGGAAGACGTGGACGCATTCAAATTGCGAATCGATAGTCTTTTTGGATCCGTAGACCACGCTTACTTCAATAATTATCAGAAATTCAGGCTCGTCCTTCTCGACTACATGCGATTTTCGGGAGAGTCAAAAACATATGCCTATCAACGTTTTCCATATGAATTCATGACCCTGAATAATCCTGCTGCTGTTGAATTGTTCGGACAGGTTTTCAGCCGGATCATGTACCACATCATGGCGTCTGATAGTTGTCATTTACAACAGGATCCTTTCACCGATATAAATGGACTGGCTACCCTTCAATCCTGTGTTCATAAATCCACATTAATCCGGGATAGTAAATTTATAGACCTGGCCATATTGAAAGGTATATACGATGAATTTTCCTTCACACATTTTGATAGAAATAAACTGATTCAAATAATGCAGATGCTGATAGATCAGACCAAATTTCAGGATATTAAGGCTTTCGCCATGGATTTGCATACGGAAATAACCCGGCTGGATCCGGGTCAGCCGGCTCCATATTTTCAACTGATGAATGGAAATGGAAAAAGTCGAATATTGGATGATTACAAAGGGCGATACCTATATCTAGGATTTGTCTCAACGCAGAGTTACGCCTGCATGATGCAATTTCCCATTCTGGCGGAACTCAAAAAAAGCTTTCAAAAGGAACTGGACATTGTTACCATTGCAGTTGAGGAAAGTTATCAGGATTTGGCGGATGTCCTGGAATACAAAGCATATCCCTGGGAGTTTCTTTATTTCGACGATCAGTTTGAATTATTGCTGCAATATAAGGTGAGGGCTTATCCCACTTACTATTTGATTGATCCGCACGGACGTTTGCTATGGTCCCCGTCGGTTTCACCAATAGACGGATTTGAAACAAAATTTCTGGAACTGATCGATCGGGAGCGTTAGAATGTCAGCAGATCCTGACTCTGCAGCAGGTCCACAATCGAAAGATAAGTATTCCCCAGGATGAGTTGCAGGTCTTTACGATCAAACCAGACAGTTTCTGTAATTTCTTCTTCCAATTCCGGCATGGGATCTATTGTACCAGAGGTATGCATCTGAAACCAATAGGTGGTTTTGAGTATGGCTTTGCCGTCTTTTATATAAATATGATAGGTGGCTTTTAAAGGCGCACCAATTTCAAGATCGCTGATACCAGTTTCCTCATTGACTTCCCTTAAAGCCGCCCGCTCCCTAGATTCACCTTCCTCTATTTTACCTTTTGGAAAGTCCCATTTTCCAAGTCGTTTAATAACCAGAATCTGATTTTGTTGGTTGAAAATCAGGCCTCCTGCAGCTTCTATATTGATAAAACATGTCTTCAGACCGGACCAGACCTGTTCTAGATCCTTATGGAAAATATAGAGTTTCTTGATTTTCGTAAGAATGCCAAACAGTTTCAGCAAATCGGCCAGTTCATCCTGATCATAATATTTATAAAATAATCCGTAATCATTGAAGAAATGAGACCTAAAATCTTCGGTAACATAGATGATGCGATCCTGAAAAAAAACTTTATACATTTGCAGTATGAAAGAAAAAAGGATACAGGTTGCGGATTATCTTCTGCAAATTAAGGCAATAAAATTAGATCCTGCAAACCCTTTTACCTGGGCATCAGGCTGGAAATCCCCCATTTATTGCGATAATCGGAAAACACTATCATATCCAGAGATCCGATCATATCTTCAGGCATATTTCTGTGATATCATTCGTGAGAAATACCCCCATGCTGAAGGTATCGCAGGCGTGGCGACTGGTGCCATCGCCATTGGAGCCCTTGTGGCAGATAAACTCGGATTGCCATTTGCATATGTGCGATCCAAAGCCAAGGGACATGGCTTGGGTAACCAGGTTGAAGGAGTGGTTGAACCCGGTCAGAAAATGGTGGTTATTGAAGATTTAATCTCTACCGGTGGCAGTAGTCTTGATGCTGTTCATGCCCTTCGTGAAGTTCACGGGGAGGTGTTGGGCCTCGTCGCCATTTTTTCATATGAATTTTCCGTTTCAAGAAAAGGCTTTGACCAGGCCGGGTGCGAACTCATGACCCTGAGTGATTATTCAACTCTCATTTCCCGTGCCCAGGACCAAGGATTGATCACACCGGAACAAACAGAAACTTTAAAACGGTGGAGACAGGATCCCGCCACGTGGAATCCCACTAAATAAAAATAATTCAATATCATGACAACCTATGAGAGTAAGATTGGTAAGATTCAATCTTCTGATGAAAAAGTTTATACATTTTTATCCAACTTCAACAATTTTAGTGAATTTCTTCCGGAAGATCAGGTGCAGGATTGGAAATCTGACGAAAACAGCTGTTCCTTTACCATTGGTGGAATGGGCGGAGTCGGACTGGAGATCGTCGAAAGAACACCGTTTACACTCATTAAAATGACTGGCAATGGGATGTCACAGGTCGATTTCTTTATGTGGATCCAATTAAAGGCCGTTGGTGAGAACGATACCCGTGTTAAAATTACCATGAAAGCAGACCTGAATCCCATGATTCAGATGATGGCTGCCAAACCCCTGAAAAAGTTCCTGGATATGATGGTGGATTACATGGAAAATTTTTCCTTTGAGAAAAAGGAATGATTATAAATATTCCACTTCTTTGAAACGAAACTTTTTTTTCTGACCTGATTTCATTTCTATTAGCAATTCACCCGTTGGTTCCACACCGGCTATTTTCCCCTCAAAAGATGTCCCTCCCATCTGGAAAGCAGTCCAATGTCCCCTTCGATATAAGCTCGCATCATATCTTTTGTCCAAATCACCATATTGACCTTTCAGCAGGGAGTGATAATGGTTATTTATCATCGTGCACAATAATTTCAAACCCTGTGACAATTCGATATCTGCACCCAGCTTAAGTGCGATGGAAGTTGGGTTTGGCAGATCCTCAGAAAATGTTTTTTGGTTTGCATTGATCCCCAATCCACCAATGGCGTAAGTAAATTGATTTCCTGTAATTACATTTTCAATTAGGATACCTGCAATTTTGTCATTTCCAACATATATATCATTAGGCCATTTAATAGATACTTCATCCAGATACAGGTCAATAAAATCTTTTGCACCCAGTGCCAATACTTTGGAGATATAGAATTGATCTCTGGGTTCCAGAAAATCAGGCTTAAATATGACACTCAACAACAAGTTCTTCCCGTATGCGCTTTCCCAGGTGGTACCCGCATGTCCGCGCCCCGACTCCTGATATTCTGTAACAATCACGGTTCCGTCCTGTACAGGTCCTGTTTGTAACAATGATTCTGCTTCATCATTGGTAGATGTAATGCGATCTTTATGAATAAAGTGACTGCCAATTATGGTCGGATTCATACCTTTGGGTTTAAAATGCTGCCAAAATTGTGAAATAATCGCAATTTACGGAAGTTGGCATCCTAATTGATATGCATATTGTGATAAACAAAGTTACAGAAATTTAATCTTCACAAAAATCAGTTAAATTTCTTACTTTTGTGGCATAAACTGTTTGAATGAAAGGGACGGACAACTCACATACAGATGACTTGATGGAGTTGGTGATTGAGGGATTATCAAGAAAAAAAGGAAAAAGAATAGTCACACTTGATCTCTCTAAGATCGAGAATGCCATATGTGATTACTTCGTGATTGCACATGGTGATTCAACCACACAAACTGAAGCCCTTGGAGCATCTGTTGAGGATATCATAAAAGAGAATATTAAGACGAACCCGTACCACAAAGAAGGATTTGAAAATGCGCAATGGATCCTGTTGGATTATGGCGATATCATTGTCCACATTTTTCTTGATTCTTACAGGACGCTTTACAATCTTGAGGATCTATGGGCGGATGCGGAGTATAAATTAATTGAAGAAGCTGTTTAGTGCAGGACTGCTTATTATGGAAAATAAAGAAAAACAAAATAATCCTCTCAGAAAAGGGAACAAGGATGATAAAGGGAAAGGTCCGAAATTTAACATCTATTGGATCTACGGGATTTTAGCAATCGCTTTCGTTCTCATTAATATCTTTTTTAGTGGTAGCGGAGCCAGCAAAATCGACTGGCAGCGCTTTGAGAGAGATATGGTTCAAAACCACGATGTTGAGAAGATCGTGGTGATCAATAAAGAAATCGCCCAGGTATTTCTGAAACCTGACAGCTGGAATGCAGGTCGATATGATGATCTCAAACCGAAAGGTTTCGGATCCTGGTCAGAATCATCACCCCATTGTTATTTCAATATTGGTTCCCTCGATTTTTTTGAGGAAAAACTGAATGCCATTCAGGATAAATATAATTATACCGATTCAGAACGAATCAATGTATCATATGAAACCAAGAAGGATTTTCTGGGGGATATTCTGAACTGGCTTTTGCCATTGGTTATATTAATTGCTATCTGGCTTTTTATCTTCCGAAGGATGAGTGGATCAGGCGGTGGCGGTGGTGCGGGAAGTAACATTTTCAATGTCGGTAAATCCAAGGCCCGGATATTTGATAAAAATACCACGGTCAAAGTAGACTTTACCGATGTCGCCGGTCTGGAGGAGGCCAAATTAGAAATCCGTGAAATCGTAGATTTCCTTAAAAATCCGAAAAAATATACCGAATTGGGTGGGAAAATTCCCAAAGGAGCACTTCTGGTTGGACCTCCCGGTACTGGAAAAACCTTACTGGCCAAAGCTGTTGCGGGTGAAGCCAACGTCCCCTTTTTCAGCATCTCCGGATCCGACTTTGTAGAAATGTTTGTGGGTGTTGGTGCCTCACGTGTGCGTGACCTATTTAAACAGGCCAAGGAAAAAGCACCTTGTATTGTTTTTATCGATGAAATTGATGCTGTGGGAAGGGCCCGCGGGAGGAATCCCAATTTTGGAGCCAATGACGAACGCGAGAATACTCTGAACCAGCTTCTTACGGAGATGGATGGGTTCGATAGTAATGTGGGTGTCATTATACTGGCTGCGACGAATAGAGCCGATGTTTTAGACAAAGCCTTGCTCAGGGCAGGTCGTTTTGATCGCCAGATCCATGTTGAACTACCAGATCTGAATGAACGAAAAGAAATATTTAAGGTGCATCTCCGGCCGATTAAAATTGACAAATCCATGGATGTCGAATTCCTGGCAAAACAAACACCAGGATTTTCCGGAGCCGACATCGCCAATGTGTGCAATGAAGCTGCTCTTGTTGCGGCGCGTCGGGATAAAAAGAAAGTGGAACGACAGGACTTTTTGGATGCGGTTGACCGCATCGTGGGTGGCCTTGAAAGAAAGAACAAGATCATCACACCACAGGAGAAAAAGACCATTGCCTATCATGAAGCTGGTCATGCCACAGTGAGTTGGTTGTTGGAACATGCCAATCCCCTGGTCAAGGTGACCATCATACCCCGTGGAAAGGCACTGGGAGCAGCTTGGTATTTACCGGAAGAACGGCAAATAACAACCACCGAACAACTGATGGATGAAATGTGCTCCGCACTGGGAGGCCGTGCAGCAGAAGAAATTATTTTAGGAAAGGTGTCCACCGGGGCATTGAATGACCTCGAAAAAATCACCAAGCAAGCATATGCCATGGTATCTTACTTTGGAATGAGCAGTGAGATTGGTAATATTAGTTTTTACGATTCCTCAGGACAGTCTGAATATAGCTTCAATAAACCATACAGTGAGATAACGGCTCAAATGATTGATGATGAGGTGAAAAAAATGGTGGATATGGCATACTCCCGTTCAAAAGAAGTACTGCGAAAACACCGGAAGGGCCTTGAGGAACTGGCCAACTTACTGCTTGAGAAAGAAGTGATATTCAGCGAAGACCTGGAACGGATATTTGGAAAACGAAAAAACTCATCCGCTCCTGATAAGACGGAAGAGAAGCCCAAACCTGAGCAAAAATCTTCTGGAGCGAAAACCCGGAAGAAATCTACTCGAACAGTCCTGAAAAGTACCGTCCAAAAAACCAGTCTGGATGCCAAAAAATAAACAAATAAGGTGGAAAACTGGGTTTGTATTTATTCTGACAGTAAAATGTATCGGGTTGAAATGATCAGACACCTGCTTTCAGAATATGATATTCCGTCGGTGATTCTAAATAAAAAAGATTCTTCATATAATGATTTTGGTGACATGGAAGTACATGTGGACCGGGATCATGCTATCAAGGCATTAAGTATTATCGAGAAACACGCATATTGAAAAATTTTACACTGCGCACCATAACGGGATTTCTGTTGGTCATTTTGATCATTAGTGCTGTTTTTTTTAGCAGCCTTTCCTTCGCCATTCTCTTTTTATTCATACTGGTTGGTACTCTTCATGAATTCTACAGCATGGTGCGCAGGGGTAAGATCCATCCACAAACCATTTATGGCACGGCCATCGGTGCCACATTCTATATCCTCTGCTTTCTGAATTCTGTGGGTTTTATTGAATCCAGCTTCCTGCTCCTGATCATACCATTGACGATCATGATATTCATTACTGAACTCTTCAATAGGGAAAATAGACCCTTTCATAATATAGCCTATACATTTCTGGGATTAATTTATATTGCCCTTCCATTCTCACTGTTTCATTATATGGTGTTTCAGCCCTCGGACAGCCTGAATATCCATAATGGAGAAAATGCCGATATCGTGAATTTTATATTTCAGCCCGAGTATCAGGTCGTCTATACCTACCAGGTCTTATTGGGCTTTTTCTTCCTTCACTGGATGAATGATACCGGAGCTTATCTTGTTGGAATGGCGTTGGGGAAACACAAGTTGATAAAACGGATCTCTCCCAAAAAATCCTGGGAGGGATTTTTTGGAGGCGCCTTGTTCGCAATTTTTACAGGATACTTGTTATCCAGGTTCTTTCCGATCCTTGGTATGATAAACTGGATGATACTGGCCATTATCATCATTGTATTTGGAACCATGGGCGACCTGACTGAATCCATGTTAAAACGGTACCTGGGATTAAAAGACTCCGGATCTATACTTCCCGGTCATGGTGGACTGATGGATCGATTTGATGGGATATTGTTATCCGCACCGGTCGTATTTGTTTTTCTGCAAATGATTTATTGAATTTCATTATTTTTGTGAGATTTATGGGCATTCATCGTGAAGGATACAGGCCATTAGCAGTTGGTTTTTTGCTGCTGGTTATATTAAATGCGGTATTTATACCCATTCATCATGGCCGTGGCTGGGCATTTTATATCCTGCTCTCAGCCAGCATCATTTTCTATCTCCTGATCATTTATTTTTTCAGAAAACCGGTCAGGCCCTTAATTCCCGATCATGGTGCCATATTCGCTCCGGCCGATGGAACGGTCGTTGCCATTGAGGAAGTTTATGAGGATCACTATTTTCATGCACCACGCCTGCAGGTCTCCATATTCATGTCGCCCCTGAATATTCATGCCAACTTTTGTTCCTTATCAGGAATCGTAAAAATGGTGCATCATGAACCCGGTCGTTACTGGGTAGCCTGGCACCCAAAATCATCTGTTGAGAATGAGCGGACCTCTACCGTGATTCAACATAAAAATGGTGAGTCCATAATGATCCGCCAAATTGCTGGAGCGGTAGCCCGCAGAATTGTGACCTACCTGAAGGAGGGCGAAATGGTCCAGCAGGGGCAGGAAATGGGATTTATTAAGTTCGGCTCCCGTGTGGATATTTTTTTCCCGGTGGATAGTTCTATAAAAGTGGATCTGGACCAAAAAGTCGAAGCAAACAGAACCAAAATAGGCATGTTGCGGTAAACACATCCCAATAAATATTTTCCGACTTATGAAATGTTCGCATCTTCTAACATTGGAATGCGGATATTTGGATGTACCAAGCCTGACAAAAATAATTTCATGAAAAAAGTATTCGTATTTTTCAGGCTATTAATTTTCAGTGGTATATAGGCATTGTCTGCAATGGCTGCCATCCAAAGCGATGATCCGATAATCGGGATGGAATTGAAAAAAATCAGATGGCTGGATCTGAAAAAGATGGAAAAACAACCAAAGCGAAGACAAAAAACGGTGTAACAGAATGTGGTCAAAAAGCAACCGTATGTGAATGAAAAACCGGATTAAAAAAGAATATTGCAGGGGACTCAATGAAATGACTGACACAAAAGTGGCTGCAACCAATATGAGAGAACCAAAGGAAAGAAAATAATCCGGAAGTATTTTTTTAAAAATAATGTGGAGCCGAAAGGCTCCTTTTTTGTTATTCAGATAACAGAATTTTTGAGGCTCTAATAAAATGCTAATTTTGCATAACCTTAACCATTCCTATAACACTAAATTTGTTCATATGAAAACCCCATTAGTAATGGATGTTAGCGAACATGTAAAATGGATCGGTATCCTCGATTATGACATTGTAAGTTTTGATGTGGTTATGAAAACTGATTTTGGAACCACCTACAATTCATATTTTATTAATGCTGAGAAAAAAACCATTATTGATACTGCAAAAGAAAGTTTCAAGGACGATTATTTGGAGAAAGTTCAGCACGTAGTAAATCCTGAAGAAATAGAATATATTATAATCAACCATTCTGAGCCAGACCATTCTGGTAATCTGAAGCATATACTAAAACGTGCTCCCCATGCCACCGTGGTTGGAAGTGCAGTGGCCATCAAATACCTGCAGGATATATTAGGGGAATCTTTTCAGTTCCGGAAGGTTAAGGATAATGATGAACTCGACCTGGGGGATATGACATTACGTTTTATCGGAGCGCCTAATCTCCACTGGCCGGATACCCTTTACACCTACCTGGTGGAAGAAGAAATATTATTCACATGCGATTCATTTGGTTGCCATTTTTGCAGGGAGGACATGTTTGATGATTTGGTTGAGGATTTTGAACCTGCCTTTCGATACTATTTTGATGTGATCCTGAGGCCCTTCAGTAAATTCATGATCAAAGCCATTGAAAAGATCAAACCCTTAAATATTAAAATGATCTTGCCGGGCCATGGTCCAATGCTCAGAAGTTACTGGAAAAAATACATGGATCTATCAGAACAGCTTGCAAATGAATACCTTGATAAATTTTCAACAGACCATCCCCGGGTTTTCATCGGATTTGTATCCGCTTACGGATACACCAGGGAAATGGCCCTTGCAATTGGACGAGGTCTTCAAAAAGCAGGCATAACCGATACTGAAATGGTCGACCTGGAAGAAATGACACTGGGCGATATGGAGGAACAACTGATACGGAGCTCCGCACTCGTCGTTGGTTCACCCACCATCAATCAAAACACGTTATTGCCCATTTACAAATTTTTATCGGTCGTTAATCCCATTCGGGATAAGGGAAAACCTGCTGCCACTTTTGGTTCTTACGGATGGAGTGGGGAAGCAATGGAAATCATTGGACAGAATTTCGAGAATCTGAAACTGAAGATGTTTGGTAAGCATGCCTCATACAAATTTTTTCCAAGCCAGGAAAAAATCCAGGAGTTGGAAGATTTCGGGAAAGAATTCGGGGACTTTGTACAATCCCACATAGCATCATAAACCGGGAAAATGGCATGTGCCAGGTCTGAAGAGCATTGGCATGAGATCCTATATACACTATTCCACGGGCGATGAGGCCACATAGGTATAGCCCTTTTTTTCTACCATTTTCTTCAGATCTTCGATCGCCACTTTTGTTTTATCATATTGCACAACGGCATTTGAATCAATATGGGAGGCTGTTGCTTGAATAACGCCGGGTAAACTTTCCAATCCTGATGTAATGGTATTTTCACAACCAGTACATGTCATCCCATCGATGTGTAACATAACGGTTGCTTTGTTTTCTTCAAGTATTTTTTCAGCTACCGGTTCTGTTCCCTTTTCCGCTTTATCCTGTGTACTCTGGCATGCGAACAGCATGACTCCGGAAATCAATACAAATATCAGTGTTTTCATGGTACGGTGATTTGATTATTCAGGCCAAAGATACATAATTTAAAGAATGCGTGTATCAATCAGGGGCACCCAATGAAACGTGATACTCAGATTCTTTCGGAGACGGTTTGGCCGATGAGAATGCTTTGAAGGGTGGACTCCATAAAAATATGTTTTACCCCTTTTAAAATTTATAATCTGTACTGAATTCATTACATTTATAAAACAAATTCGATATATGAAGGATGCATTACGTTACATCCTTGTGGGTGTGGCCATCATATTATCGGCCCTGATAATCTGGACCTTTAAACATATCGTTGCCTACATTCTGGTCGCTGCGGTTATTTCATTGGTTGGCAGACCCATTGTTGTATTTCTTAGACGGATCCGGTACAAGAAATTTCTCATTCCCAGGGCATTGGCCGCTATATTGGCATTGCTTGCCGTATGGATTCTGATAACCGGTTTTTTCATATTTTTTGTTCCGCTGATTATCAATCAGGGGCAGGAATTATCCAATATAGATATTGAGATGGTTCAAAACAGTCTCGATACACCTTTTCAGAAACTTGAACAACTGTTTGAGAGGATGAAATCTGATCCAAATGATCCTGCAACCCTTGAAGAATATATCGAAAACAAGATTTTTTCATTTCTTAATCTCTCATTGATTTCTTCGGCAATATCGGATCTGATCAATGTCCTTGGAAACTTGTTCATCGCATTTTTTTCAATTTCGTTTATCTCCTTTTTCTTTTTAAAAGATGAAAACTTATTTGGAGATGGCATATTGTTATTAGTTCCCACCCGTTACGAGGAAAAATTTCAACATTTTCTTGATTCCACCAAGCAACTATTAACACGGTATTTTACCGGCATCATTTTTCAGATCACCGGTATCATTATATTAAATACAGCAGGCTTGAGCATTCTGGGTTTGAATTTTCAACTCGCTGCGGTTATCGGATTAATAACAGGTGTTCTGAATGTCATTCCATATGTGGGTCCCTTAATTGGAGCCTCGATAGGACTTTTTCTTGGTATTGTCAACCATCTGGAACTTGATTTTTACCAGGAACTTTTACCCCTTCTTGGAGAAATGGCCATCGTTTTTGCCATCACCCAGATTGTGGATAACATACTTTTCCAGCCATTGATATATGGAGCCTCAGTCAAAGCCCACCCGCTGGAGATTTTTCTGGTTATTCTCATTGCGGGTAGCTTGGCGGGGATCGCTGGAATGATACTGGCCATTCCAACCTATACCGTCTTAAGGGTTTTCGCCCGGGAATTTTTCAATCAATTTAAAATTGTAAAACGAATCACCGAAAAAATTGGGAAGTAGCAGCTCAAAAAATCGATGCACCTTCAATTTTTCAAAACCCCTCATCAACATTGGCATTCGGAAGGCGCAGGGAATAATTCATACTGAATATAAATTTTACCTCAGGTAACTTAATCAGGTAATGTCATATCAATGTGGGTTATAGGCCAAAACTTCTTTGCATGCATGGAACACAAGCCTTTCAATCTGACCGCTTTGTTAATTGGTGTCGAGACTAATTTACCATAGGTGTAATGGGATTGCATTTTTCTTATTATTTTAGGGCCGAGGTATGGAAATGAACATTAAAGATCCGGAATTTACCTTCGTTTTTTTTAAAGAGATCCATCTGAAACTCTCATTTTGGATTATATTTTCTCAATTTTACTGCAATCCTTTTCCAAATACACAATAAATGAACAACGATCTTTACGTTAACATGAATGTTAAGATACAACGGAAATTTACTTGGTTGCGTTGGATTTTTGTTGTCTGTTGGCTGTATGCATTTTTGGGGGTACCCGATCTGTATGCCAGTTACGGCAACAGCCCGGGTGAGGCTGGCACAGTCGACCCCCATCTGAATGCCGCCGAAATGAAGAGAGGCGAACGCTTGTTTTATGGCCTGGTGTATGACCGGCCCGACGTCCCGGCTTGCGTGAATTGCCATAATACCATGGAAATTGATACTCTTAACTGGAATCCTTCAGCATATGAAATTGCCGCAAAATATAAAGACAAAAGCATTGCTGACTTCCAAAAAGCGGTGATGAATCCCGTTACACCAACCATGCAAACGGTTCATGCCAGGAATTACTTTACTGAAGAAGAAATAGCTACCGTCAAGGGTTTCCTGGATCATTTTGCCGGGGAGGGATTAACTCCCATGAAACCGGTTGTAACCAATGCCATTATTTTTGGATTATTGACCATCATCATTATCCTGGCCCTGGTAGATGCCTTCTTTACCTGGCGCATAAAATCAAAATTCGTCCACCTGATTGTCATTCTGGTGGCCATTGCCATCCAGGTTAAACTGGTTTCAACGGCAGCCATTGCATTGGGGCGATCTGAGAATTATCAACCAGACCAGCCTATAAAATTCTCGCACCAGATACATGTGACTGAAAATAAAATTGATTGCATGTACTGCCATACAACGGTCGAGTATTCAAAATCGGCAAGTATTCCATCTGCAAATATTTGCATGAATTGCCATATACTGGTTGCTGAAGGAACTCATTCTGGTCGTTATGAAATCGATAAACTCAAGAAGGCATATAATGATTCGGTCCCCATCCGGTGGATCCAGGTTCATAATCTACCCGATCATGTTTATTTTAATCATGCCCAGCACGTGGGTGTCGGGCAGGTGGATTGTGCAGAATGTCATGGCAATGTGGGGGAGATGCATATTGTAAAGCAACAGGAAGATCTTTCTATGGGATGGTGCCTGGAATGTCACAGAACCCGGGAGGTGCAATTCGTAAATAATGATTTTTACACAGACTATCTGGAGCTACAGGAAGCGATTAAAAAGGGTGAAAAGGACATGGTTACCGTCGAGGATATTGGTGGAACCGATTGCATGAAGTGCCACTACTAAAGATACATTGTAATACCTAATTGTGATTATTTAATACATATTCATCGATGAAGAAATACTGGAAAAGCCCAGATGAGTTTAAATTTGGTGTTGAAAAGGAACAGGATCCCGAAATTGAAAACAACCATAAGAATGCAGTCCTGGATCTATTGGAGAATACAAATTCCAGATCTGCAACATCAAGAAGGGATTTTCTAAGATTATGGGGCTACAGTTTGACAGCGGCAACCCTCGTTTCCAGTTGTGAAAAGCCGGTTCAGAAAACCATCCCATACCTGATTAAACCCGAGGAGATCACTCCTGGTAAAGCGGTGTATTACGCCTCATCATTCTTCGATGGTTCAGAATACGCCAGCATCCTCGTCAAAACACGTGACGGCAGACCCATTAAAATTGAGGGTAATGATGCTTCGAGCATATCACGTGGCAAGATTTCCGCGCGCGTTCAAGCTTCCGTATTGAGTTTATATGATGAGGCTCGATTCCGGCACCCACTTCTAAATGGGGGTGGTATTTCCTGGGATGATCTGGATACTGAAATCATGGACCGTCTTTCCCGGATCAGAAATCAGAATGGAAAGCTGGTGTTGCTGACGGGCACGATTATCAGTCCCTCAACCCGTTCTGTGATTCAGGAATTTATTGAAACCATGCCGGGAATGAAATGGATCCAGTATGATCCGGTGAGTCATTCCGCCATGCTCCAGGCCAATGAGAAAAGTTTTGGATTGCGTGGCATTCCCAATTACCATTTCGAAAATGCCGAACTCATCGTCAATTTTGGTGCAGATTTTTTAGGAACCTGGATTGCACCTGTTTATTTTACCCGGGGATACATAAAAAACAGAACGCTGAATCCAGGAAAGCGAACCATGTCAAAACATATCCAGTTCGAGACGGGACTTTCTGTAACCGGTTCAAATGCCGATTACCGGCATCCTATCAAACCTTCTGATGAATGGACCATTTTAGCCAACATTTTTAATCTGTTGGCCCGTGATCATGGTTTGAAACCGCTCGAAGCAGGCAGCTGTCCGGTATCCATCGAAGATGTGGTAGACGATTTAAGAAAAAACAAAGGGAAATCAATCATTTTATCCGGATCGAATGATATATCCACACAGCTTCTGGTAAATCGGCTAAATATGATGCTGAATAATTATGGCACCACCATTGATTTAACGCGACCACTGCAGCTGCGGCAAGGTATAGACTTGGAAATGCAGGATTTTGTGGAGGATATGAATGCGGGGCTTATTGCTGGCGTTTTTTTCTATAATGCAAATCCGGCCTATAATTTCCCGGATCAGGATGCATTTAATGCAGGCCTCGAGAAGGTGGGGTTAAAAGTTTCTTTTGCATGTTCCCCTGATGAAACAGCTGCCTTGTCTGAATTCATTTGTCCGGATCATCATTACCTGGAATCGTGGAACGATGCGGAACCTGTTAAGAATTCGTATAGTCTGTCCCAACCGACCATTCACCCTGTTTATAAAACCCGGCAATTTCAGGATAGCCTGTTAAAGTGGATGGGTAAAAACAGTACATTTTATCAATATATCCGTGAAAATTGGGAACGTGAATTGTTTCCAATGCAAAATGTCAATGAAAATTTTGATCAATTCTGGACGCGGGCTTTGCAGGATGGTGTATTCGAAATTGCAGAAAATCCGATAAAATTATCTGCTGAATGGCTTGCCGGTGAAATCATTAAACCAACCGATACTGCAGATCAAACCGGTATACAGATGACCCTGTATGAAAAAGTGGGCATTGGTGATGGTGGCGGGGCGAATAATCCCTGGCTGCAAGAATTGCCTGATCCCATCTCAAAAGCCTGTTGGGATAATTACGTATGTATCTCACCAAAAATGGCGGATGAATTAGAATTACAGAATGAAGATGTGGTCTTCATAGATGGTTTGGAGCTGCCTGTCTTTATACAGCCTGGCCAGGCTGCAGGTACCCTATCAATAGCCCTGGGCTATGGACGTTCCAAAACGGGCAAAGTTGCGGATAATGCAGGTGTGAACGTATACCCATTCACACAATGGCGGGATTTTACAAGGCAATTATCGGTTGAAAATATGACCATTGAAAAAACAGGCAAGAAACATGATCTGGCCCTGACTCAAACGCATTATTCAATGGAAGGGCGTGAGATTGTGAGGGAAACCACATTTGACTCCTATCTCCATACCCTTGACCATCCCGAATTACATGAAGAAAATGGTCATCATCAGGTCACCTTGTATAAAGAACCTCATTTTGATGGACACCATTGGGGTATGGCCATCAATCTTAGTGCTTGTACCGGATGTGGTGCATGCATCCTGGCGTGCCAGGCCGAAAATAATATTCCTGTGGTGGGTAAGGAAGAAGTTAAAAAACGCAGGATACTCCACTGGCTCAGGCTGGACCGGTATTATTCTGATGACCCTGAGGATCCTTCAGTATTTCAGCAGCCCGTGATGTGCATGCACTGTGATAATGCCCCTTGCGAGAATGTTTGCCCCGTATCAGCGACCATGCACAGCAATGAGGGTCTCAACCAGGTGGCTTATAATCGTTGTATCGGCACCAAGTATTGCATCAATAACTGCCCTTACCGGGTGCGTCGCTTTAATTGGTTCAAGTATGCAAACAACGATGATTTTGATTTTCATCAGAATTCCGATATAGGAAAATTGGTACTCAATCCCGATGTGACGGTTCGGGGGCGCGGTGTGGTAGAAAAATGTTCATTCTGTGTCCAGCGCATTCAGGATAAAAAATTGGATGCTAAACTTGAGGCCAGGCCGTTAAATGATGGGGAGATCCAGCCAGCATGTGTTCAGACATGCCCATCCGATGCCCTGGTATTTGGTGATCTGAATGATCCGGAAAGCAAGGTATCCAGGTTATTTAAGGATCAACGGAATTATTTCCTTCTTGATCAGTTGCATACCCTGCCATCTGTTGGCTACCTGGCGAAGATCAGGAACAGACGGGAAGATCAGGAAAAGGGCAATACACATACGGAAAACAATTAGTGAATATCACGATAAATCGAATCAAATGTACAAAACAGAGGTCAGAGGATTATTGATAGAGGGTGGTAAAAATCTTGGGGATGTAACCACCGACGTCATTCGTCCACTCGAACTTAAAGCAGCACCCTGGTGGAAGATTGCCCTCATGATTACGATCATCATGTGTATTTGGGGGGTATATTCTATTTATGAAACCGTCACCGTTGGGATCGGAACCTGGGGAGTGAATAATACGGTTGGTTGGGGATGGGCCATCATTAATTTTGTATGGTGGATCGGGATCGGGCATGCCGGAACCGCATTCTCCATATTTCTGTTAATATTGCGGCAAAAGTGGAGAACGTCTATCAATCGTGCAGCGGAGGCCATGACCGTGGTGGCTGTTATGTGTGCGGCCATTTTTCCAGCCTTACATATGGGACGTATCTGGAACTTTTATTTTATTATCCCATATCCCAATACCCGTGGTCCGTTATGGGTGAATTACAACTCGCCTCTTTTCTGGGACTTCCTGGCCATTTCAGCCTATTTGTTAATTTCAGCATCGTTTTGGTATTTGGGCATGATCCCCGATTTTGCGACCATCAGGGATAAGACCACCTCGAGGATCAAAAAAGCCATTTATGGTTTCTTTAGTATGGGATGGGTGGGATCACAAAAAGAATGGATCCGGTTTGAATCTCTGGCATTTATCCTGGGAGGTATTGCCGCTGTCCTCGTTGTTTCTGTGCATTCCATTGTATCTACTGATTTTGCCGTAAGTGTCGAGCCTGGTTGGCATACCACGATATTCCCCCCGTATTTTGTGGTGGGAGCTATATTTTCCGGGTTTGCCATGGTCATGACCCTGATGATCATCATCCGGAAACTTTATCATCTCGAACCATACATCACCAATTCCCATCTTAATGCCATTGCCAAGATATTGATATTCATATCACTGATAATGGGAACAGCCTATTTAACCGAAATTTTTATAGCCTGGTATTCGGGGAATGAATTCGAGATATTTACCTTTTTCCATAACCGGATAACAGGCGATTTCACCATGCAATTCTGGGCCATGTTTATTTTCAATGCCCTGGTGCCACAATTGCTCTGGATAAAAAAAATCAGAAAAAACCTGGCTGCTTTATTTATCATTTCGATCATCATTAACATCGGAATGTGGTTCGAACGATTCAACATCGTGATCACGTCCCTTTCCAAGGATTATCTTCCGGCTAACTGGGCTCCATATTCACCCACGGTAACCGAAATAGGTGTGTATGTTGGTACAATTGGAATTTTTGCCCTGGGTGTACTGCTGTTCTTTAAATACGTTCCGATGATCGCTATGAGCGAAGTCAAGGCCGTTATGAAATTTAATAAAACGAAACAATAATTCGGGAATCATGGAAAAGCATCCATACATTATTGGTGTATATGATGATGAGGAACCCCTGATCAAGGCGGCCCAGGCATTCAAAGAAAAGGGGGTCCATGTCCAGGAAATATTTACGCCGTATCCCATTCATGAAATCATCAGTATTCAGGGCGAGACAAGTAAACTCACTGTGGCTGCATACATATATGGATGGATTGGTGCATTAAGTATCCTGGCCTTCATGTATTATACTGCCGTCATCGACTGGCCGCTGAATTATGGTGGAAAGCCAGTCAATTCATTCCCCTCTTTCATCCTGGTGACACTGGTATTCACCATTTTTTTCGTCACCATCATGAGCCTCACCACCTTTGTGTTCAGAGCCAGGTTGTTCCCTGGAAAGCAGGTGCAGATCGCAGATCCCAGGGCAACGGATGATAAATTCGTGATGATCTGTTCAATATCGGGAAAAGATAAAAATGAGATTGAGGATCTTTTTAAGCAAACCGGGGCCATTGAAGTCTATGAAAAGGAATTGTAACCAGAAAGAATCGATACAAATGATGATACCATCCGTCAATAAGGTAAATTACAGACCAAATCCGATGTATCTGCGGTTTTTACTGCTGATTTTATTTCTTTCCGCATTGACCGCGGGATGCAATCGGGATCGCAATCATCCTGGCTGGGATTTTTTCCCGGATATGTTCTATTCAGTTGCATATGAGACCAATACGCCCAACCCGGTGTTTGAAGATGGAATGTCCATGCGAACACCGGTGAAAGGCACCATCCCCAGAGGTATCATTCCCCATCCATATCCCAATACAATTGACGGTATGACACTGGCTGGTAAGGAACTGGAAAACCCGTTGGATCCCACAAATGAAAATATTGAATCGGGGAAATATGCTTTTCAGACTTTCTGCATTACGTGTCATGGCGAATTGGGGGATGGAAAAGGATTTTTACATACCAGTGGTAAGTATATCTACCCGCCGGCCACACTCATTTCGAATAAGATGATAAACAAGCCTGATGGTGAAATTTACCACTCCATTTCAGTAGGGTACGGTATTATGGGCGCACATGGATCACAAATAAAACCGGATGACCGTTGGCGTATTGTTTTGTACATCCGAAATAACCTGCAAAAAGGATCTGCTGAATGATTTGAGAATTTATATTCAATTATGATATTATAAATCTTATGGAAGAAAAATTCACGTTCCCTGTCAAACTCAAAATGGTGTGTTACGTTCTAATAGCTATTGGCATCATTTCTTTTGTTTGGGGGTTTATATCCGCTCCGGATAAAACCTGGGCGAACCTGCTACTCAACAATTTTTATTTTTTATCCATTGCTATTGGTGCGTCATTCTTTATGGCCCTTCAATACATTTCACAGGCTGGATGGTCGGCAGGATTCAAACGCGTTCCGGAAGCACTTTCAACCTATATTCCAGTGGCTGGTGTTCTATTTATTTTTATCCTTTTTGGTCTCCAAACCCTCTATCACTGGTCGCACCAGGATGCCATCATGCATGATGCCATACTGGCGCATAAGACACCCTATCTCAATATTCCCTTTTTCATTGTTCGTCTGGTGATCTATTTCTCACTTTGGATCTTTATGACCATGATGCTTCGCAGAATTTCACTGAAAGAAGACCGTGAAGGCGGTTTGGCCTATTTTGAAAAAAGTGAAAACTATTCCAGGATCCATATATTTATTCTGGCCATTACTTTCAGCTTTGCGTCATTTGATTGGTTAATGTCCATTGATCCGCATTGGTATAGTACCATTTTTTCATTTAAGACATTTGCCTCGGCATTTTATCATGGTTCTGCCGTACTGGTATTGATCGTTTTACTTCTGCATGACCGCGGATATTTCAGCTTTTTGAATAAAAGTCACCTGCATGACTTCAGCCGGTATATTTTCATGCTGGCCATTATTTATGGATATCTCTGGTTTGCGCAGTTCATGCTGATCTGGTATGGCAATATTCCGGAGGAAACCATATATTATGTGGTCCGGTGGGATCCTCATTGGAAACCATTTGTTTTTGTCGATATCATTTTAAATTGGGCCATCCCTTTTCTGATCTTAATGCCCCGATCTATGAGCCGGAATAAGCTGGCTATAAAGCTGGTCATTGCTATCATTCTGGCCGGTCACTGGATCGATCTGTATTTGCACATTTTTCCTGGCATTGATAAAATTCAAAAAATTGGGCTGCTGGAGGTTGGTTCCTTCCTGGGTTTTGCCGGTATATTTATATTTGTGGTGTTGCGATCGTTGAGTAAAGCGCCCTTGATCCCGTCTAAGCACCCCTATCTGGAAGAATCCATCCATCATCATTTTTAGCCAGTCCGTGATTAATCGATTGGTACAGGCGTACCATATTTTAAGCCTCGATGTCATGCTGGGGATTCTGGCCTCGGGCATTATGGCAAGCCGTTTATACAACGTGCAGCCTGGACTTTCCTGGTATATTATTTTGTTTTTGACAGCCTGGTGCATTTATTTGACGGATCACCTCATGGATGGATTCCGACTGAAGGGAGCCGCCACGAACAAGAGGCACCTTTTCTTTTATAAGAATAGACGAATCATCCTGATCTTACTGCTTTTTTTAATCGCTTGTGACGCCTTCCTGACATGGACCTTCCTGCCCTTCCGGTTTATTTGTATTGGATCCGTTCTGGGACTACTGGTTATTCTCTACCTGTGGGCGATAAAATTCGCAGGAACCCTATCCTACCTGGTTTTTCCCAAAGAAATACTTGTGGGGATACTTTATACGGCCGGTATCTGGGGATTTCCATTTCTTTTAATTGGGGAAAAACAGTTGTTTCCAGACCTGATCCCGCTTTTCATATTTTTTCTTATTGTCGTGACAAACCTGTTCCTGTATTCCTGGTTTGAGCAGGACCAGGACCGGGCGGATCTTCAAAAAAGCCTGCTTGTGTATGCTGGTCAGCGAATCTCCATCATCATTGTCAGGACCTGGTTGGCATTTTCTGTATTTTGCAATCTGACTTTTCTGTGGATGTATTTTTATGATGTCAGATTTTTATTCTGCACCATCATCTTCCTGACCATGCAAATGCTGCAAGTATTACTGTTTACATATCGGCATACAACCTGGTGCCAATTGCAATACAGGTGGATCAATGAGTCGATATTTTTCCTGCCGGCATTGATGATACTGACCTAAATACACCATTGCCATCAAGCTACATAAACCCGTACTGCCCATTTCCGGTTGGGCTAAGGTATAGGAAAGATTGACAATATCAGGTATAACATGACAAGGAGAAAATATAAATTCAGGTAAAAGAAGGCCTTGCCAAAACGAAACGGTTTCATTTGATGGTAGATCAGATCAAGAAAACCCACAATCAACAAGAAAGAAGACAGCATGAGTACTATCGACAGTATTAGGGAGTCCATGATACCGGAAAGGGGAAATAGCAAAGCTGAAACAGCCACCGAGGCAATCCAGGTAAACGTTAATCGTTTAATTTGATTTTCATTCAGTAACTGCGACAGACTCTTGAAGCCGGCCGCCTCATATTCCGTTCCGAACTTCAATATGATCAGCCAGAAATGGGGTATCTGCCCGATAAAAAAGAAGAAAGCCAGGGTCAGGTTTTCAAACGCAAGGATGGACCCTCCTGCAGCCACCCATCCGATCATGGGGGGGATGGCACCGATCAGGGCACCGGGAACCACTGCAAAAGCAGTAACCCGTTTCAGGTAGGTATATATGAGGTTATACCAGAATATGGCCATCAATCCCAATAATAGTGCATTCATGCTATGAAATGCGAGACACAATGCTCCGGATATCAATAAAATAATCGCCACCATGAGTGCTCTTTCAGGCGTGATGACTCCTTTAGGGATGGGCCGGTTCCTGGTCCGGTTCATATGTGGATCATAAGCCCGCTCCTGGTAATGATTCAGGGCCGAAGATCCGCTGGAAAGAAAAAATATACCCAATATGGGGATGATCATTTCCAGGGTAAAATGCTGGGCATAAAGGACGTATCCCACAATTCCTGACAGGGATACCGATATGGAAATGTTAAGTTTACTGAGGCTGGCTAATATGGTGAACAGACCACTCTTACTGATTACCATTCAGGGATTGGATGTAGTCAATAATGTCCTGGATTTCATCCTCTGAAATCAGATCTTTATAAGAAAGCATCAAGCCTTGATTGTAACCCTTGACAATATCGGCATTCGGCTCATATATAGACCGTTTAATGTAATCATCGTCCACTGTTATTTCCCGTTCTTCACCATCCGTGATAACAACATGCGTCGCTCCGTAAGTACCCAGGAATGAAGGTCCCACCAGGGCGGATCCATCGCTAGAATGGCAGGCATTACAACCATTTTGCCTGATCAGCGCCAGGCCTTTGGCTCCAGGTAAAGCCCCTTCAGCCTCCGATAAAACGGTGGCTGTGGTGTCTGCATACCAGGTATCAAATTCTTCTTGTGGAAGGACCTTCACACCGGTGATCATATAGGAATGTTGCAACCCGCAATATTCCGTGCAAAAAAGATCATATTCCCCTTCACTTTTTGCGACAAACCACATATTTTTTGTTCGTCCAGGTACCATGTCCTCTTTCACCCGAAAAGCAGGGATATACAGTGAGTGGATGACATCCAGAGCTTCCAGGTTCAGTTTTACAGGTTGGTCTTTGGGGACGTACAGACTGTCCATGACCTTACCATTCTCATATTTGAATTGAAAACTCCACATCCGTGCAATGGCTGTTATTTCCATGGCATCTTTGGGCGGATTTTTCATGGGACGCCAACCAGCCCAGCCAAAATAGAACATGATGAGAACCAGGATGGTCGGTATCACCGTCCATATGATCTCCAGTTTCGTGCTGCCTTCAATTTGTTTGGCTTTCGGGTTTCTTTTTTGATTATACTTCACGATGAAATAAATCATGGTGGTCGTTATCCCAACCAGGAATAACAAGGATATTCCCAGGATCAGCATGAATGCCGTATCGACTCCCGATACAAAGTTTGATGCGTCTATTTTGGAGGATGAATACATAGCTATCGAAAAAAGTAATCAAGGAATGTAATGACAATGACAATGATAATCAATAAGATGATTCCAGTCACCATGATGGCAAATATCTTCTGGTCAAATTTCAAATGCATAAAGTAGATCAGTACCAGAACACTTTTTAAAGATGCCAGAACCAGCGCGATGGTTACTGTTAAGGCGCCCAGTTCAATACTGGTAACGGCCACAGAGATCAAGGTCAATACAACGAGTGTTGAAAGTATGATTATATAGGTTTTATAAGGAACGATATGATGATCTTTATTATCCATCTCAAATCAGGTAACAAGGTAAAACAATGGGAATAGAAAAATCCAGATGAGGTCGACCAGGTGCCAGTATAAAGCACCATTTTCGAGTAAAACATAGTTCGTTTGATGAACGTTTTCATTTCTGACCCTGAAAAAAATGACTGCCAGGATCACCAAACCAACAACAATGTGTAAAGCATGCAAGCCGGTCATGAAGAAATACAATCCGAAAAACAGAACATCACCATGACCCAGTTCCGCCAGATACTCAGATCCGGGGTACAATCCATGAGAGAATTTGGCCCCCCATTCAAAATATTTATTCACAAGGAATACACAGGCCAGGAAGAGGGTAATGCCCAGAAAAATGAGGGTTTGTTTTTTATGACCCCGCTGAATGGCGGTGATAGACATGGCGGCAGTCATACTGCTTATCAACAATATGATTGTGTTGACCGTCCCAATAAAGGTGTCAAGCTCTTCGGCAGCGAGATGAAATGCCTGTGGGTTCCGATAACGGTAAACAGAGTATACCAGGAATAAACCTGCAAAAAGGAGCATTTCTGTAAAAATGAAAAGCCACATACCAATTTTGGAGGCTAGGTCGTCACGATGCGGATGTGCAATATGCTGTGCCATGCTTAATTATTTATAGACATAGGGTCCGGTGGTCACTTCTGGTACCTTATCAAAATTCAGCAGTGGAGGAGGTGAAGGAACCGTCCACTCGAGTGTTGATCCTCCCCACGGATTGGCTTCTGCTTCAGGTCCCCTGCGGGCACTATAAATAAGATTTCCCAGGATGATGAGTAAGCCGAGAACAAGCACCATGGCTCCAATGGATGAGATCACGTTGGGCCCGGTAAATCCTTCCAGGTAATCATAATAGCGTCTGGGCATACCCTTAATACCCACGTAAAACATGGGGCCATAAAGGGTGTTAAATCCAATGAAAAAGATCAGCCAGCCAACCCGGGCCCAATTGAAATTATACATGCGTCCGAACATTTTCGGGAACCAGTAATGTATGGCACCAAAAAAAGCGAATCCAACACCACCAAACATAACATAATGAAAATGGGCCACAACGAAATGGGTGTCGTGCACATGCACATTGGTGGCCAGTGATCCAAGAACCAAACCGGTCAGGCCACCGATCATAAAAACAAAAATGAACGAAGCGGCCCAGTAAAAAGGAATTTCTGGATTGATGGATCCCTGGTGCATGGTGGACACCCAGTTAAATACTTTAATGGCACTGGGAATAGCAACCAGGAATGTGAGTATGGAAAACGTATACAATGCGGTTCCACTCATCCCGGAAGTAAACATATGATGGCCCCAGACAAAGTATCCTACAAATGCAATGGCCAGGGTAGAAAGGACAATGGCCCGGTATCCGAATATCGTTTTCTTCGCAAAGGTGGGGATGATCTCAGAGATGGCCCCCATGGCTGGCAGGATCATAATGTAAACAGCCGGGTGGGAATATATCCAGAAAAGATGTTGATAGAGTATGGGGTCACCACCCAGGGCCGGATCGAAGAACCCAATATTCAATACCCGTTCAGCAGCGACCATAAGCAGTGTAATTCCCACCACCGGTGTGGCCAGCAACTGGATCCAGCCGGTACCATATAAGGTCCATGGGAACAGGGGCATTCTCAACCAGGACATACCCGGGGCCCTCATTCTATGGATGGTTACAATAAAATTCAGGCCCGTCAGAATGGATGAAAAACCCAGGGTAAAAGCGCCCAAAACAGCCGGCAGCATGTTGGTGCTGGTTTTGAAACTGTATGGGGCATAAAAGGTCCACCCGGTATCGGGAGCGCCTCCACCTGTAAACAATGAAATAATCACCAGTAAGGCTCCAAAAACATAAATCCACCAAGAAAGCAGGTTGATCCGCGGAAAAGCCACATCCTCCGCTCCGATTTGCAGCGGGAGTAAGAAATTGCCGAACGTTGCCGGGAGCCCAGGAATGATGATCAGAAAAATCATGATCACACCATGAACCGTGAATAGACTGTTATATGCCTGGGCGCCATATAAGGTGCGACCCGGAGCAATGAGTTCCAGTTTCATCAGCAGTCCCAGAATAACCCCGATAATAAAAAAGACCATGATGGAATACAGGTAAAGCAACCCGATTCGCTTATGGTCGGTGGAAAAGATCCAGGCAAAAAGGCCTTTAAAACGGCCTTTTTCTTCATAAAAACTGGTATATTCTCGATCGTGCATTGCAACCATGTTTTCCTTTTTTAACGACTATTTTTCTTTTGCTCTCCGTAGCCTGGTCCTGAATGCCAGTATCAGGAAAAACATCAGGGCAAAGAACCCGATAATCACACCCGATACTTTTGTAATATTAAATACCCACTGTTGTCCTTCCGGGTTATAACTGTAGCAAAAGACAAGAACTTTGTTAATCGTGGACCGGACTTTACCTTCGGCCGCATCCAGTAACGACATTTTCACATCGAAGGGTTGAAAATAGAAATTCTCATTATATTGATCAAGCCCCGGTTTGATATATCTGGTAATTTTGCCTTCCGGGCTCAACACAATAAGGGCCGCCGTATGATTGAAATCCCGGCCTACCTGTTTGTATTTGAAGCCAGTGGCATCCGTAAATCGTTGAATATTTTCAGCATTGGCTGTAAAAAATTGCCACCCTTTTTCTGCGGCATCACTTTTTTGCATCAATTCCAGGTAATTGGCCTTTTTATTGACTGCCAGTTCGGTGGTCTCAGTCGGATCAAAGCTTACTGTAAATGCCTGATAATCTACCCCTATATTTAAATCCAGCAAGTCGATCTGTTCTCCGAGAGCACTCATCAGCGGGCTGCAGATGCCCGGGCACCGGTAATACACAAAATTTATGAGGGTTGGTTTGTCAAGCAGATCAACCAATAGGACGGTATCAAATTTTTCATTGATCAGCTGGATGTCCAGGGGTACTGTATCTCCTAAATGTTCAATAATTCCTATTTCTTGATTTTGAAGGGTGGCTTGTAAATTTTGAGATTTTGAAGAGATAGCGAGCGGAAGTAAAAGAAAAGTTAATGTGACAAATAGGTTATTCATCATTCAATAAAGTTTTAGTTTAGGCCTGATGATTTTTCCAATTGAAGAAAAAATCTATTCGTTGGCAAATATCAGAATTTTTTTTGAATTTCTGCAATTATTTAAAATGGTTACAAATTGAAAGTCAATTAAATATAAATCGTTCAAACCGCACATGATCAATTAATTAAGTATTTGTATTCAGGCAGGTCCATGGATTGTGTAATATGGACCCGATTCCTTATATTTGAAAAATCTTGATGCGTGTTGGATGAACCTTTTGAGTCGAGTCTCTGATATTCTCGTAAAGTTATTTTACTTCTATTTTGATGGATTCAGATCCATGACCGTAGGTCGGAAATTATGGATCATTATCCTGGTAAAGCTGTTTATCATGTTTGCCATCCTGAAAGTGTTTTTCTTTCAGGATTTTCTGAAAGCCCGGTTCGATACAGATCAGGAGCGGAGCCAATACGTGATTGAAGAATTAACAAAACCCAATAATAATCATGATTGAAAATGTAGATCTATCATTGGTTGATTGGTCAAGAGGCCAATTTGCTTTGACGGCGATCTTTCACTGGTTTTTTGTGCCTTTAACCCTGGGCTTATCGTTTATCATTGCGATAATGGAATCCATTTATGTGAAGACCGGCAATGCGTTTTGGAAAAAAACCACCAAATTCTGGATGACCATTTTTGGGATCAATTTTGCCATTGGAGTGGCTACTGGTATCATCCTTGAATTTGAGTTTGGGACCAATTGGTCGAATTATTCCTGGTTTGTAGGAGATATCTTTGGTGCACCGTTAGCGATTGAAGGCATCATGGCCTTCTTTTTGGAGTCGACCTTTATAGCAGTGATGTTTTTTGGCTGGAATAAGGTGGGTAAGAAATTTCATTTAACATCCACCTGGCTGGTGGCCATTGGGTCCAACCTGTCTGCAATCTGGATACTGGTTGCCAATGCATGGATGCAGAATCCTGTAGGAATGCACTTTAATCCGGATACAGCCCGCAACGAAATGCTTAATTTCTGGGAAGTGTTTCTGTCTCCCACGGCGGTCAATAAGTTCTTACATACCGTATCCTCATCCTACGTGCTTTCAGCATTGGTGGTCATTGGAATCAGTGCCTGGTTTCTCTTAAGAAAACGACATGTCATGATGGCAAAGAAAAGCATCATCATTGCTTCTGCCTTTGGACTGGTGGCGTCCGTTAATATGATTGGATCGGGTGACAACTCCGCACGGGAAGTGGCCGAAAGCCAGCCCATGAAATTTGCTGCCATGGAAGCATTATATGAGGGTCATGATAAGGTGGGGTTGATAGCCGCCGGGGCTCTGGGCAGCGAGGAACAAAATGAATACCGTCAGAGAAATTTCATTTTTAAGATTGAAATTCCAAGTGCTCTTTCATATATGGTCTATTTATCTCCGGAGGGTTTTATTCCGGGCATTAAGGATCTCGTGGAAGGGAATCCGGAGCGGGGGATACTATCTTTTGAGGAAAAAACAAAACGGGGTGCCGAGGCCATCCAGACCCTGCGTGAGTTAAACCAGGTAAAAGGACAGGATGAAGCCCGCTATGCGGAACTCAAATCGAAATTTGAAGATCCTGTCTGGATAAAGGATTATTTCAAATATTTTGGATATGGTTTTTATTTGGGTAAGAAAGCCATCCATACCATTCCGAATGTGCCCCTGCTTTTTTATTCCTTCCACATCATGGTAGCTCTGGGATTCCTTTTTATTGCATTCTTTATTGTGATGTTGTACCTGGGTGTCAATAACAGGCTTGGAAAGCCCAGATGGCTTTTGCATGTGGGTATTTGGATGATCCCCCTGGCATATATTGCCAGCGAAGCCGGATGGCTGGTGGCTGAAATGGGCCGGCAACCCTGGGTTATTCAGGACATGCTGCCCACCATTGCAGCCGTGTCACAGATTAATGCCAATACGGTTCAGATTTCATTCTGGTTGTTTACCATTGTCTTTACGGCCCTTTTTATAGCCGAATTAAGAATCATGTTAAAGCAAATAAAAATCGGACCTAAAGAAGGAGGAAATTAAAATGATACTGAGTATGACACATCTATTCTTACAGCAATACTGGTGGATCCTGATCTCCATACTGGCGAGTTTGCTGGTATTTCTTTTGTTTGTTCAGGGTGGTCAGACGCTCATTTATACCCTGGGCAAAAATGGTTCCGAACGAACCATGATCGTAAATGCACTCGGACGGAAATGGGAATTTACCTTTACCACCCTGGTGACTTTTGGAGGTGCCTTTTTTGCCTCATTTCCACTATTTTATTCTACGAGTTTCGGGGGCGCCTACTGGGTTTGGATGGCCATATTATTTTGTTTTGTACTGCAGGCAGTAGCCTATGAATTCCGGTCGAAACCCAATAATTTTTTTGGGCAAAGAACGTTTGATGTGTTTCTATTCATTAACGGAGCGTTGGGTACCTTTCTGCTGGGAACTGCTGTGGGTACATTTTTCACCGGTTCTGCGTTTTCAGTTAATGAACTTAACCTTTCCAGGTGGGAAACACCATATCATGGTTTGGAAGCGGTGCTGAATATTCAAAACGTGGCCCTGGGTGGGGCGGTATTGTTCTTATCCAGGGTTCTGGGAACACTATTCATACTAAATAGCATAGACCACCCGGATATTGAAAGACGGTCACGGAGGCAACTCATATATGAATCACTGGTGTTCCTGGTGTTTTTCTTATTTTTCCTGATCAGACTTTTATTTATTGAGGGATATGCGTATGATCCGGAAACAGGTGAGGTGTTTATGGAGCCGCATAAATACCTCCACAATTTCCTTCAAATGCCATTGAATACCATTATTTTCTTGATAGGGGTGATTTTGGTCTTGTGGGGATTGTTTGCCACCCTATTCAGGAATTCAGGGAAAGGTATCTGGTTCTCCGGTACGGGAACTGTGTTAACGGTATTCGCACTGTTTTTACTGGTTGGATTTAACCAGACATCGTTTTACCCTTCCAGTTTTGATCTGCAAAGCTCACTGACGATACAAAATGCGTCTTCCAGTTATTATACATTGAAAACCATGGCCTTCGTTTCTTTACTGATTCCATTCGTGATGGCCTATATTTGGTATGCCTGGCGATCCATCAGTGATAAGAAAATTTCTGAACAGGAAATGAAAGAAGAAACTCATGTTTACTAATCTTAAATAGAAGCAAATATGTTATTAGGTTCGTTATTTTTATACTTGATCTGGCCCCTGATTATTGTGGTGGCTTATGTCGTTGCAAAGTGGGCCATTGATAAGTTTGAGGCCAATATCAAAACAGAAGAATGATGCTATCTCGGGTCTTCACACTTGCGATGGAAATTCCGGCAGTATGTGATCCCGGATGGATATTTGAATTTCGGAAATACAATTTCAATTCCATTATAAATCAATATTAATACACTGTTTTATGAAACGATTTTTCCCGAAATGCGCACTTATCGCAATGACTTTCGGGATCATGTGGGGTCTGGCATGGTCGCAAGATCAAGCCATGACACTGACCTATGATGCCTACATGACCCCGGATGGATTGAACCAGGCCCTAAAGTCATTAAATTCCCGCTTCTCAAATACCACAAAGTTGCACCGACTGGCCGTGACTCCTGGAAAGAGGGAGTTGGTTTTGCTGGAGATTGGCCCGGAAGTTGGTCGCCAGGATAAATCATTGCCAGCCATACTGGTGGTTGGCAATATGGATGGAGATGTCCCTCTGTCCAGCATGGCCACTCTCTATTTGGCGGATTTTTTGCTGCAAACAGAAGGTCAAGCCACCGATAAAACCTGGTATATTCTTCCATGTGGAAATCCCGATGCATTGCAGCGGTATTTTTCCAGACCCCTGTATCGTGATACCCGGAATGGCAAACCACGGAATGACGACATGGATGATCGGGTTGATGAAGATGGTTATAATGATCTGGATGGAAATGGGATGATCACTCAGATGCGTGTGAAGGATCCTGAGGGTACCATGATCGCGCATGGGGGTGATCCCAGGATTATGAGAAAAGCCGATCCCCTGAAAGACGAAAAAGGAATATATAAAATATATTCGGAAGGATTGGATGATGACGGCGATGGAAAATACAATGAAGATGGTCCCGGCGGGATCAGTGCAGGGATTAATTTTCCACATTTGTTTGAACCATTTAAGCCTTCCACAGGCCTTTGGCCAGGATGTACTGATGAATCTTTCCAGCTCATGAAATTTGCTTTTGAGCATCCTGAAATTGCCATGACTGTAAGTTTCGGAGCCACCAACTTTTGCATGGTACCACCCAAAGGTGGACGGAGGTCCGGTGTTGATATGGACAAAATAAAAGTGCCGGAAAATATGGCCACCATGATCAATGCAGATCCGGAACAGACCTATTCCATGAAAGAGATCATGGACATGGTTCAGCCCATGTTGCCCCCCGGAATGGAAGTAACAGAAAGTATGATCGCCAGTTTCCTGGGTCTGGGAGCGGTAGTCAACCCCCTTCAGGAAGACCTGGAGATCTATAATGACCTGGCTGAGAAGTATAAAGAATATCTGAAAGATAAAGGAATGAAGGATGATCGCCTGGATCCGTCAAGTGCCCGGGATGGATCATTTGAACTCTGGTCTTATTACCAGCTTGGGGTACATACGTTTTCGATGGATTTCTGGACACTGCCAGAGATTAAAGACGAAAAAAAGGAAAAAAGCGGTATCACCATTGAAAAACTTGAAACCATGACATCGGATGAATTCGTGGCTCTGGGAGAAGAGAAAATCAGTGCTTTCCTGAAGGAAGTGGGTGCACCCGATCAGTATAAAGCCGCCAGTGTGATCCAGATGGTTCAATCAGGAACCGTGGCCCCCAAGCAAATGGCCCAGATGATGAAGCAAATGCCAAAACCTAAAGATGATTCAGGCGGAGATCCGAAAACCAAGGCCTTGCTGGCTTTTAATGACCAAATACTGGATGGTAAAGGTTTTATTGACTGGACACCGTTCCATCATCCTACCCTCGGTGATGTGGAGATCGGTGGGGAGGTGGCCTATGCGAACAATACCCCACCGGCAGAGGTTATGGATTCCTTATTTTCAATACAGGTTCCCTGGGGAACCGAGATCAGCAAGAAACTGCCGAAAATTACCATTTTAAAAACCAATGCCACAAGTCAGGGTGCGGGGATCTATGAGGTCGAGGTCTGGATTGAGAATCCATCCTATTTGCCATTTCCAACAGCAATGGGTAAACGGAATCAACAGCCGGCACCGGCGATTTTGACGATTGATAATGATGATATTACCATTCTGTCCGGTAAGAAAAGAACGCCCATTCAAGATCTGGCTGGTTTTGAAACAAAAAAATTTACATGGATGATCCAGTCTGACCGGAATACGACCCTGGAAATCCAGCTCACTTCAGTGAATGCCTGGGGTGATCAGAAACAAATAAAGATAGGAGGTTAAACAATGAGAAGGTTAAAATTATTTTCGTTTATATTGATGGCAGGATGCCTCACAGTATGCAACACCTTTTCCTGGTCGCAAGACATTTCAGTGCCTCTGCGTTTTGATCGATACTACAATTATGATGAACTGGTGCAAGCCATGAAAGTCCTGAATAAAGCTTTTCCGGATCTAACCAGCCTGGACCTGGTCGGCCACAGCGAAGAGGACAGGGAGATTTGGGCCATGACCATCAACAATCCCAAAACCGGTGATCCACTTACAAAACCGGGAGTATATGTGGATGGAAATATTCATGGTAATGAAATACAAGCCGGTGAAGTCGCACTTTATTTTATGAATGAGATGCTGACCAAATATGGTAAAAATGAGAAAATCACCAGGTTGCTGGATAAGAATGCCTATTATATTATTCCATCTGTAAATGTTGATGGTCGATACCATTTCTTTGAAGATCCGAATACCCCCAGTACCAATCGGGGTCTTCGCCGGCCTAAAGATGATGACCGGGATGGTCTTTTTGATGAAGATTACCCGGACGATCTTGATGGTGATGGTAATATATGCCAGATGCGCATCAGGGATCCTTTTGGTACCCAGAAAACCGATCCGGAAGATCCGAGGTTAATGATTCCGGTTAAACCCGGAGAAACAGGTGAATGGACCATACTCGGGTCTGAAGGTATTGATAATGATGGCGATGGACGTATAAATGAGGATTCGGAGGGATATGTTGACGGCAACCGTAATTGGGGCTTCAACTGGGCGCCCCCCTACGTTCAGAGTGGATCAGGATACTATCCTTTCTCCGGCGATGGCATCCGGGCCATTCGTGATTATATCATGGAACGGCCGAATATCATCATGGTTTTCGCATTTCATAACACCGGAGGGATGTATCTGAGGGGTCCCAGTGTCAAGTCACAGGGGGAATTTCAGCGGGGTGATATAGCCGTATACGATTACCTCGGTGAAAATGCAGAGAAAATTGTACCCGGATACCGGTACCTTATCGGATGGAAAGACCTGTATGCCACCTATGGTGATTTTGGTGATTTCATGGATCATATTGTAGGCGCTTACACCTTTGTAGGGGAACTGTTCATGTCGAGCCAGGAAACATACCGCGAGGAGGATGCCGGAGCAGGTGATCCCGATGGTGGCGGATTTTTCGGGGAAAGCAACACCCGGTCACGGGAACGACTGAAATTTAATGATCATGTCGCTATGGGTGAGTTATATGTGCCCTGGAAACCTTATAAGCATCCTGTTTATGGGGATATTGAAATAGGTGGTTGGGTTAAAATGAGCTCGAGGTTACCACATCCATTCATGCTCCAGGACCTGGTTCACAGGAATGCCGCCGTGGTTATGTTTTCTGCTGAACAAACACCGGAAGTTAAAATGGAAGTATTTGAAAAGACGCGTATCGGTAAAGACCTGTTCCGGGTAAGGGTTCGGCTTTCGAATGATAAAGCCATGCCCACCATAACATATCATTCAGTCCGGGAAAAAGTGTACCCCATGGATATGTTAACAGTATCCGGATCTTCTGCTACAGTGGTATCCGGCGGTAAGATCACGAATCGTTATACCGATCAGGTCAGTTATAAAGAAGATAAACCAGAGGTACAGTTCTGCCAGGTGCCGGGTTTTGGCATGATTGAATACCAGTTCCTGGTATCCGGTAAAGGTCAGATAAAGATCCATTTTGAATCCAGAAAAGCAGGGAAAGTCGAGCAGACCATTGATCTTTAAGCCCCCCGATTGCTTATGAAAAAGGCCGGCATTCACCGGCCTTTTATGTTAGGCAATTTAGGGTTTTGCCCCTGTTAAGAATGCCAAACTCTTAACAGAGGAGGTTATCTTCATTTTCCCACAGGCCGGAGGGTATATTCATAACCTTCCATTATGGGATTGGCCAGCAACTTATTGCAGGCTTCATTGGTGCGTTCCATGGCCTTCTCCTTACTTTCTGCTTCAATCTCCAGTGTGATGTGCTTTCCGATCCGTACGTGAGAAATATCAGAAAATCCAATATTTTTGAGACTATTGGTCGTGGCTTTCCCCTGTGGATCGAGTAAGGCCTTGAGAGGCATGATGTCTATTTCCGCTATATATTTCATAGAACCAATCGTTACGGTCGTTTTTTTATCTGGGGTATGACTGCAGCCATAAAAATATATAAAATTATCAAAGCTACGATATATTTTAGCGAAAAGACCACCAGAATCATTATTGAAAATAACAGGTATAACAGTATAAACAAAGCCTTTGGTTCGTTAAGTCGTTGTACCTTTATTGACAGCATGGGAAACCGTGATACCAATAAAATGCTGAATGTCAGTGAAACCAAAGCAAATACCAGGATTGGAATATTCAGGAGCTCATCCTGAATAAAAACCAGGGATGCGAAAAACAAACCGGATGCGGGGGAGGGTAATCCCTGAAACATACTACCCTGCGCGGTATCCAAATTAAATCTGGCCAGTCGTAATGCGGTGGCCAGCACCAGGAGAACGGGTGATAATATGATCAGGTCGTACAAAATGGAACTCATTTCCCTGCTGGGGAGGAGACTGAATGTGTGGGTGATCAGGGCCGAAAAAAGAAATGCCGGAGCCACACCGAAACTGACCACATCGGCCAGGGAATCAAGTTGTTTGCCCATGTCAGAATAAGCGTTCAGCAAGCGTGCTGCAAATCCATCCAGAAAGTCGAAAAGACCGGCCATAAATATTAAATAACCTGCCCATACCAGTTCACCCCTTAAAACCAACAGAATAGAAATGAATCCACATGTCAGGTTGAGGATGGTTAATGTATTCGGTAGGTGTTTTCGCATTTATGATATGCAATTGTTCAGTAAAAGTAGTGGAAAAGAACCAATTTCTAGCATTTAGCGGAGAGTACTTTCCAGTGCTGCAAACGACTTTCCTTCAATATCAAATAGTGCTTTGTAATCGCATCATGCTGCATTATTTGTTAGAGTTGCGTATTTTTACAGGGATTGTAAGGAATTATGAATGATGGCTGAGAAATACCTGAATCTGAAAATTGCCGTTGACTTTGATGGCACAATCGTTGAACATGAATACCCCGGTATCGGAGCTGAAAAAATGTTCGCGATCGATACTCTTAAAAGAATGCAGGAACATGGTTGCCGATTGATCCTCTGGACATTCCGGGCCGGTAGGGAGTTGGATGAAGCCATTGAGTTTTGCAGGCAAAGAGGCCTCGAATTCTATGCGGTGAACAAAAACTATCCGGAAGAAATAATGGACGAGGACACCAGTCGTAAAATTGATGCCGACCTCTTTATCGATGATAAAAATCTGGGCGGGATACCTGATTGGGGTAGGATATGGCAGATGCTGGATCCGGAAGGATATGAGCAGAACATACAAAAAGCCACCCGTTACTATACCAAAACAAACTGGAAACGGTTATTTGGTAAAGGAAAAACACGAAAATAATGAGCTTACGTACGAGCCTAATACAAATGATAAGCCTGATCATGGTTCTTTTTTTTCTGGCATGCAATAACCAGGGACAGAACGGCGGTTCACAACGAACATCAAAAGGAAATACATCAAAACCCACTGCCAGAACCCAGAACCTGTTGATATTTAATCAGCCGGAATCGAACAGTACACTGACTATTGGAGACGTGATGAAAATCGAGGTGGACTTAACACAAAATGATATTCAGGTGGATTCCATCCGTTTGCAGGTCGATGGAAAGGTACTGGGAATGCGTATAAACCCACCTTATCGTTTTGAATGGAATACAACCGGATGGATGCCTGGCAAACGAAGCATACAGGCGGAATTGTTTATTTCAGGAACAATGACTGGCAGGAGGTCGATTTCCGTTGTGCTCCTGTCCGATATGGTACCTCCCACGAAAAAATGTAACGTGCTGAACGTATTTCCTCACGATCCCCAGGCCTATACTCAGGGCCTGATCATTGATCAGGGATTTCTATACGAAAGTACCGGTGTTCGCGGGAAATCATCTCTGAGAAAACTGGATCTTGAGTCGGGTACCCTGCTGGCCAGTCTGAACCTGCCGCCAGACCTTTTTGGTGAAGGCATCTGTGTTTTCAATGATAAGATCATCCAGCTTACATGGACGTCCGGATATGGGTTTATTTATGACAAATATTCATTTAAATTTCTCAGGAAAATCCAATATGGTACCCAGGGATGGGGCGTTACATTCAACGGTGAACACCTGATCATGAGTGACGGATCACATCAATTAATCTTTTTGGACACATTGTATTTCAGGGAAATATACAGGATTGAAGTGTATGACCATGAAGGATCCGTTCAAAATTTGAATGAACTGGAATATATTCAGGGAAAGATATATGCCAACATTTACACCACCGATCTGATTGCCATCATCGATCCCGGTACCGGCAAAGTATTGAGCTATATTGATTGTGCCGGACTTCTGAATGAAACAGACCGCGGACCAGAAACCGATGTTTTAAATGGTATTGCGTATGATCCATCTTCCGACCAATTGTTTATTACCGGAAAATACTGGCCGAAGTTATTCGAGATTGAAATGATGGATCAATAAGAATAGTGGCCTGCAATGATCCGGACACTTCTTGGAAGGACCTCAATTTCAATGGGTGAGTGACCCATCGATTCCCCGTCAACCTCAACATGGATCTCCGGCACGCTGTTGATCACGATCTTCTTTCCCCTGTACGATGAAACCATCGGGTGGTTCAGAATTTTACCATTATATAATAGAGGCAGGCTTTTTATGATCTCGAACCGGGGCATTTTTTTGATCACCGTCAAATCAAACAAGCCATCATCCGGAATGGATTCCGGTGTTTGTATCATGCCCCCTCCACTGTATTTTCCAATACCGATACTCATGGTGAAAACATCATCCCGGAACTCAATGCCATCGATCGAAACATGGGTGTGGATGGCGCTGTACCTCCACAGGTTGCTTAGAATGTTTAGGAAGTAAAGGATCTTACCGGATCTTCCCTGTTCTTTCTGGAGGTTGGATCTATTCGCAACAACGGCATCAAATCCCAATCCGGCAATGTTAATAAAATATCGAATGTGGGTTTGGCCATCATGCTGGTATCGCACGATACCGGCATCTTGCAGAAAGACCTTATTCCCCTTTATTACCTTTACAGCACCCTGGTAATTGGATGGAATGCCAAACATACGTCCCCAATCGTTTCCGGTACCAACCAGGATGGCCCCAAGAGTAATGTGGGATGCCGGAATCACTTTCTGAAGGAAAATACCATTCACCACTTCGTTCAACGTACCATCTCCTCCGACGACAATAATTTTCCGGATGCCCTTTTTGATATACGCCTGCGTTAACTCAATGGCGTGCAACTTTCGCTCTGTAAACGCATATTGATAGGGCCCGTACTCATCCAGGTAACCTGAGATCTGTATCCAGTCCTTTTCTCCTTTACCTCGCCCCGCATTTGGATTTACGAGAACCAGGCAATCTGTATCAACATCATTATTTTCCATATAGCATCATTCGAAAACATTTTGTTTTCAGATTTAAGAAACAAAAAAAAAGAATGTTCCGGTACTTTTTTGGGGATATTTTTTACGGCAAACTTCCACATATGAATTTGAAACCCAGTTGATATCATGGTTTCAGAAGGTATTGTACCCTGTCTTCGTGTTAATAATTTGTTTATAAATGCAAAAGAAATGTTTACAAGTCCGTCGCAAGAGGAATTCCTGAGTTTCCGTATTGTTTTAACTTTGATGCTCCAAATTAGAATAAATATTTAAATTAGGATAAATGGGGAAAGTCATTGCTTTGGCCAATCAAAAAGGAGGGGTTGGTAAAACCACAACAGCTATCAACTTGGCAGCAAGTTTGGCTGCTCTTGAATACAAGATCCTGATTGTGGATGCAGATCCACAGGCCAATGCCACCTCAGGAATCGGGTTTGATGTTCGGAATATAAAGACCAGTATTTATGAATGTCTGATTGATGATGTCAATGCCAGAGATATCATACTGAGCAGCGAGATTGAAGGATTGGACATCATCCCGTCGAGCATCGATTTGGTGGGTGCCGAGATAGAAATGTTAAATCTGCCCAATCGCGAATCGAAGTTACGCCATGTGCTGCATGATGTGAAGAACGAATATGACTTTCTGCTCATCGATTGTTCACCCTCATTGGGTTTGTTAACGGTCAATGCATTGACCGCGGCCGATTCAGTCATGATCCCGGTCCAATGTGAATATTTTGCTCTTGAAGGTCTGGGAAAACTTCTGAATACAATTAAAATCATACAGAACAGGTTGAACCAGGACCTTGAAATTGAAGGATTCCTTCTCACCATGTATGATTCACGATTGCGATTATCAAACCAGGTTGTGGAAGAAGTCCAGAAACACTTTCAGGAAATGGTTTTTGAGACCATTATCCAGAGAAATATCAAGTTGAGTGAGGCACCCAGTTTTGGAAAACCGGCACTGCTGTATGATGCCACTTCAAGGGGTTCGGTAAATTATTTGAATCTCGCCAGGGAATTGCTTCAGAAAAATGAGAAAACACGGATACCCAGCTCAGAGAAAATCTTAGATTGAAGAGTACCATCCCGTAACACCTCAGCATGCATAGTTGGGTACATTGAATAAATAATTTGAATGATATGGCAAGAAAGAACGCATTAGGCAGGGGATTGAGCGCACTCATTGAAGATGCAGACCAGGAGAAGCTTGAAAGACTTGGATCGATCAATGAGATCGATATTCGATCGATTGAAACAAATCCCTTCCAGCCCAGATCCAAATTTCATGAGGAAGGACTACAGGAACTGGCCTCCTCCATCAGGGAATTGGGAATCATACAACCCATCACCGTGCGGGCCATTGAAAATGACCGGTACCAGCTCATTACCGGGGAGCGGCGATACCGTGCAGCCCTGCTGGCAGGTATCCAGACCATACCAGCTTACATCCGACTGGCCGATGATCAGGCCATGCTGGAACTGGCTTTGGTAGAGAATATTCAACGTGAGGATCTGGATGCCATCGAAGTCGCTATTTCTTATCAACGCCTTATTGAAGAGTGCCAGTTAACCCAGGAAAACCTCAGTGAGAGGGTGGGCAGAAAGCGCTCTACCATTTCCAATTATCTGAGACTCCTGAAGTTACCGGCCGAGATCCAACTGGGAATCCGGGAGAATAAGATTTCAATGGGCCATGCCCGAACCCTCGTAAATATTGAGGACCCGGAACTCCAGATCGAAGCCTATTACAAAACCATACAAGATGACCTGTCTGTCCGGAAGGTTGAGGAATTGGTGCGGGAAATCCATAAAAAAGGCACTCAAGATCCTCTGAAAATAGAACGAAAAAAACAGATCATCAGGGATTTTGAGGATCTGCAATCCCAACTTTCATCGTTTTTCGCAACGGATGTCCAATTTCGTATGAATGAGCATGGGAAAGGCAAGATTGTGATCCCATTTGAAGATGGCAAAGAACTGGAACGGATCATGGGCATCCTTGATAAATTTAGATCCTGACTTTTAACCACCCCCCCAACGCAGTATTATCTCACCTGAATCAACCCTGTTGTTAAAATATATTAAATGGGGTGCATCATTATCATCAATTTTACCGTTTGCATTATATTTGTGGTAATATTAAGAGGTTATAATGCAGCGCGGATGAAGTGGACACTTTACATAGCATTGGGATTCATAATATTGAGTCCCAATTCTCTTAAAGCGCAGGTCACTGCCAGTGAACCCACCCAGAGTGTGATGGTGCTCAAGCACTCACCACGTAAGGCCAGCCTGTACTCGGCCGTTCTGCCGGGATTGGGGCAGGCGTATAATCGCAAATACTGGAAAATCCCGATTGTGTATGCCGGATTTGCCACTCTGGGATATTTTTTCTACTTCAATGCCACCAATTACAATGAATATAAACAGGCCCTCATCGATTTTTCAGACAATTATCCCGAAACCAATAGTTATTTGCTATTGATCGGACCCAATCTGAATCCTGAAACATTTGATAAATGGCTTGAATCGCCGCTTTATGATCCTTCTACAGCACAATGGTTTCGTGATCAGCTTGAAAATAATATGAACTACTATAAGCGGTATCGTGATCTTACCGTTATATTATCGGCCGTTTGGTATGCACTGAACATTATTGATGCGACGGTTGATGCCTATCTGTTCGATTACGAAATTTCCGATGATTTGAGTATGAATATTGATCCACAATTGTTTTCTTTGCCCAATAATAATCGCGCATTAGGCTTGTCCCTGTCATTTAGTTTCTAAAATAGCATGAAAAAGGCTTTTAATAAAATACGTGTACATATGACCGTTCTGATCCTGGTGGGATGGATTCCCTGGATCAGTGGATATTCCGGGGGTGGATTTCGAAAGGATACCGTATCCATTATAGAAGGGGTTGATTTGACCCGGTTTTCAGACAACCTCGACAGCCTGATGAATTTATGGTATGTGCAGACCACTTTGGCCATGGATAGTACCTTTTGGATTGAAAACTATGAGAATGACACCCTGCCGGCCCAATACCCGGACTCGGTTTATATCGATCGTCTGAACAGTTTACCCACCATCATTCCGCTCAGTTTCAACCGGATCGTTCGGAACTTCATCCATATGTACACCCAAAAACGAAGGGGTCAGGTTGAATACATGCTGGGACTTTCCCAGTATTATTTTCCCATGTTCGAGGAGATCCTGGAGTCATATCAGTTACCCATCGAATTGAAGTACATGGCCGTTATAGAATCGGCCCTGAATCCCCGGGCCATTTCAAGGGTGGGAGCCACCGGAATGTGGCAGTTTATGTATGGTACCGGCCGGATGTATGGACTGACTATCAATTCCCTTGTTGATGAACGTCGTGACCCATTCAAATCGACCTATTCTGCAGCGCGGTATCTGAAAGACCTGTACCGGATATACAATGACTGGATCCTTGTAATTGCAGCATATAATTGTGGGCCGGGCAATGTGAATAAAGCCATTCGCAGAACGGGCGGGAAAACAAACTATTGGGAAATATATTACTACCTGCCCCGGGAAACCAGGGGATATGTACCGGCCTATATTGCAGCTGCCTATGCGATGAATTACTATATGCATCACAATCTGGTGCCTAAACCCATTGAAATACCCCTCACGACCGATACCCTCATGATCCATGATAATTTGCATCTCAGGCAGGTTTCAGAAGTGCTGGATATTCCCATCCAGGAACTGCGGGATTTAAATCCCCAGTATCGAATGGATATCATTCCAGGCAAAAGCAAAACATACAGCCTTCGCATGCCACTTGAAAAAACATCTGCATTTATCGACTACCAGGATTCCATTTTTGCATATAAGGATTCCGTATATCTCGCTCCCGGGAATATGATATCCAATCCAACCAGAACGGCGTATGTTCACCAGCCCCCAGCAGGTATGGAAAAGTTATATTATACAGTAAAATCCGGAGATAACCTGGGTTTTATTGCGGAATGGTATCATGTTGGGTTGTCACAATTACGTTATTGGAATGGTATTAGCAGGAATCTGATAAGAACCGGACAAAAGCTGGTGGTTTATGTTCCACCCTCCAGGGTAGAGGAATTTAAGAAAATCGATTCCATGTCGTTTGAAGAAAAGCAGCGATCTATCGGTAAATCTGTTACAGCCTCAATAAGCAGTTCACCTCAACCGGTCCCCCAGGATGCCAGCTATGTATATTATAAAGTACGCAATGGGGACTCCATTTGGGAAATTGCCCGAAAATATCCTGGGGTGTCCGAGCAGGATATTTTACGGTTGAACAATATGTCGGGTCGGGATAAAATTCATCCCGGTCAGGAGTTGAAGATCATGGTCAAGGAATAAAAAAAAATCAGGCCACACGCCTGATTTTTTTTTGACCTGATGGGATCAGATCGATGCGACAGACCAATGAACGCATTATTTTGTTTCTTTATCAACGGCATGATACAGAGATGCAAAGGCACTGCTGACCCACATGGCAGCTGGGAATACCCCAATGATCAACAGAATTAATCCACCAATGATGATGAATATGGACACAAATCCCATGAAGAATATAGTCCAGGCATGCCCTTTGGTCATGCTCCAGCTGGTTTTAACGGCCTCAACAGGATCCAATTTCTTATCCATTACGAGGTAAGGCACGAATGCCAGCTTACACGCAAAGATGATTCCAGGTATCAGTAGAAGAAAAAAACCGGCAATAACGATGGCCGCCGTTAAAAGGTTGGCCAGCACTACGTTCAGGAAATCATAAAAAGCGGAAAAAACCTCCTTAATATCAAATTTTTCAGCCCGCATGGCCTTGAGGTATATAAATTTGACACCGTAATCGATGGGCCCCAGAACAAAAAGTCCGTATGCCAGGGCAAACATCTGGAACAGGATCAAGGCCGGGCTCAGCCCAACCACTTCTCCGATATTGAATAATCCCATCGGGATCTGTGCAACAGCGACCAAAATAGAAACCAGCAATAACTCCAGGAAATATTTCATCATCATTGTCCAGCCATGCCCGAAGGACGAACCGAAAGTGGGTTTCAGGGGTGGGGATGGTGTTTCTAATGTTTGCATGGTATTATTTTTTGATTAAATATTTATGTATTATCCAATTCAAATATATGGTGATAGAACGAAAAGAAGCCTTCACCAAAGTAGGATTCTGGGAAATTCCTACTAAAGTTGGAATGTATGATCATCCTTAAAATGGTACCCTTTCAGTATAAAATTATGCGAGCTACAGAATTCAGATAAGCACCATACTCATAATATGTAATATATTGTATATCAAATTATTGTATTATTATTACTGTGAATACTTAACATGCATAGTCTTGTTCAGATCAATCATGATGGCAGGATTTAATGGTTATAAAAAAGTGCCGGACATGCACCTGGCAAATTTCAATGTAATATTACAGGCGCGCGTTCTTCAGAATTGAATTCACTACTTTAGTTTGGTTGTTGGAGTCTATATTTTCATGTAATTTTAAAGTGCAACCTCCAAATTGGTCATGTCAACCATGTTCAATGACCTGCTTTTTATTGCTCTGTTTGTGGTATCACTGGGTGGTGGTGCGGCTTCCATATTACTTGGCAACCGTTTTTTAAGATACTTTGAGCTGCCGTTTCTTCGAAGCTACTTGTATTATCTGATCCTCGTCTTCATATTTGGGATCTATGGTATTCTGGGTACCCTGCTGGTGCGATCCCAGCTGATGGCCTGGGCCCCACCCACCCAAATGATGCAAAACATTCTGAATTTTCTGCCATTCCTGGGTGTTCCTTTTCTGATAACCGGTTGGTATATGTTCATAAAAATGTTTATGGAGCTGACAGGGACCAATCCTTCCAGGACGTTTACCCTGGGTTATTTTGGTTTATTCCTGATTGTATTTCTGGCCTATGGTCTGGTGGTTTTGAACGTTTTTAGCCTGGAGGAGAGTGGTCAGATGGATGTGTCATTCTTGATAAAGATGGTGCTGATTGCGCTGGAAATGGTGACGGTGGTAGTGGCCTTTTCTTACCTGTTTATTCATATGAAGCAGATTTCCGATCCCGGATTTCGTCAGGCCATCTTCAGGTTCAGCCAGATGGTGCTGTTTATCCGGATCACGGTGATTGTTTTATTTTATCTGTCCGACCGGACTGTTTTCTTCGGTATGACCTATACCCTGGTCTTCTTTACTGCAAATGTGATTCCCCTCTTATATCTGGGACGTATTTTAAGGAAATTCCAGGTTCCCGTTTCCAGGCGCGGACGCATTCTGCCGGATTTGTTTGAGATGGTCAGAACCTACAATATTTCAAATCGTGAATTTGAAATCATTGAGAAAATATGTGATGGCCTTACCAATCAGCAAATCAGTGAAACATTATTCATTTCACTACAGACGGTGAAGGATCATATCCACCGGATTTACAAAAAGATGGGTGTGAAGAACCGCGTTCACCTGGTGAACATGATTCGTAACCTGCAGCAATCCTGATCCGGTAAAATCCATTCTTTTTTTGTATTTTTCATTCTATTGCCCTGAACCCTCTATGCTGAAGCCTGAACCATGAAGCCCTTCAGATTGTTTCTTTTCTTCCTGTTTGTACTGTCCGGCATTATGGCGATATCTTTGAGTTTTCCGGGTTTCGAATGGCGGATAACAGGTAAATGGTTTATAAAGATCCCGGATCCTGTTCAATTCGTACAAGCTGCCTCCGATAATTTAAATACCCTGGTAGGGAATGATTCTGCAGAATTTTTAGGTCTATTGAAAACAGATTCTGTGCATTCTGATACAGATACTCCCGATACGTCCAGTGGTGGCCTGGAACCTACAGTCAGCACTGCTCAGCCATCTCCGCAACATCATCTTTACTTTCCGGGGCGTGATACCACTTTATTGTACCCATTATTTAAGAAAATGGAGCAAGCACGGCATTTAAAAGGGGGTATCAGAATATTGTATTACGGTGATTCACAGATTGAAGGGGATCGCATCACAGCCTATCTCCGGAAAAAATTACAGGCCCGATTTGGAGGTCATGGCCCTGGGTTAATCTCCCCGCGGATGGTGGTATCCTATACCCAATCTGTCCAGGTGTCGGGTTCAGCAAACTGGAGGCGCTATACACTTATGGATTACCGGGAATCCATTGTTTCCTCTAACCGGTTTGGCATTCTGTTGAATTATTGCAGTTTCACAGCCCCTTATGAACATATATCTGATGATGAAATACATACCGCTTACATAAAAATAACACCAGCCAGGATGGGATACGATAATTCTGAAGTCTATCGGGTGTGTCGCATCCTCACGGATGATCTGATCAACCCATTGGATATTGACATGGAAGCCGGAGAACAACGGATCCATGATCGTATCACGCAGCGGAAATCACAGATTTTATCTTATACTTTTAATGCTCCTGTAAACCAGCTGGAGATTCATTTGCGTGCATCCAGGAGTCCCAGGATTTTTGGAATATCCCTGGATGATACATCCGGAATAGCCTTAGATAATATACCGCTCAGGGGAAGCCGTGGAACAGATTTTTCAAGGACCGATACCGCCTTTCTCCGGCAAATGTACCATGCCATGAATGTTGAACTGATCATTTTACATTTTGGTGTGAATGTGGCCATGCATGTGGTGGAGGATTACACCTATTATGAAAATGTCCTGTTCAGGGAATTAATGATACTTAAACAGATTGCCGATTGTCCCATTCTGGTGATCGGTATTTCTGATATGTATGTGGATGGCGGGGCCAGGACACTGCCCAATCTTTTAAAAATCAGAGCCGCACAGAAAAATGCCACCCTGAAAGCACAGGGGATTTTTTATGATCTATACACTGCCATGGGGGGGGAAGGAAGTATGAAGATATGGGTCGCATCCGATCCTCCCCTGGCCAGGTCGGACCATATACATTTTTCGCGTGAAGGGGCCGACTTTGTTGCCAGAATGATATACGAGGAACTCATGAATGGATGTTCCCCATTTGAAACAAACCGTTGATGTTTCAGAATAATCATATTGACCAATGGAGTTCCCATTGGCCCTGGATCTTCCAATACCAGGAGGATCGGCCCCTGCTTTTTACCCAGTTTTATTTCTGGATATTCCTCTGTTTGGTACTGCTTTTTTATGGCCTCTTTTACAAGAGAAAAACCGGACGTAGTATCTATCTTTTTATAATCAGTCTGTTTTTCTACTATAAATCAGGTGGTTATTTCTTTAGCCTGCTCATCATATCCATCCTGACAGACTATATTGCAGGGTACCAGGTTTATCGATCGAAGCAGAAATCCACCCGGCGTTTTTATTTGATTGCCAGCCTGTGTGTTAATTTGGGTCTGTTGGCCTACTTTAAGTACGCTTATTTTATAGCCGACACCTTTCAAACCTTGACCGGCCATCCCATGGAAGTGACCAACCTCCTGGCCCTCTGGACCAATCGGCTGACAGGAAGTCATTTCAATGTGGATGCCATTGTTTTACCTGTGGGGATATCATTTTATACATTCCAGTCGATCAGTTATACTGTGGATGTGTATCGGGGTAAGATCAAACCCGTCAGCAATTTTTTTGATTTTGCTTTTTACGTTTCGTTTTTTCCCCAATTGGTCGCGGGCCCCATTGTCAGGGCAGCCCATTTTTTGCCACAGGTGTACGCGAAATACAAGCTCACGATACAACAAATGGGGCATGCCCTATTCCTTATCATGAACGGACTTATCAAAAAAGTCCTGATATCTGATACCATTGCCATCCATTTTGTTGACCGTGTTTTTGACGCACCCATGGCCCACACCGGTTTTCAGAACCTGATGGCCCTGTATGGATATTCGCTTCAGATCTATTGTGATTTCTCAGGATATACCGACATGGCCATTGGTGTGGCATTGTTGTTTGGATTCCGCTTGCCCATCAATTTCAATTCACCATATAAAGCGATGAACCTGACTGACTTCTGGCGACGATGGCACATCTCATTGTCGTCATGGCTCAGAGATTATTTATACATTTCATTAGGCGGAAACCGGAAGGGGCGTTTCCGGATGGGATTCAATATTATGGCGACCATGCTTCTGGGCGGATTATGGCATGGTGCCAATCTGAAATTCATTATTTGGGGCGGATTACACGGACTGGGATTGCTGATCCAGAAAGGGCTGCAATCAATATTCTCACAGCATAAGAAATCCAATGGATTTAGAAAGTTTGTATCCATATTCATAACCTTTCATGTCGTTACCTTATTATGGCTGATCTTTCGTGCCGATTCATTGCGTTCGGCCACCATCATGTTTAAACAGGTACTTTTCGATTTTAATTTCAACTTAGTACCTGAAATTGTCTATGCTTACCGGTATGTTTTGGTACTGATCGTAATTGGTTATCTGATCCACTGGTTGCCATCCAGGTTAAAAGAGTGGTACCGCGGGGTATATATAAAATGGCCCATCATCATCAAAGCCATACTTTTTATTTTGCTTTTCTTTGTCCTGTATCAGGTGAAGTCCACCGAATTTCAACCGTTCATATATTTCAGGTTTTGATGATAATATCCATTTTCTTACTTTCCCGTTCTGTTTTTAATTTATCCAGGTTTAAAAAATCAACTACTGAATGAACCGTTCGAAGCTCATGAATGATCCATTTTCATCCAATCATTGGATGGCTGTCATTCGAACCAGAATGACAGAAGCTTGTCACTGGACCGGCTTTTGGATAATCCGGAAATGGACATGCTGGTGACGTTCATCACCGAACACTCATGTACAGTTCTTGGAGGACATCCTTATGAGATATATTTAGGAAAGAATAATTGGGATGCCAGATGGTTTTCTGGTAATTTTGAAATAAACAGGCATCGAAATGTTGGTAGTGCAAATTTTAAGAAAGATAAAGATATCCTTCTATGTTCTCATTATAGTTGTGGTGTATGCTTTGATGTATGGAATAAACCTCAAAAAATACCAGAGAGGCGAGATCATACAGCACGACGTCATTTCATATTATGCATATTGGCCCGCAGTGCTTATCTATCACGATCTGAGTTTTGGGTTTGTATCGAACCTGCCTGAAAATTCTTCAGTGACTGTATGGACCCAAACCAGTCCCTCCGGTATGCCCACCCTGAAAATGACGATGGGCGTGGCAGTTATGACCACTCCATTTTTTATAATGGCCCACCTGCTTTCTGATATTTTTGGATTCGAGAGCAATGGATATTCTGCCATATACCAGATTTTTCTTCTTTTTGCAGCTATTTTTTACCTGTTTGCCGGATTATTTTTTCTGCGAAAAACACTTCTGCAATTCTTCTCTGAAATGGCAACCAGCCTGGTATTGGCCATTATCGTATTGGCGACCAATTTGTTTTACTATACCAGTGTGGAACCGGGCATGTCGCATGTATTCAGTTTTTTCCTTTTTGCTTGGGGCCTCTGGTTGATGAACCGTTGGTTTGAAACTCCCGGATGGCAATATTCGGTTTTCCTGGGTTTGGCAGCTGGCCTGATCATACTGGTCAGACCGTCCAATGGGGTGGTATTTCTGGTCCCGGTTCTTTTTAGTATGGGTAGGATCAAATCCATCCAATGGAAATATCTTCCCCTTATCCTGTTGGTCATGTTTTTGATATTGATACCCCAACTGGCATACTGGAAATTCAGTACAGGAAAATGGATCTATTATGCCTATGGTGATGAACGGTTTTATTTTTCAGATCCGAAAATCATGCAAGGACTGATCGGTTACCGTAAAGGTTGGCTGGTATATACCCCGGTGATGGTTTTGGCATTGCTCGGATTCTTTTTCATGAGAGATAAAATCCGTGATTTCCAGATACCTATTTTGATTTACTTCGTTGTGAATTTATATGTGGTGTTCAGCTGGTGGTGCTGGTGGTATGGTGGTGGATTTGGCGCCCGGCCCTTAATTGAGAGCTATGTGTTCCTGGCACTTCCCCTGGCGGTTTCAATCAAACGCGTATTGTCGTCCCGTCGCGTAATAAAATACCTGACCATGGCAGTTTTGGTATTTTTGGTATATCTGAACCTGTTCCAGATCCGGCAATACAGAACCACGCTCCTGCATTGGGACAGCACATCCAGGGAACTCTACTGGGAGGTTTTCCTGAGTCATCATTGGCCTGAAAATTATGATGCACTATTGGATCCCCCTGATTACAAGGCAGCCCAATTCAGGCAGGAATAAACCTGGCAACAGCGTATTGGTGACCGCGTCGTTTCCAAGTCCCCATAATCGAGACATTAAATTTTATGACGGGATATTATTTTAGAATGGGCTGGGCGAAAGCGATCACATCCTTACCCGTGATTTCCGTTTCACATAGAATGAACAAGCGTTCAAGTACATTCCTGAATTCCCGGATGTTTCCGGTCCATTTGATTTTCTGCAGCTCTTTAATGGCATCGTTCTTTATTTCTTTTTTCTTACTTCCATATTCGGCTGCAATCTGTTCATTAAAATAGTTAACCAGGTGGGGTATATCCTCCAGTCGTTCGCTGAGTGGCGGTACATGTATCAGGATCACACTCAGGCGATGGTACAAATCTTCCCTGAAACGGTTATTCTCAATCTCCTCTTTAATGTTTTTATTTGTGGCAGCAATAATCCGCACATCCACTTTAATGTCCTTATCACTCCCTACCCGGTTGATCTTATTTTCTTGCAGGGCTCTTAAAACTTTCGCCTGGGCCGACAGGCTCATATCGCCTATCTCGTCAAGAAACAGGGTTCCGCCGTGAGCCTGTTCAAATTTCCCGGTTCGCTGCTTATGGGCCGATGTAAACGAACCTTTTTCATGCCCAAAGAGTTCACTTTCGATGAGTTCAGATGGAATGGCAGCGCAATTCACTTCAACAAATGGCATGGATGCCCGGTTGCTTTTTTCATGGAGCCATCGTGCCACCAGTTCTTTTCCGGTTCCATTATCCCCTGTAACCAGCACCCGTGCTTCAGTAGGGGCGACCCGTTCGATCATCTCTTTTACTTTTTGAATGGCTGCGGATTCACCCACCATTTCATAGGTCTTACTCACCTTCCGCTTCAGTGTTTTAGTTTCCGTGATGAGGGTAGTACGGTCCAGAGCATTCCGGATGGTGATGAGTAACCGGTTCAGATCGAGTGGTTTTTCGATGTAGTCGAAGGCTCCCTTTTTAATGGCTTCTACAGCCGTGTCAATGGTGCCATGCCCGGATATCATGATCACTGCAATATCATCTGAGGCATCCAGTAAAGCATCCAGAACTTCCATGCCATCCATCTTCGGCATTTTGATATCACATAGAACCACATCGAAAGAACTGTCCTTGAACTTTTCCAATCCATCCAATCCATCCTCAGAAAGGACCACTTCATGTTTCTCGTATTCAAGAACATCTTTCAGTGAGTTTCGAATACTTTTTTCGTCATCGATCACCAGTATCTTTGCCATAATTGTGTGCTTAAAGGTTGTGAGCTCTCTTCCATTCAATGGCGACACCCTCTTTCAGGGCAAAATCAGATTGAATGATGGATTCTATTTCGAATTTATGAACTACAAAGTTGACAATAATCGCGGCAATTACAATCATTTCTGCCCTGAAATCTGGCAGCCCTTTCATTCTCAGTCGATCGTCAAGTGATGAATGAATGAGGGTTTGGTATAACGATTCGAATGCAGGCCTTCGAATTACCAAATATGGATTCAATGATTTGTATTCTGATCCAATGGTTGCCAGCAGATCTCTGAACGTATCAAAGGCGCCGGATGCACCTATCAATACGTTTGGTTTTTTTGCCTTCATGTCGGTCAGAAGTGGTAGCAGATGACTGTGGAGTGTCTGCTCTATGAAGTCGATTTCTGCCGGTTTGATAATATTGGATGGTTTGAATTGATCAAGGATTCTGGCAGTCCCGATCTCAATACTTTGTGTCAGGATCGACTGGCCCGATTCAACGAAAATGAATTCCAGACTACCGCCCCCGATATCCAGAATCAGGCTTTTCTGGAGGCATGTTCCCGGCAGTGCCTGCTGCACTCCCTTATAGACCAGATCTGCTTCCTCATCGCCGGATACTAAACGCACTTCAATGTGGAGGGTATCCGCAATGGTCTTAATAAACCGGGTGCCGTTCTGCGCGGTTCGAATGGCGGATGTGGCGATGGCCAGAATTTTATCAACAGCGTGCTCATCCAGGATTTTTTTAAAATATTCAAGGGTGGACAGCCCCCTGATCAAGGCCTCTGGAACCAGGTATCCCATATGGATGCCATCCCGGCCCAGTTTAACCGGGCATTCCTCGGAATATAAAGGGATTATTTTGGTGCCTGATTCATCGTATTCAGCAACCAGGATATTAAAGGTATTGGTTCCCAGATCAAGGACTCCAACCTTCATGCATCAATAATTTTTATGTCGGACCCATTTTATCATTTCCTTGTATGTTGGCTTTTTCCCGTACATCAGGATACCGGTCCGGTAAATCTTTGCAGCCAACCAGGTGGTACCGATAAAAAATGCCACGAGCAATGCCATGGATATGAGTATTTCAATGGTGGGCACCCCAAAAGGAATCCGGGCCATCATCACCATTGGTGATGTAAAGGGAATAAAGGAAAACCAGAAAACCAGGGGGGTATTTGGATTCTGGAAGGCCCCGATTGTCACAAACAAACCAAGCAGCAAAGGAATGGTGATGGGCATCATGAATTGCTGGGTGTCGGTTTCATTATCAACAGCTGCACCAACCGCAGCAAATAGGGAGGCATATAGCAGGTATCCTCCCAGGAAATAAACGATGAATGACCCAATGATCTGAAGCCATGGCATCGCTTTGAGGGATTCAAAAAACGACTGAAATTCATTCATGGATATGGATTCGGTCTGAATTTCACTGGTGACCTCAGATGACATGATATCCTGAACCAGAGGATTGCCAGATAGTTCAGACATGTCCGGCAGAAAAACAGATTGAGCGATACCCACGATAATAAAAGTCAACAGTATCCAGAGAATAAACTGGGTTAGGCCAACCATGGCAATGCCCAGGATTTTACCCATCATCAACTGAAATGGTTTAACAGATGAGATCAATACCTCAACAATGCGACTGGTTTTTTCTTCAATGACGCCACGCATGACCTGTGCGCCGAAAATAAAGGTGAGCATATATATAAGCAGCCCGGATATGTAAGCGATTCCCATGGATAATCCTGTACTGGTCTTTTTTTCGGTACCTTCTTCGGTGATCTGAATAGTCTGGAGTTTAACATCCGATTCCACTTCCTTCAGGATCTTGTCGATATCCTGAATGTCATAGGCTTCCAGTTTTTGCCTTTCGATCTCGCTTTCCAATGCATTGGTAATGTGCATGGACATTTCCATGGTGGGCTGTTTATGGGAATACAGGTATACCGCGTTGGGCACGGACACCACCTTGGCTGATATGAACAGCATGCCATAATAACCCAGCGATTCATAGGTTTCTTTCATGGTTTCAGGATCGGCTCCCGGCAAGAATTCAAATTCCAACGATTTTGTTGAAGGTATGGTGCCCTGGAACATGCTTGCCCCATCCCCAACCACGACGATCTTTTTCTCCTCCACATCTTCCCGTGTCATAATCCAGGCCGGGATCATGATCATGCCTGCCAGGAGGATGGGGGCCAGGATGGTCATGATGATAAACGACTTTTTCCTAACCCGTGTCAAATATTCACGTTTCGTAACCAGAACAATTTTATTCATAACGATATCTTTTGTAGATCCCGAACATTATTTTTTGTTGACTTCTTCAACGACCTTGATAAATATGTCTTTCATACTTGGGATGACCTTATTAAATGAAATAATATTACCGGCTCCAAGCAAAATGGTCAGGACATCATTGGTTGAAGTATCCTTCATGATTTCAATGGTCAGGTGTGTTTGCCCATTGACCTTTTTATTCTCAATGATCTTATATGAATGACTGAGGGAAGCTGTAAGCAGGTTTACATCCCCTTCAAAATGGAGTTTATAGGTATTTGAAGCATACTTCTCACGGACCTTGTCAATGGGACCTTCAATAAGTTTCTGGGCATTATTGATCAATGTGATATGATCACACAATTCTTCCACAGAACCCATATCGTGGGTTGAAAAGATAATGGTGGTTCCTTTTTTCTTAAGCTTCAGGATTTCATTCTTTAGAAGATTGGCATTGATGGGATCGAAACCCGTGAAGGGTTCATCAAAGATCAACAGCTTTGGTTCATGCAAAATGGTAATGATGAACTGGATTTTTTGCTGCATGCCTTTGGACAATTCCTCTACTTTTTTATTCCACCACCCATCGATCTCGAACCTTTTGAACCATTCGTTCAGGCGTTTGGTGGCTTCATGTTTGGATAATCCTTTCAATTGAGCGAGGTAAATGGCCTGCTCACCCACTTTCATTTTTTTGTATAAGCCCCGCTCCTCGGGAAGGTATCCGATGCGTTTCAGATCTTCCTGGGTGATTCGTTTACCCTTGAGGGTCACAGTACCCTCATCGGGAGCGGTGATCAAATTAATGATCCGTATAAGCGTGGTCTTGCCTGCTCCGTTAGGTCCCAATAACCCGTAGATGCTCCCTTTCGGAACATTCATGCTGACATCATTAAGGGCCAGGTGATTTGAAAATTGCTTGACAATATTGTTTGCTTCAAAATATCCCATAAGGTCGATTTTAAACAGAAATTTTGTGACCGTAAAGATAGACAATCATTGATAAAACAATCACAGGCTGTTTGTATAATTTTACACTGGGGCACCCATAGATGGGCACAGCTGTTTGTGTAGTTCTCAAGCATCCAACCGGACCCATATAAATGTTAAAAAATCTAAAAAATGACTGGATTATTCATGCGGGAAATTTCTGATTTATATTTTTGTGGTCTGTTAAGAAATCTGGAAATGATGACCATCACATGAGCCCATGGTACGATTCCAGGGCGCCATGTCAATAAAAGGGGATGGAACATGTTATACAATAATGTTATGATTTGGTTTGATTCGACAAATAAATGGGTCGCATATGGATATAAAGATCAATAATCTTACAAAAAAATTTGGTGCACAACGGGCGGTCGATGATATCTCATTTGAGGTCAGAACGGGTGAGATCCTTGGATTTTTAGGGCCTAACGGAGCAGGCAAGACCACCACCATGCGCATCATTACCAATTACCTCAACTCGGATTCGGGACAGGTTTTGATCGGCGGGAAATCGGTGGATGACAATCAGGAAGAGGTGAAGAAACATATTGGATATCTGCCTGAAAATAATCCGCTCTATCCAGAAATGCCCGTGATAGAATACCTGGAATTCTGCGGATCCATGCAAGGGATTCCCAGAACAGTGGTACAGGAACGGATTCGGGAAATGATCCGCGTGTGTGGCATTAATAAAGAAAAACATAAAAAAATCGGGGAGCTCTCAAAGGGTTACCGGCAACGAGTCGGTTTGGCCCAGGCCATGATCCATGACCCGGATATCCTCATTCTGGATGAACCCACAACCGGTCTGGATCCAAACCAGATTGTAGAGATACGGAAACTGATACGGGAGCTGGGGAGAGAAAAAACAGTCATTTTGAGCACCCATATCCTTCCGGAAGTAGAGGCCACCTGCGACCGGATCCTCATCATCAATCAGGGCAAGATCGTGGCGGATGGATCGTCCGATACTTTGAGGAAACAGGCCCAGGGGCAGGAGGTAGTGCATGTTCAGATCATGGAGGGAGATGCCAGTCGCATCTTTGAAGCCCTTCAAAATCTGGCCACTGTTGCACTGGTTGATTTTACCGATCGTCATTTGAACAAATTTGAAGTTCAGAGCAAGGCGGAGCAATCTTCAAGAAAAGAGATTTTTAACCTCTGTGTCAAAAACAATTGGGTATTGACCGAAATGACACCGTTTGAAACACGACTGGAGGATATTTTCCGAGAATTAACAACCAACTAAATTGCCATCAGTATGCGAGAAATCTGGATCATTACAAAGCGTGAATTGCATTCATTTTTTAATTCGTTAATGGCCTACATCCTTCTGATTCTCTTCCTGGGATTCAGCGGATTTTTTACCTGGCTGTACGGATCGGATATTTTTTTCATGGGACAGGCCAGTCTCGGAACGTTTTTCGGCATCGCCTACTGGACCTTATTCTTCTTTACACCGGCTTTAACCATGCGTTTATTGGCCGAAGAGAAGCGATCCGGAACCATTGAACTGCTTCTAACAAAAGCGGTTACAGATCGGCAGGTGGTGCTCGGAAAGTTTCTTGCAGCACTCATGCTCATACTGATTGCACTATTGTTCACCCTGCCCTATATCATCACTGTTATGAGTATTGGGAATCTCGATCTGGGAGCGGTGATCTGTGGCTATCTGGGCCTGATCCTGATGAGTGCAGCATATATTAGCATTGGTTTGTTCGCCAGCAGTGTTACCACCAATCAAATTGTTGCTTTTCTGACAGCCCTTTTTATAGGCATATTTTTTCATATCATTTTTGATGTGCTCGCCGGAAGTGTCGGTGGCATCCTGGGCCAGGTATTCAGTTATTTAAGCCTGTCCGGTCATTTTGAATCCATGTCGAGAGGTGTGGTCGATTCAAAAGATCTGATCTATTTTCTCTCCATCGTTTTCCTTGGATTATTTTTTACTGAATTGTCATTAAGCAAAAGAAATCTGACCAACTAGAAAAAACGAAATGACCATGAAAATTGATAAACTCTATATCTCTGTTCCGCTGATCGCAGCCATTGTGGTAGTGCTAAACCTGGTATCCGGGGAGTTTTCATTTCGGTTGGATCTGACAGAGGATAAACAATATACATTGAGCGATGCAACACGGGATATTTTGCGGGAGCTGGATGATCCCATCACCATTACAGCGTATTTTTCTGAGGATCTTCCACCCAATGTGGCCCATGTCCGGAATGATTTTATGGACATGCTGATCGAATACAATAACCTGTCCAAGGGTACGGTGGTATATGAATTTCTAAATCCCAATGATGATGAAGAGGTGGAAAAAAAGGCCGTTCAGAGTGGCATTCAGCCTGTCATGATCAATGTGCGTGAAAAGGATCAGATGAAACAGCAAAAAGCATATCTGGGAGCCATCCTTGAGCAGGGTGAAGACCAGGAAGTGCTGCCATTTATACAGCCTGGAAGTGCCATGGAGTATGCTCTTTCAAGTGCCATTAAGAAACTGTCTGTGAAAGATAAGCCCGTTATTGGAATGTTGCAGGGGCATGGGGAACCGCCTATTCAGGAACTGATTGAGGTTTCCCAGAGCCTGAATGTATTGTATAACCTGGAACCTCTGGTGCTGACAGATACCACTGAAATACCTGGCTATATCCGTACCATTGCCATGGTGCGTCCGGCAGACACCATTCCCCAGGAACATTTTGACCAACTGGACCGGTTCCTTGGACGCGGGGGGCGATTGTTCATTGCATTCAACCGAGTGGAAGGCGACTTGCAACAAGCCTATGGTTATGCTCAAAATTTGGGTGTTGAAAATTGGCTCGCAAGGAAGGGTTTGCTGGCCGAGGATCATTTTGTCATAGATGCCAGCTGTGCATCGGTAAATGTGCAGCAACAACAGGGGATGATCCGTTTTACCAGTACGATTTCGTTTCCGTATCTGCCCGTGATCGGAAATTTTGCCGATCATCCGATCACTCAGGGTTTGGAAGCCGTGGTAATGCAATTTGCCAGTCCCTTGACATACGCCGGCGATACCACACTTCATTTTACACCCCTGTTATATACATCTGAAAGGACCGGGAGCCTCAAAGCACCTCAATATTTTGATGTTCAAAAGCAATGGACTGAAAATGATTTCCCATCATCCGGACTGGTTACAGGCGGTGTTCTTGAAGGCCCCATCGCCGGAACGGTATCAACAAAAATGGTGGTCATTACTGACGGTGATTTTGTCGTGAATGGTCCCCGTGGGCAAGCCCAACAGTTGCAGCCCGACAATGTGAGTCTGATGGTGAATGGCATTGACTGGCTCAGCGATGATACAGGCCTTATTGAGCTCAGAACACGGAGTATTACGTCCAGGCCCATAAAAGAAATGGAAGACAGTACCAAAATGGTTTTGAAATATTTGAACTTTTTATTACCCATTATTCTGGTTATACTGTACGGGCTTTTCAGTTATCAGGCAAGCCGGAACAGGCGGGTAAAACGACTGGAGGAAAATTATGGCTAAGCGATACAATAATCAAATACTTCTCATTATTCTGGCCTTGCTGACTCTGGTCCTGGTATGGGCCAAATTCATTCGGTCACCCCGGAAAGAGCGTACCTTCAGGCAGGAATTGGTACGCATAGATACATCGCAGGTTTCCAAAATCATCCTGCACCCTCAAGCTGAAAAGGGTACGGCCATCGTATTGATAAAACAGGAAAATCAATGGATATTACAGGGGCAGGATCGGAGCCATGCGGCCCAGAAATCCAGCGTGCAGAATTTACTGGCCGAATTGATGCGGATGAAAGCCCAGCGATTGGTTGCTAACTCAAAAGATCAATGGGCTGAATATCAACTCACCGACTCCCTGGCAACCCGTGTGGAAGTGTATGAATCGGATCAATTGGTGGCAGATGTATTGATTGGCCGGTTTACTTATAAGCAGGCACCTCAAAACCAATATGGCTATGGGCAAAACATACAGGGCTCTTCCTATGTGAGGCTGTCAGATGAAAAAGAAGTCTACGCTGTTGAAGGATTTCTCACGGTGACCTTTAACCAGGGATTCGACCACTGGCGGGATCATACCTTTTTAAAAACCCGTAAAGATGATCTTTCAAAGATCACATTTGAGTATCCTGCCGACTCCAGTTTCGTGCTTGAAAAGACCGGTACACAATGGTATGCAGGTCAGCAATTAGCCGACTCGTCCAATGTGGATGCATTCCTGGGACAATTGCAATCCAGAGACCTGTATGATTTTGTTGATCATTTTCAGGGCATTCCGGATTATACGGTGACCATCGAAGGAAATAATATGATGCCGATAACTGTGAAGGCGTTTAAACAAAGCGATGAGGAATATTATCTGCATTCCTCCCTTAATCCGGATGCCTTTTTTTACAGTGCCGTATCCGGCATTTTTAAGGATGTATTCATTCCCATTACAAAGGTTCTGCCTGCAAACTCACCATAACATCTGCCCGGTTCTTGTGAACATGTTATCTGGCTTTTTCGCGTGATCTTTTTAATTCCTTTAGAAAGGGTTTAAATAGAAAGCTCTTTTCATCCAGGCGGCATAATCTTTCATACATGGTTCTGGTCACCGTAAATGCGAGAATGTTGGGTGGCAGGAACTGACGCATGGCCAAATCCGTGGCGCCAATGATGGCACGTGGGGCCGACCGGTCCTCGAACAGTGGTAATAATTCCATGCATCCCGAACCGAATGGGGCGATAACGGGGCCCGGTTCGGAAGGATCATGATGGTAATAAGCCCCTGTAATAAGAATGGAAAGTTGATCGGGATTAACAAAAAAAGTAATGCTCTGAAGATGATCATAAGCAGAATCCCTCAATGGGCCGATATATATCTGATCATGGACGGGCCGATAGGATTGTGACCGGTCGAACCAATGGCCCATCAGCTCATGGGATGCACGCAGACCTTCTTCATCGACCAGGAAATCGAGATACTCCATCCTGGAACGGTTGGATACATCGAACATCCATTTACCACATCCCCCGCAACCGTAAAGATCCTTAGTGAGCTGCAGGGTATATCCTTTCATCCACTTTTTATAATAAGCGAACAGGCACGTTCTTGTATCAGAGGCCGGTGAAACCACCGGCTCAAACAGATTGCTCGGTGGAGCGTCATAAAGGCCGATAACAGGTGTTTCAAGTGCCAATGAAGAATGCAAAATGGTGGGATCCGGGATCATGAAAAAAATATTAAATGATTTTCTTAAGAATTCGTAAAATGAGGGTCAGAATGACGCTCAATAAAATCATGGTCGTGAGTGGAAAATAAAACCTGAACCGTTCTTTCTCGATCCGGATATCTCCGGGAAGATGCCCCAGCCATTGAAGCTTGTGACCAAATAGCAGAAGCAGAATCCCCAATACGACTACAAGGACGCCTACAATAATGAGCCATTTTGAAATGGAATACATAACAGTTCCGGCAACGAAGTGCATAAAGTTAGGTAAAAAACTGCGATCGGACCGGATGAAAACGTCTGTTTGATTCGGAAGGTAAAGAATTATAAGTGCTGCCTGGAAGGGGGTGATCAGGTAAAGTAATTTTTCATTTTCTCAAAAAAATTCTTGTCGAAGCTGGCTGGATCGGGCTTGAAATTTTCTGATTCATTGAGCTTTTCAAGCAGTTTTCGTTCGTCTTTGGAGAGGTTTTTAGGGATCCATACATGGATGCTGACCAGCAGATCACCCCGGCCATACCCGTTTACTTCCGGTAGTCCTTTACCACGGAGTCGCAAAATTTTCCCGGGTTGGGTACCGGGGTCAATTTTTATTTTCACACGACTGTCTACAGTGGGTATTTCGGCCTGGCTACCCAGTGCGGCCTCCGGAACGGTTACATGCAATATATACAGCAAGTCGTTGCCGTCTCGTACCAACTCTTTATGGGGTTCTTCTTCAATGATTACCAGCAGGTCCCCATTCATGCCACCACGACGGGCGGCATTTCCTTTACCCGAGACATTTAATTGCATGCCCTCACCGACACCGGCGGGAATGGAGATCTTTATGACTTCATCACCTTTGATGATGCCTTCACCATAGCATGTTTTACATTTGTTGGAGATGATCTTACCTTCCCCGCCGCATTGTGGACATGCAGATGTTGTTTGCATCTGGCCGAGGAAGGTATTTGAAATTCGGGTCACCTGCCCGTTCCCATTACAAGTGGAACAGGTACTGTACCCGGACGATCCTTCCGCACCCGTGCCGTCACATGATTGACAGGGAACATATTTTGGTACCTTAATTTTCTTTTCAACACCATTGGCAATTTCCTTCAGGGTGAGCTTGACCTTGATCCGGATATTACTGCCTTTATTTACGGTGCGCCTGCTTCGACCACGACTGCCTCCAAATCCTCCAAAATCTCCAAATCCAAAATGGCCGCCAAAAATATCCCCGAATTGGGCAAAAATATCTTCTATATCCGTGAAACCACTGAATCCACCACCTGCGGCTCCTCCCAGGCCGGCATGACCATAGCGGTCATAGCGGGCTTTTTTTTCGGAGTTGCTCAAAACCTCATAGGCTTCGGCCGCTTCTTTAAACTTTTCTTCAGCTTCCTGGTTTCCCGGATTCTTATCGGGATGGTACTTGAGGGCTTGTTTCCGGTACGCTTTTTTAATTTCTTCAGCCGAAGCTTCCTTGGAAATGCCTAGTATGTCATAATAATCTCTCTTACCCATATTGTCTGCTTACCATTGTGAACATTTCGCCCGATTATGATCTTAATCACCCACGACCACCTTCGAATACCGCACCACTTTACCATTCAGGAGATATCCCTTTTCGATCACATCCACCACCTTGCCTTTAAGATCTTTTTTTGGTGCCTTCACTTTGGTAATGGCATCGTGACAATCGGTGTCGAATTCCTTATGCAGGGATTCAATCTCCTGGATCCCCTTTTGCTTCAGGAAATCAGAAAATTTATTATAGATCAGTTGAATACCGTCTCTCAGCGATTGAAGGTCATCGGTTTTCTCCATGGACACCACAGCCCGGTCAAAATCATCCAGCACGGGCAGGAGTCCGACCAATACTTCCTCACTGGCAAACTTGGTCAAATCTGCTTTTTCTTTAAGTGTCCGTTTACGGTAATTGTCAAACTCAGCGGACAACCTGAGGTATTTATCATGCATTTCAGAAAGTTTGGCCTCCGTTTCACTCTCTTTTTTAGACTTGCGAGCACTTTTGGAGGGTCCTTTCTTCCCGGTTTCCGATGCTCCGGACTGATGGCTTTTTTTCAGGTCTTCAGTTTCTGAAACATTTTTTTTCTCGCTCTTATCAACCATGATATGTAAAAATTTGCATTGGTTGTTTCACATTCGTTTCCCTTTGTTATCAAAATGCCTGCCAAATCAAAATGACCGACAATTTGACATGGCCAACCAACTCGTCAAAAAAAAAAGGCAGAATCATCTGCCTTTTATTGCATTTTGTATGGGTATGCCAATTATTTCAGATATTGCTCAAGAGTACTCTCCAGGTATGAACCACGCAGATTCTTGGCCAGGATGATGCCATCACCGTCGATCAGATAATTGGTCGGGATCGATCGCACACCATAAATGGCGGCACCCTCTGAATCCCAATACTTCAAGTCGCTGACATGATAATCCCATTCCAACTCATCATCCTGGATGGCCTGAACCCAGGATTTTTGTGTACGGTCGAGTGATACACTGTAAATGGTGAATCCATCGCCATTCAGGTAGGTTTTATCTTTAAATTTTCTATAGGCCTGTACCAAATTTGGATTTTCTCTCCGACAGGGAGGACACCAGGCTGCCCAGAAATCTATGAGCACCATCTGGCCCCGTAATGATGATAAAGTGATCACTTTTCCGTCCGGGCTTTTAAAAGCCAGTTCCGGTGCTTTGTTGCCAACGGCTGTTCCGATCACAACCTCATTCCCGGATTTTCCGGGCTGCTCCGTAATAAATGAGCTCAAAATCAATACACTGATAACGCTAGCAAATAAAATTCCAATTCTTTTCATGGGTTTTAAAATTTATGCAAATATATAAATAAATTAATATACGCATAAATTCAACTGTTTTCAGATGACTTTGAATAATCGGATCGTTGAAGTCGGCTCAAGTTATATCTCAAACAGCCGATGTTACAGATCATCCTATTGGCCTGGAATGATTATTATGAATGAGGGATGGTGTCTTATTTAGTGCAGGAGGGATCTTTTTCCCGGTCATTCCACGCGTTCAATCATGGCGCCAAGGGCCTGGAGCCGCTGATCCATGTTCTGGTATCCGCGGTCGATCTGCTCAATATTGTGGATGTAGCTGGTGCCCTCAGCTGACAGGGCGGCAATCAGTAATGCCACGCCGGCCCGGATATCCGGGGATGTCATGCGGGTGCCACGCAAAGGAAATTGTTTGTTGAGTCCGATGACAGTGGCCCGGTGGGGATCGCATAAAATTATCTGGGCGCCCATATCGATCAGCTTGTCAACGAAGAACAGCCTGCTTTCAAACATTTTTTGATGAATCAATACACTGCCTTTGGCCTGCGTGGCCACGACCAGGAATATGCTCAACAGATCGGGTGTCAGGCCGGGCCAGATACCATCGGCTATGGTCATGATGGATCCGTCGATAAAGCTTTCGATCTCGTAATGGTCCTGGGATGGGACATAAATATCCTGATTTTGTTTTTCAATCCGGATTCCCAGACGCTTAAATTGATTGGGGATGATGCCCAGGTTTTCATACGACACCTCTTTTATGGTCAGTTCTGATCCGGTCATGGCCGCCATACCAATGAAACTGCCGATTTCTATCATGTCTGGAAGTAAATGGTGCTCGCAACCACCAAGTGCATCCACACCCTGTATTGTGAGAAGGTTTGAACCTATTCCACTGATTTTTGCACCCATGCCATTCAGCATTTTACACAGCTGCTGAATGTATGGCTCGCACGCGGCATTATAGATGATGGTCTGACCCAGCGCCAGCACAGATGCCATGACCACATTCGCCGTTCCTGTAACAGAGGCTTCTTCCAGCAGGATGTATGCCCCCTTTAACCGTTTCGCTTCAACCCGGTAGGCATGCCTGGCACCATCGAATAAAAACTCAGCCCCCAGTAATTTCAAACCGTTAAAGTGGGTGTCCAACCGGCGCCTCCCAATTTTATCACCGCCTGGCTGCGGCAATAGTCCATATCCAATGCGTGCAAGAAGGGGCCCCAGAATCATGACCGATCCGCGAATGCTGGTGGCCAGTTGAATAAAGTCCGGTTCATTTAATGCGTCTTTATTGATGTGCGGGGTACAGAAACGGTAACTGTGAGGTTGGACCGGGGTAATTTCAGTCCCAAGTCGCTGAAGAAGTTTCATGAGGTTCTGCACATCGCGAATCTCAGGAATATTATGAATGACGATGGCCTCCGGGGTCAGTAATGTGGTGCAAATGACCTGGAGGGCTTCATTTTTAGCACCTTGTGGTGTGATGTCTCCCTTTAATTTGTGACCACCCTGAATTCTAAATGTTCCCATATGTGAAAATTCTGGATACGAGTTCCAATTGAAGCCTGGATTGTGAAAATAAAAAAAGGGACATCAATTAAAAAGTTTTTTTTAAATAATCGGCGCATTCAAGATGCCTGTACCGATTAATACTGGAAACAATGGCAGTGTTACGGTGATCAAATACAATGATCATAACAGACGGATACAATATGTTCTGTCCGTATGCATAATAATGAAGAATTTTGGCTGAATACGGCTCGGGGGACTTATTTCTTCCGTATATTTCTTTTTTTCCGGGGTTTTGAGAACATCTCTCTGGTATCAGCCAGTATCAGGTCTTTACTGATCTGGAGACGACCATCGGACATGCCCACCAGGTCCTGAATGATGATGTCGTCGGTGACCTGTCCTTTATTCCAGGTCAGGTATGACCGCTTCATATGATTTGCGATGAGTTTAATGAGGCGTTCTTTGTCTTCTCCGTCTTCCATTTCTACCGCTTTACCAACAAGCAACTCAATACCCCGGCCGTAATGTTTATATTTTATGGGATTGGAATTATACGGAATGGGCTCCGGCTTCTTGGTCAGGCTTTCTTTTTCAGGCAATTCGAATGGGGCATCCACATCCAGTTCAAAATTCGAAATGACGGCGAGGTGATCCCAGAGCTTGCGTTTCATGTCGCCATTATCACGTCCCTGGTACACCATATTTTGCATGATCTGGACAACGGTTCTTGCGGCTTTGTTACGCTCTTCCCGATCCTCAATGGTTTTAATATGGTTGATCATTTTTTGAACGTTCCGGCCATACTCCGGAAGCAACAATTTTTTCCTTTGAGAATTATAATCGAAGTCCATATGAATAAATTTGCTACAAATCTAAATGATTTCGAGCAGTGTACAAAGTGCTGTGCCATTATTCGTCAAAATTCCCTGATATTCAGATGATCCGAAGTTTCGCGAATTTTAGAAGAAGATTTTTTTGTCCGTGCAGTTGAAAAAAAACAGTGGCTTTAATATTGGGTGGTGTACCCTCAAGGTTCAATACCTTTCCGCGGCCAAACCGGATATGTTCCACTTCCATCCCCGACTGGATCTTGGAAGGATCACTGGCCTTAAAATCAGACGGCATGCTGTTTTTATCATGCGACTCTTGGAGCCGTATCCACTGCTTTCCCCTGGGGGGCGACATGCTTACCGAACCGGTTTCACGGCGTTTTGCCGATGGTTTATAGGGGGATCTTTGACCGGACCATTCCGGCTGGTATGGTCGCAAGCCATCCGACTCGGTCCAGTCCAGGAAGGCGTCATCAATTTCCCGGATAAACCGACTGGGTTTACAATAATTCAGGACTCCCCAGCGAAATCTGGAATGTGCATGGGTCATGGTGACCTGCTCTTTGGCGCGGGTCATGGCAACATAGAATAAACGACGCTCTTCTTCAAGTTCCTTTAAAGTAGCCGCCGACATAGCTGAAGGAAATAAGTCCTCTTCCACACCGGCAATATAAACGTATTTAAATTCCAACCCTTTTGCCATATGGGCTGTCATGATGGTGACTTTATTGCGGTCATCCTCCTTCTCAGTATCCGCATCGGTCAAAAGTGATACATTCTGCAAGTATTCTCCGAGACTGACAAAACGTTCTTCCTGTTCTGCAGCACTGATGAATTCGCGGATGCCATTCAGAAGTTCCTGTATGTTTTCATATTTGCTCAATTCTTCTGGGGAGTTACCATTATAAAGTTCTTTAAGAATACCCGTTTCAGATGCGATCCGGAATACCAGGTCGTAGGCATCCGCTGACTGAATGTCGGCCATAAAACGTTTCATCAGCCGGGCAAAATCTGTTAATTTTTTTACGGTTCCCTGGTTCAGGGGAACCGGAAAAGATCCCGGATCCTGGATGATATTCCACATGGGGATATCTTTTGAATTGGCATGGTCTTCAATTTTCTGTACCGTGGTTTTACCAATGCCCCTGGCTGGATAATTAATAATCCTCTTCAACGCTTCCTCATCAAGTGGATTAATGATCATTCGAACATAAGCCAACACATCCTTAATTTCCTTTCTCTGGAAAAATGACAGGCTGCCATACACCTTGTATGGGATATTTCTTTTCCTGAGGGCTTCTTCAAATATCCTGGATTGTGCATTAGTACGGTATAATATTGCAATATCACTATACTGCAATTGTTTCTCATGAATGGTATCAAACACCATATTGGCCACAATAAATCCTTCTTCCGAATCGGTCTGGGCCTGAACCACTTTAATATGGTTCCCGGATTCTTTATTCGAAAAGATGGTTTTTGGTATCTGCCCGGAATTTTTTGCAATCAGGCTGTTGGCTGCTTTTACAATGGTCTGGGTGGATCGATAGTTTTCCTCAAGTTTATAAAGGTGGTAATCGGGAAAATCGTTTTTGAAATTCAGGATGTTTTCAATCCGGGCACCCCTGAATGAATAGATACTCTGAGCATCATCTCCCACAACAAACAGATTTCGATGCTTTTCTGTGAGCATCTTTACGATCCGGTACTGCACGTAGTTGGTATCCTGGTATTCATCGACCAGAACATATTGGAATTGTTCCTGGTACCGTGCCTGTATGTCCTCAAAATCCTGAAACAGGATATTGATATTTAATAACAGGTCATCAAAATCCATTGCCCCGGCTTTATAGCATCGTAAGGCATACATTTTAAATATCTCAGAAAGATGCTCCTTCCGGGTTCTCCGGTCGTACTCCAGGAATTCCGGATTATTGGCATAAGCCTTGGCCGTGATGAGGTTGTTTTTGGCAGACGAGATGCGGCCATGAATTTCGGCCGGTTTATAGATTTTATCGTCCAGCTGCATCTCTTTGATAATGGTCTTGATCAGGTTCCGGGAATCGAGCGTATCATAAATGGTATAGTCAGATGGATAACCCAGGGCGGCGGATTCTTTACGAAGAATCCGGGCAAAAAGGGAATGGAAGGTGCCCATCCAGAGGTAGCGTGTCCGCCCGTATCCGGCAATTTTGATGATGCGGTCTTTCATCTCCCGAGCCGCCTTGTTGGTAAAAGTCAGCGCCATGATACTGTCCGGAGGTATATTCTGTGTGATCAGGTGGGCGACACGGTAGGTCAGTACACGGGTTTTCCCCGATCCGGCTCCGGCAATAACAAGGGCCGGTCCATCCAGATTGATCACCGCCTTTTTCTGGGCGTCATTTAGTGCATCGAGGTAATTCATCCCATATATCAAAATTGCGGTAAAAATAATACTTGTTATAGAACCCCCGGGTTGACAGACGGCTTTATTTGAATAAAGTTTTTAACATCCATCTTCTTAGAAGTGGCTAAAACATTAAAGTTTAGATATCAACACCGGGCTCATAAAATTTAATTTCATGGAAAATAAAAAGGAGATTTTTTGGTTATATTCACGACGTTTATCCAAATGCTGAGTTTTTATTTATGAAGTCGGGTCAGACGGTTCCGCATGTGGTTTTGCTATTGTCCACCTGGTTGGTCTTTGGATTATCAGCCCGGTCGCAGATATCTGCGCCTGAGGCCACAACATACAGGTTGACAGAATATACAAGTGGTGTCACACGGGTCGACACCATCTTTGTAGTGTGTCGATCGGATGCCCGTGGTGATGAACCAGTGAGCCGGTTGCAGGTGGTTCCACCCGGCGGTCACCCCATTGTGGACGTGGCATGGTCGAAATACAATGAGGCCACATTGAATTATGACCCACCCTTTTTAACAGAAATAGGTGTGGGCTCCTCTGAGGCAACCGATCTGACATCGGGTGGGTATCGCACCCGGGTGACCGATGGTGGTGGTCTCGACACGATGTTTTATGCGTGGCTTTTTGTGGATACCCCCCTGGTGTCTGCTGCGATACAAAATTATACTTGCCAGTACCTGGCACTCCGGGGTAACGCCCAACCTGCCGGATTTTTTTATTTTGATCCGGGCGACCAGTCACAGATCGAACTCATCAACCTCATTGAATTTGAATGGACCTCGATACCCGATTCAGACATTCCCTATCCCACACTGGAACTGAATCCGATCACCTATACACCACCCTATGAAGATACCTGGTATTACCTGACCGTGACAGATAATATGGGTTGTTCAGACACGGATTCGGTCTTTTATGAATCCATTGTGGTGAAGGCCGATTTTGAGCCCCAACCGAACGAAGGTGAAGCCCCGCTGGAGGTCAGTTTTATTAATAATTCTGAAAATGCCATCGAATTTAAGTGGTTCTTCGGCGATGGGGAAATCTCCATTCTGGAAACACCCGAACCACATACCTATTATGTGCCCGGTGAATATGAGGTGGTACTGGGAGCCGTAAGTGAAGCCGGATGTACCGACACACTTTGGTACCAGTTTATAACGGTTGAACCATCTTCACTGGATGTCCCCAATGTGTTTACACCCAATGAGGATGGTATCAACGATTACTTCTATGTGGCCGCCACC